>PVBE012419045.1_pt1 | contig 14706 bp, 12 predicted proteins | sample 1631181 | NCBI WGS metagenome assembly PVBE01 (sample SAMN08397723, study PRJNA350692) | Marine metagenome, whole genome shotgun sequencing project. | isolation source: water | place: Pacific Ocean | collected 2012-04
GAGCATCAAGGCCTAAAGAAGAGGCCGGCAGCGCGTGGCGACCATTTAACGATAACAATGGGGTGAGTGGTCACGCATTTGTGGGCGCCATTCCATTTCTCGCGGCAGCAGATATGGCAGAAAGCCCACTCCTCAAAGGAACACTTTACGTGTGTTCAACATTTGTGGGCTTTGCAAGAATGACTGAGAACTCACACTATCCATCACAAGCCTTTCTTGGTTGGTATCTGGCATGGGCAAGCTCCCGAGCTGTCAGTCAGACAGAAATTCAATTCGTGGGGCTTGAGGTTCGAGTCGTGCCAATGCCAATGGCTGACCAGGGTGGTCTTGCTGTTGAGACGCATTGGTGATCAAGACGGCGGGCTCACCCCCAAAATTCATCTAAGAAAAAAGCACTGAGAACCGATCATTGTATCGCAGACTTCACAAGATCGGGATGAATATCAGCAATCATTTCAACGTGCCCTATCTTGTTGGGCAGGATAAATCGAAGTTGACCATGAACGGATTTCTTGTCACGGGCCATGATTGTGATGAGATCATCTTTGGAAACGTCTAAAGACGGGAGTGATTGTGGTAATTGGAATTTTGAAATGAGAGTATTTTGTCGACAGACCATATCCTCCCCGACACGGCCAAGACTGTGTGCTAACCGAGCAGCACATGCCATTCCTATCGATACAGCTTCTCCATGCAAAAGTGTCCCGTAGCCTGCCGCCTTTTCAAACGCATGTGCAAACGTGTGTCCGTAATTAAGTATTGCCCTCAGGCCAGTCACCTCACGTTCGTCTTTTTCCACAACGTGAGCTTTCAAGGCAGAGGAACGACTCACAGCATGCATGAGAGCGGAAGATTCTCTGGACAACAGTTCATCGGTATGGTCTTCGAGCCAACCAAAGAACTCTTCATCAAGGATGATGCCATATTTGATTACTTCTGCTAAACCGCTTCGGTATTCTCGGTCAGGCAGCGTGGAGAGTGTTTGGATATCTGAAAAGACGCCTTGTGGTTGCCAGAAACAACCAACAAGGTTTTTTCCTGCATCAAGATTGATGCCGGTCTTTCCTCCAATAGCACTGTCGACCTGCGCAACAAGTGTTGTTGGTATGTGCCACAGGGGCAGGCCTCGAGCAAATGTTGCTGCAATAAAACCTGCTAGGTCCCCCACGACCCCACCACCAACAGCAATAATATGAGTGCTTCGATCGATTGCTTGCAGGGCCATCTCTTCCCAAATATTCCCAGCCTGACTAAGTGATTTTGAAGACTCACCGGAGGGAATGGTTAGTGCTTGGCATGTAACCTCAACCTCTTGTATTGATTTAATGACGTTCAATGCATGCATATCGACTGAGGCATCGCTTATGACAAGACATCGCGTTACAGAATTATCTGCAAGTGTCTGACCAATCTGGCCAATAATGCCATCACCAATCAGTATGTCGTACGACTGATCAGTTTGTGCGTCACGCGTGAGATGGACTTTGATCGTAGGCACGTTCAAGCAACACTTACCCGTTCAAGATCATTCGGAGTAACAGTAATGACACGTGCAAAACCACTGTGCTGACGGATGTAGTCAAGGTCATTCGCTTCTGCTGGATTTGCATGCAAAAGCGTTTCAACTCGCAGCTTGTCTGCGGATGACCAGTCTTCGTACTCTTCAGGCCAAATGGTGTGGTGTTCTACAACAAGAGCTTCACGGTACGGGTCAAGGGCATTCGACATAATATTTGGGCTCCAGAGTATACTAGGGAGAGTGCAAATAGATTATGCACTCTAACGGAGTCATATAAAATATAGTAGAGAGCATGATACTTTCGGATGCTGAACGAAAAAGTCGGGCTGGATCGTTACTTGTGCTGGCCATCCTCCTGTTTGGGGTCGGTGCTGCAATCGTGGCGATCTCGTATCAAAGGACTCAGACACAAAACTGTCTGGAATTCTACGGACCAAAAGTATCTCGGCACATTACAAAAGCTCCAGTGGTGGAACTTTGGAAGTTGTCACTTGACCACAGTGCTCATCATCTTTTGGCAACCCAGAAATGTGAGATAACGAACGCCCAAGGAATTGTGCATTTGCGGCGGGGTTTCGTGGAAGATGCTGGTTTTCGCTGGGGAGTGATGGGCCCTCCAGAGCGTTTGCCGATGGAAATATGGGAATATGCCTTTGTATTCAGTGATCCAAAACTGGATGAGCAAATAGCAGTTGTTGTGAATCTTGACGCCCAAGGAGGCTGGATGGCTGTTGTCGGACAATCTGGTCGAGTTGCCCTTGGTCGACTTGGTAAAGGCCTTCAGGATTGGATTCAGGACGTGAATCCTCTCCATGAATAGCACAAAACCCGTTGAAATCGGCCTGTTGTTTGTGCGGAACGCTTTCTATCCTCTTAGTATTATGCAAGCAATTGCCGTAGCAAATCAAAAAGGTGGAGTTGGAAAAACAACAACATCCGTCAATCTATCTGTTGGGCTAGCTCGAGCAGGTCGGCGAGTCCTCATGGTGGATCTTGATTCCCAAGCTCATGCCACTCTTCATATGGGAGTGACACCAGCATCATTTAGCCTTTCTGCCTATGACGTGTTGGCTAAGGGTGAGTCGTTAGCAGCAGCCACAGTCCCTGCAGGAGATAACCTGTGGGTCGTTCCAGCGCATCTCGACCTCTCTGCTATTGAAATGCATTTAGCAGGAAATAGCGGTCGTGAATCAATCTTATCGCGCAAACTATTGGAAGATCCTCGTTGTTCAGGTATAGCAGCTGATCCCTACGATTATCTTATTATTGATTGTCCACCATCACTCGGACTTCTATCACTCAATGCAATGGCTGCGGTTGATGATGTGATTTTACCATTGCAGCCACACTTTCTCGCACTGCATGGACTCAGTAAACTTCTTCAGACGATTGAGACGGTCTCAGAGCATGTAAATCAGAACTTACGTTTGCTTGGAGTGGTGCTCTGTATGTTTGAGGCGGGCACACGATTAGCCTCAGAAATTGGACGAGACGTTCAAGAGTTTTTTGAGTCGTCCTCAACAAGACATCGTTCTTGGGAGGAGGCACGGTTATTTGAAACAAGAATCAGGCGAAATATTCGGCTCGCAGAGGCACCAAGTTTCGGACAAGCAATATTCGACTACGCATGTGATTCGAATGGCGCTGAAGATTATGCGGCATTTGCAGCAGAGGTTGATCGACTTCTCTCAGGTGGGCGTGAACCGGTTCGGTGTGTGGCTTGAGCGGATTTCTGTTTTTCCAAAGTTTCAACGTTTTCCCATGCGTCGTAGAAACCAGGCATCCACCAGTAGGACGAAGCATATGAATCAACCCCTACAAGAATATTTGTTGAATCATAATCCTCAGCGGATACGAGTTGATCGCTCAACGATTCAACGGCATGAAATGGATAAGCATTCATAATGGAATTGAAAATACGTTCTCTCGTAGAGAGGGAGATTCTTCCCGAGACACCACTCTTTGTTTTCGGTTGATCGCCGTACCAGAAGCCACTTTTGTTATGAAAAGACTGCTCTTATCGGGATTGTGCTTTGCGAAAGACAGGTAATCAAATGGGTAAAAACATTTTTTTTTCTACTCGTCTTCGGCATTTTTGGCATGTTTCGTATCCTAATATGAGTTTGTCAGCCATTTTGAATGGGTTCTCAGGCGAGACCGTTTTGGCCAGTCTGGAGTTTTGCAATGCCTATGGCATTTCGTAGTTCTATCGTTACCCGTCTCGTAGTTATTCTTCGACTCGGGTTTCTAGGTGTTGTCCTGGCAGGTGTTCCTGCTTTGGCTCAAGAACCAGAGTATCGCGTCCTCGCGCCAGGAACACTTACGGTCATTCAGGCAAATACTGCGAATGAAGATACATTAAGGCGTGACCGAGATCTTTTAGAGGTTTCAGTAGCGAAGGCTGCAATGGCTTGGACCCCAAAGCAGGCTGCCCAGAACTCAACCCTTCTGGAGCAATCGAAAGGAAAAGATTTTTCATTTGACACATGGTGCCTCGAATTTGCGTTCAAGATACCTCGACTTATAAACGTGCAAGTGCCGAGTATGGATGCAACTGGCGCACCAGCGTTACAGATGAAAAAATGCTGGTATCTCATCTATCGAGTAAAGAATGTGGGGTGGCGGCGCACGCTGGTGCAGGCTGATGAAGAAGCTGAGGTTTCGATCGAAACGTTTGAAAAGCCAATTCGTTTTATGCCTCATTTTGTATTGGAGAGCATTGAAGGTCTTTCAGAGGATGAGGGGCTCACATCGTATCGAGCATATCTTGATCGACTTGTGCCCACTGCCATGAGAGAGATCCGGAAAAGAGAGGATCCAGCAAGAAGATTTCTCGACAGCGCTGCTATGGCAGAACAAGAGCTTGCCCATAACGAAGAGCGATGGGGAGTGGCAATATGGGAGGATGTAGATTCTCGGATTGATTTCTTCTCGATTTATATAAGAGGGCTCACCAATGCGATCGATTGGAAGGCAGTAGAAAGCCCCCAGTTAGATAATCCAGATTCTTTGGCGAGGCAGACTCTCAAGTCGTTGCGTCTCGATTTTTGGAGGCCTGGTGATAATAAAGGTGAAGATGAGGAGGAAATGAGTATCGGTTATGCCGGGCTCTTCGAGCGAACAAGCCTTGGGACTGAAATGTTGGAAGCTATTCAAAGACCACAGTTAATACGATCGAATCCAGTCGATGGGCTGTCTCTACTCAAGATGGATTGGTCTGATTTAATCGAACCAATTGATGTTTCAGCGCCTCGGTTTGTGCCATTGGCCAATTTCCTTCGGAAGGTAGCCAGTTTGCCAGTGAATGAACAACCCTCAGCCATTAATAATGTTGTTGGTGATCTGGGTGTTGTCTATCTCGATGAACTGCTTGAGTTCGTCCCAGATGCTGAAAATTCGAATCCTTTGGTATCACTCGCTGAGATTATTGAGTCTATTTCTCAGATAGCCGGAGAACAGAATCGTCGTCAAAAAATGTTGAGTGTCTTCGGACCATCAGCCCGTCGGCTCGACTGGCTTTCCAGAGAAGCCATCATGGCCCGACAAGTTGTTGTGCTGGATATGATTGATCTGGATTCCACTGCATTTGTGAGCGCCGGGCCTCAACGGGCATTTGACATTGTCCGTCAGCGTTTGGATGAAATGGAAGATGTTGCTGAAAAGCAAAAGCTCATAGTGGGTCTGTTTGGTCCTGAAGGGGTCGGCCTTTACGTGGAAGCCACGAAACAGCACAGGGGCATTGACCACGCCTGGGTTTTTCGATACGAAATTGATAAATAAGTGTCAGGTGTTTTAAGCGATAGTTCGTCAAAATCGATGTTTTAGGGAGCGAAATTGTGGCTCACAAAAAAGGTCAAGGATCTAGCCGGAACGGTCGAGACTCAAACGCCCAGCGGCGTGGTGTAAAGAAGTTTGGTGGAGAGAAGGTTTTGGCAGGTAATATTCTCGTTCGCCAGGTGGGGACAAAATTTCATCCTGGGCGGAATGTCGGTATGGGAACGGACTATACGCTCTTTGCACTTGTCGATGGTGTTGTTGGTTTTGATCGAAAAGGGCGTCGAGTAAACGTCACATCTTGACAGTTGCTCTTTCCCATTCATTCCTTGAGAGACGATTTGAGCGGTTCGTGTGTTTGTCGACCGCGTTCATGTTGAAGTGGTAGCTGGTAACGGTGGGCGTGGATGCCTCAGTTTCCGTCGTGAGAAATATGTGCCTCTTGGAGGCCCTGATGGTGGAGATGGTGGTGACGGTGGGAGTGTCATTCTCAAGGCTGAGGCTGGTGTCGATTCACTTGCACCGCTCTCGCATCGTCGACAATGGCGAGCAAAATCTGGAACCATGGGAAAGCCAGCCAACTGCCATGGTCGTTCAGGAGTTGACCTGATCCTTAAGGTTCCACCTGGGACGATTGTCATTGACGAGGATAGCGGATTGGTTCTCAAAGATCTTGCACATGCTGGCCTGGAGATTGTGGCAGCTCGTGGTGGAAAAGGTGGTAGGGGAAACCAGCATTTCAAGTCAGCAACGAATCGTGCTCCTCGTGAGACAACGCCGGGGGAAACGGGAGAAGTTCGTAACCTCACTCTCGAGTTGAAGGTTATTGCGGACGTCGGTCTTGTTGGGAAGCCAAATGCTGGGAAAAGTACACTCCTTTCACGAGTCAGTCGCGCACGTCCTGCAATCGCAGACTACGCGTTTACCACCAAGTCGCCCATGCTTGGTATGGTTATGATTTCTCAGGATAAAAGTTTTGTGTTAGCAGACTTGCCCGGTCTTATTGAGGGTGCACACACTGGTGTTGGATTAGGGCATGAGTTTCTGCGACACGTGGAAAGAGCAGGCATTCTGGTGCATGTTGTGGAACCCTTTCCGTTAGATGAAAGTGAACCACTTCATAACTATACGCTCATTCGCGAAGAACTTATTCGCTATGATGCGACGCTTGAACTGCGTCCTGAAATTATTGTCATGAGCAAGATCGAGCTTCCAGGTGCGGAGGAGGTGCGGCAGCACCTGAGTGTCTCTCTAAAAAAAGATGTTATTCCAGTAAGTGCTGTGACAGGGCAGGGACTTGATCAGCTTCTTCGTTCTGTAGTGGCTTTACTTGATGATAACACCCCATAATAAAAGTATGGAAACTCTTAAGCATTCACCGTCTCCGGTTTGTCTTGGTGACACAGTTCTTGTTGCTGATGTTGGAAATTCTCGTATCAAGCTTGGTCTTGTGGTGGATTATGGGGATGGGACAAGACTCCCCGTTATTTCAAAACGTCAGGATCTTGTAAGCCGATCGTTTCATCCTGATTCGCTAGAGCAATGGTTGCAATCTGTTGCCCCAGGTCCGGCAGTTATTCTTGTGGCGAGTGTGCATGATGGTGCTGCAGCACGTCTTGAGGCAGCAATAGCTTCAGTATCTGCGACCCAATATCGACCGCTGCGACAAAGGCGGGTGAATCATGTTGATATTCCTGTAAGCATCTCTGTGCCAGAACCCCACCGCGTTGGCATAGATCGATTGGCAGGAGCGAGCGCCTCAAAGTTTATTAAGTCTCAACAGCGACCGGCAATTATTGTTGATTGTGGGACTGCAGCGACAGTGGATATTGTTTCTGAGGACGGAGTGTTCTTGGGAGGAGCTATTCTTCCAGGCCCAAAGCTTATGACTCGTGCTCTCGCCGAGGGAACCAATCGCTTGCCTGAGGTATCTGCCTTGGAACAGGGAATTGTGGCGAAGATGCCAGGAAAAACCACACAAGAGGGAATTGCCGCAGGTATTGGCTGGGGCATGCGTGGGGCTATTGCTCGACTTGTAGAAGAGGCAAAAAAATGTCTTCCAGTTAAGCCAGCGCCAGACATAATACTCACCGGTGGTTGGCGAGCTGCTGTTCGCGATGCTGTGCCAGGAGCAATTGAAGTGCCAGATCTCGTACTTTGCGGAATTGCTCTTGCTGCTTCTCGAGCCTGTGCTCGCAAAAGTACTTTATGAACAGTTATACAGGGATAGACTCATTTGCCATGGAACATCACGATCAATCTCGTCAGAACAGAGAGCAGTCCCAGCGACTTGCTTTGAGGGTGTCTCAAATCATTGATGAAACCAGAGGATCTCATGTTCAGATACTTGATTTACGTGATGTGACCGATGTGTTTGACTATTTTGTGATTGCCACTGGTACAAGTCGTCGTCAAATGCATGCGATGGCTGATGAGATCAAACAGACTATTCGTCGTGACATGCAGGATGAAGTCCGAGCAATAGAAGGGTATGAAGAAAGCAAATGGATTGTCATGGATTTCGGTAATGTGGTTGTTCATTTGTTTGATGTACAGTCACGATCTTACTGGGACCTAGAAAACTTATGGGCGGATGCTGGCCGTATCGAGATTCCAGCGACAGGAGCCACGACTGGATGAGTGACGACGATACTGTGGAGAGTGTTTGTTTTCGCTCTGCCCTAAGACAGATTTTCAAAAAAGCACTTATAAAGCTTTCCGAAGATGGCATTGTAGCCATTCATGAGGATGAACTTCTTTCGCTCATTGATCAAGTAAGAGAAGCCGCTGACCCAAAGTTTGGTGACTACTCCGGAACAATGGCTATGCCGTTGGCAAAAAAAGCTGGAAAAAAACCAAGAGAGATAGCGGCGGCCATTATAGATCGACTCGAAGTCGGGGCATTATTTGAACAACCACTTGAGCCAGTTGGCCCAGGCTTTATCAATGTGCGTATACGGGATGAGGCTTTATCTCAGGCGATCGTTACAGCCTCAAAGGATTCGAGATTGGGAATAGAGGAAATCCTACACCCAGAAATAATCATTGTTGATTATTCATCTCCCAATGTAGCTAAGCCAATGCATGTAGGCCATATTCGTTCGACAGTCATTGGGCATGCCTTAGCGAATCTTTTGAAATTTCGTGGTCATCAAGTCATTACAGATAATCATCTGGGGGATTGGGGAACTCAGTTCGGTATGATTCTTTGGGGTTGGAAACATCTTCGGAATGAGCGTGCGTTCGATGATAATCCAACCGACGAGTTAGGTCGCCTCTATCGTCTCGTGCGGAAACTCATTGACAAGGACCCTTCGGAATTTATTGAAGATGAAGAGGCTGCAGGGTTACTGGAAAAATTTCCTGATGTAGGGCAGGAAGTACTTCTCGAGACGGCCAAACTACACGAAGGAGATGAAGAAAACAGAAGGCTGTGGGAAAAATTTATACCCATATGTCGACACGAAATTGACCGAATTTATATGAGACTTGATGTTTCATTTGATCATTGGTTGGGAGAGAGTTTCTTCCAGCCAATGTTAGGTGCTGTTGTTGAGGAACTGTCTGCAAAAGGTCTGGCAAAAGAGGCGCGTGGTGCACTTGGAGTATTTCTCAACGGCGAAGATCAGCCGCCGTTTTTGGTGCGTAAGGCAGACGGTGCTTTTCTGTATGCCACGACAGATCTGGCAACTCTTCAATGGAGACATAGAGAATGGAAGCCTGATCGAATTCTCTACGTCGTTGATCATCGCCAAGGCCAGCATTTTAAGCAATTGTTTGAGACAGCACGCCGGTGGGGGCTCCCTAATTTAGAAAAGGTCAAACTTGAGCATGTTGCTTTTGGAACAGTTCTGGGAGAAGACGGCAAGCCATTCAAAACACGTGCAGGTGATGCAGTCGGGCTAGAGCCATTGCTCGATGAAGGCGTTGCTCGAGCATTTGATGTTGTGACTTCTGCAGATTTGGAACGAGGTACTCACATGTCGGAAGCAGAGCGTTTAGATATTGCTGAGGCGGTTGGACTGGGGGCAATAAAGTACGCAGACCTTTCGCAGAATCGCACGACTGATTACGTGTTCAGTTTCGACAAAATGCTTGAACTGAAGGGAAATACAGCTGCATACATGCAATATGCGGTGGCTCGGGTAGATGGAATTTTTTCTAAGGGAGGTATTGATCGAGAGCAGGTGAGAGACAAGGCATTTTTTAAATGTACCGATAAGCGCGAAAGAGCGCTCGCAGTAAAGCTTCTTCGTTTTGGTGAAGTTTTAGAGGATGTCGAAAGTGATTATCGTCCTAATCTTCTGACGAGTTGGCTTTTTGAGGTAGCATGCGCATACTCAAGTTTTTATGACGCTCTTCCCGTCTTGAAAGCCTCAGGTGAACAAAAGTCAACACGTCTTACCTTGTGCGATCTTACTGGGCGATCCTTACGATTAGGCCTTGAGTTGCTTGGTATCCAGGTGCCAAAGAGAATGTGATTTCGGAATCATGGCTTAGTCTATCCATCACTCGATAACCTATTGGTTGGCCATTCCGGGGCCTGAGTCATTAGTGAATCAGTAATTATGAAAAAAAAACTGAAGAACATTCGAAACATCGGCATTGTTGCTCACATCGATGCCGGTAAGACAACACTGACTGAACGCATGCTCTTCTACACGCAAACAAGTCATCGTCTTGGTGAAGTCGATCGAGGTACGACGATTACTGATTTTGATCCAGAGGAGCAGGAACGAGGAATCACTATCTATTCAGCAGCGGTGTCATTTCAATGGGATGACATGACAATCAATCTCATTGATACTCCAGGGCATGTTGATTTTACTGCCGAAGTTGAACGGAGTCTGCGCGTACTGGATGGAGCGGTTGTAGTTTTTAGTGCTCGTGAAGGGGTAGAGGCTCAAAGTGAAACAGTTTGGCGTCAGGCGGACAAATATCATGTGCCTCGTGTCGCGCTTATCAATAAACTTGATCGAGAAGGAGCAGATTTTTTTGGTGTTATCAAACAGATTGAAAGTCGTCTTTCAGCCAAGCCACTTGTCTTGCATATACCATTAGGCATGGGGCCGCCTCATGTGAAGAATCCATTTCGAGGACTTGTTGATCTTATAGAAATGCAGTTATTGATATTTCCTGAGAAAGAGGAAGCATTAGCGGGAAAATCATCCCTATCAGATATTTTACGAGAACCCATTCCTGATGATCTTGGTGATATCGCTGCTGAGTATCGTGAACAATTGATTTCCACGCTCTTCGATTTTTCTGACGAGATTGCAGAATTGGCCATTGCTGAAGAGTCGATTCCCACTGATCTGATACGAAAAGTAATCCGGGATGCAACTATTCAACAAAAGGTTGTTCCCGTATTGGCGGGTTCTGCCTTAGACTGCATAGGTATTCAGCCTGTTCTTGACGCTGTGGTGTCGTATTTGCCAAGTCCAGCTGATGTGCCGCCTGTTGAAGGAATGAATCCAACCAAAAAAGGTCCTCATCCAATTTCGAGGAAACCTGATCCGGCAGAACCTTTTTGCGGTCTTGTGTTCAAAATAATTGCAGAAAAACACGGTGATCTGCATTTTATGCGAGTTTATTCTGGGACGCTCAAAGCAGGCAGTCGAGCATGGAACCCACTTCAACAAAAAAAAGAAAATATTGCACAACTGTGGCATGTTCAGGCAGATCGCCGTGAACAAGTCCCCCAGTGTGAAGCCGGCGATATTGTTGGGGTGATTGGCCCGAGGTTGAGTGTGACTGGTGACACACTTTGTGATGCAACCCATCCAATTGTTCTTGAAACAATACAGTTTCCTGAGACGGTGATTTCTATGGCGATTGAGCCAGAAACTAGCCTTGAGAGAAAAAAACTTGCCGACACACTAGAGATGATGAAACGCCAGGATCCAACCTTTCGTGCTGTTGAAAGCGAAGAGACAGGGCAGACACTTATTTCAGGAATGGGGGAACTTCACCTAGAGGTTATTCGGCATCGCCTGCAGCGAGAATTTAATCTGCGGTGTCGTGTTCATAAGCCTCGTGTGAGCTACAAAGAGACACTTGAGAAAAAAGTTTCAGCCACAGGAAAGATTGATCGTCTTGTGAGTGGACAGCAGCTGACGGCTTCAGTATCAGTGCAGGCAGAACCGATTGATGATCAAACAGGTCCCATTGTTGAGCAGGGATGGTTTCCCGAAAGTGAATCACTGGCAAGCTTTGCTGCAAACATGACTGAGTTTGTTCGAGAGAGTGCTGAGCGAGGTGGTTTGAGGGGATGTCCTCTGTGGGGAATAAAAATTGTAGTACTCGAAAGCCCTGTTCCTGATCCTCTCCCTTCTGACGTCGCTATACGAATGGCGTCGGCTGAAGCCATCGATAGAATACTTGATTCTGCAGGTACCGTACTGCTGGAGCCAATAATGAAATTAGAGGTAAGTGTTCCTGAGGAGCATCTGGGTGATGTCATTAACGATCTTCAGCAGCGTCGAGCAATTATCACAGCGACTGAGATTCGCGCCGGGATCAATGTGCTCACAGCCGAAGCTCCGTTGGCGAGTATGTTTGGTTATTCAGCAGCTGTGCGAAGCGTCAGTCAGGGGCGGGCCAGTTTTACCATGGCGCCTCTGAAATATGGCCCAGCTCCTCAGGAGACAGCGGAGTCGTTTGTTTAGTACCTATTCCCAATCTGCCTCGAAAGACGTGATCGTTCCGTCTCCTCCAACAATAATCTCATTGGTGAGTGATGAACTTGAGCGAATGGAATCAAATGATTCGCCCATTACCCACGAGCGATATGCAGAGTCAATAAGGCTCTCCGGTGAATTGGTTGCATCATTGGAAAGATCCCAAAACATCATGCCACCAAGGCCAAGTTGTTCTGCCCATTCAGCTTTGAGAGCAATCGACGTTGGTGTCTCAAAGGAACTGAAAATATCCTCGGATGCATTGTAGAGATACGATGCCTGAGCAGAGTCATCCCAATAAAGCTGCCATTGACTATCGGGGCTCTGAACTTCAGCAAGCAAATCCTTGTAGTCATAGTTGCCTGCCTCGAATGTTCCAGGAGCAGCTCCAGACGCTGTTTCGGCATAGCCGCCATCACCACCATCAGCAACTCCGCTCCATGCTCGCGTGTAAATTGGAGCACCGAGGACAATTTGCTCAGGCGCGACTCCCGCATCAAGGTATGCCTTGACTGCAGTTTCGATGTCATAGCCACTTGTGTCGCCTGTGAAGGCTGCTTGGTGACCTGTTGTACTTTCCCACGTGCCGTGGAAGTCGTACGTCATCACATTGAAGAAATCAACCGAAGGCGTGAGACCAGCTAAGTTGAAGTTGGCAACTTTATCCAAACCCGCAGGAGATGCAACGGATATTTCATATGAACGTCCCCTCGATTCACCGAGTGCATCGATTTTTGCGCGAACGTCAGTCATCAACAGAGCATAATTCAAGCCATCGTTTGGACTGGCTGAATTGCCAGCTTCTCCACCACCGCCTGGGTATTCCCAATCGAAGTCAATGCCATCAAAGACTTCATATTCTGTGAGGAAGCTCACAATCGAGTCAGAGAATGTCTGTCGACCAGCTTCTGTTGAAACAACAGTGCTGAAATGATCGGAGAGTGTCCAGCCTCCTACTGCTATGCTTACTTTCAGGTGAGGGTACTTGTCTTTGAGTTGCGACAGTTGGTTGAAATTCCCCCAAACTGTTTGTTCAGACCGTGGGTCTTCTGGGGGATAGTACCAAAGGTCAGCTTCACCGCTCACACTTTCATCAGCAGAAAATCTTTTTTCAACGGCAGCATAGCTGTCGTACAAAGTCATTTCTCCTGCCTCTGTAAGGTTGGCAAAGGAATAGATCAGATGAGTGAGTTTATCTCCAGGGACGTCATCAAGTTGGTAGTCACGTCCGTAGATACCCCATTCAGGAAAGTAGGCTGCAAGCACTTTGTCATGCGTTGCGATCGGTGAATCCGATGGCGTGGTTGGTGTAACTGGAGTGGGATCGATCACTACTGGATCGGTCACTACTGGATCGGTCACTACTGGATCGACAGGATCTGTTGGCATTGGCATTGGCATTGTGCCATGATCATGGTCATCCATTGGTGGTGTAACAGGATCTGCTGGTACAGCAGGTGGTGCTACTGGAGCCGAGAAAGATTCCATGTTCAGACCAACTGGATCACCAAGAACAACCATGCTCTGGTAGTACTCCATCACGCCTGTGTCGGAGACATCAAGTGCTGGCCATTGTGGCCAGTCGAAGGTGTCGTTCATGAACGGTTGAGTCTGATCCCAGCTCAGAACGGTTAGGTGATTGACATCATGGTTAATGGCAACGCCTTCAATCGATAAGAAGCCGTGTGTTCGTCCATGCATCACACCACCATAGTGTGGTTCCATCTTGAGCGTATTGATGAATGCATCAACGATGTTGTACTGCTCGAGGTAGTCGGCATATCCGCTGATTCCGAACTCTCGAACCATCGTCATCACATCAGCTGGATCACCAAGCCGAGCTGTTCGTTGGATGTCTGCTAGAATCTGTGGGTCATACTTGTCCTGAGCAATCCAGCCAACTTTTGCACCCTGCATGGCGTACCAGAGCCCGACACTCTGGATGTCGTTTCCATATGGCTGAGCATTGTTTGTCAGTTGCTCGGCGAATGCCCATTCACCAACATCATCAATGGTCAACGCGGGAAGACCCAAGAAGGCACGCAGGTTGTTGTATGCGTCCATGGCCTCGGTTGTAATGGCTGTTCGACCACCAACGAGCTCATGATCGTGTGAGTTGTTGTTAGAACCATGGAAAGTTCCCCATGTCGTAATATCAATGAAATCTCCTGATGATGCTGGTGGAGCCATATGGTCGTGACCGTCATGGCCGTCCGTTGGCATATCATCGTGCCCATCATGACCATCGTGGTCATCCATCGGTGGCATCACTGGGTCAACAGGATCTGTTGGCATTGGCATTGGCATTGGCATGGAGCCATGATCGTGGTCATGGTCATGGTCATGATCGTGACCATCATGTGGATTTACACTTCCAGGTGTGGTTTGGTGACCGTCAGTGATTGCTCCTTGTGGAGCAAGTGGGGTTAGGAGTTCTGACCGGCTGACCATAGACACTTGATCTGCTGTGAAATCAAAAGGCACCTCTAATTGATCCTCTATGATTTGATCATGATGGAACTCAATATTGGCAGGAATGAGATCGTTCTTCGTGACGTCAACAAACAGAACACTTTGGCCAGTGGGTTCAACCGAAATTAGGAGTCCGTCCTGAGTATCTTCAACAGAGAGGCGTTCACGAGTCCCAAAATAAAGAAAACTAATTTTGTTGACTGCAGGGTCAAAGTTTTCGATACGTTCCTGAACACCATATTCATGTGAGCGGATATACAC
>PVBE012095946.1_pt1 | contig 14703 bp, 14 predicted proteins | sample 1631181 | NCBI WGS metagenome assembly PVBE01 (sample SAMN08397723, study PRJNA350692) | Marine metagenome, whole genome shotgun sequencing project. | isolation source: water | place: Pacific Ocean | collected 2012-04
CACCTTTTTAATTTGTTAAACTAAATAAGTGTAAAGTTATAATAGGCTTCTTCAAGCAGCCTGCAGGCTGCTTGAAGAAGAACTGACAGCTATGGAAATATATTTAATATTACCTATGGAACTTATTCTAGTATTGACACTCATAGGGCATGGGACCCAGTTTAATTCTGAATTTCTTTCTGCAGTCCCAATACTTTTCCCCCATAACCATTCCTTCACCCATTGTTGAAATTTCAGGGGATTCACCCATTCTGCACAGATATTTTTTATCAATCTTTTCCCACACACCAGAAAATTCTTCAAGTTTGACAGGCACATTAAAATAATCATAAAGTACAGCTACAAACGACCCTCTGCTTTGAGCGTGCTTTGCAAGAAAACCTGAATAATACGACTGCACATGGTCTTTGATACTTCCATGTTCTTTTATCGTTTTATAATCACATCCTGTCAGGCTTTTAAATATTTTCAAAAAATAGTCATCATCTTCACGGTCACTGCTCACTGCAGGCTGATAAAGCGCCCATTAGCGATAAAGAAATGATGTCATTCTATGATGAAACATATTAATAAAATTAATCAGTGAATCATCACTGTGATGTTTGCTTCTCTGATAGATATATTCTGTAAGAAACAGAGGAAGAGAACCGTTACTTCCAAGCAGTCCGAAACAGTTCACATCCATTTCGGGAACAGATCCGTCTTCAGGTTTTTTATATGACTGAATATCATTAGGGGTAAACGCAAGAGTTACATTCTGACCGAATCTCACGGGATCTTCATCAGGATTCAGTGATTCACCGATTCTAGGCATTGATTTCTCAGCACACTCGATACGCCTGACACCCTGAAAGAAATTCCAGGATCCCGGATTTTTCTCAAGCTGCTCTATATCATCTGAAATGTACCAGTTCTTGCAGGCCATCCTATCACCTTTCCACGTTTTATAGATTTAACAGTAGTTTTTGTAAAAGTATTGACAGGTGCAGAATATTTAAAAAATCTGTCCAGTATCATTCCAAGGAGAAAATAGTCATTGGATGATGAAGATTCATCAAACAGAACATCCACGGCTAAACCGTTTAAAAAAGTAAACATTCCGTTCCGGTTAAATCTCTGGGTATCCGGGACTATTTTTATTGTTTTAAGACCTTTTATATATTTTTTCTGTATATCAGATACAGCATACAGAGCTAATATATTTCTGATTATTTCACCGGTTTTTTCACCGCTTTCATCCTGCAGTGTCATGTAGTTCAAAGATACATGATTAATTATCTCCCAGAGCGAGGTAAAAAGATGGTCGCAATTAGGAGACGTAGGGCCATGCAAAAATTTTATCTTGCTCACAGGAAGATTTGAGTCAAATGTAAAATCTGTGTCTCCGCTGTTTCCCTGAGGTATGAGAAGCGGCAGATCCCTGTTGCTGCAGAGAGCCTTGATTTCTATTTCAGCAAGATTCCCGTTATACGGTGCCTCATCCTGATCCACAAGAGAAATATAGGTTTCAGTACCTATATAATTTGATCTTGTTCCGTTTTCCTGCTCGTTCTCTGTAATTGTCCTTGCCACTCTGTTCAGAGAGTAATAACCTCTGTTAAGAGACCTGTTTTCAAAAAAGCCTGATGCCGAATAAAGCGGTCGAAAAACCTGACCTTTGTTATCAGCTCTTTTGTAAGCTTTGACATCAGTAACTTTTACTACTTCAAAATCCTGTGTTTCCGTTCGTTCTCCCACAATATGAAATTCAGACTTGCTGTTATTCAAATGTATTCTGGAAAGTGTTTTTTCAAACAGGTTCACAACAGGGGTACAGAACAGACTGAAATTATTTTTCTTTATATTTCCTTTGACACCGGGTTTTTCTGTATCATATACGAAAATAATATTCACCTTGTCTGAACCGATTCGCCTTAACGCATCCCCGATTCCCCTGATTTTTAAAAACATGAAACTCTGAGGAAGATTAAAGTACTTTCTAAACAGCCTGTATCCCTCAAAGGTTCTTGCGTTAAAAGGATAAAGTGAGTCATCAATATCAAATCCTGTTGGTGTTATTAAATCAGTTTTTGAATTATCAAGAACTACCTGTGTTCCTTTATTTCTTCTGTCTTTTGGCTGAATTATTATCTGTCTGCAGTTGGACAGCATAAGCTCGTAAGTTTCCATTGTTATCTGCTGATTAGCATTTCTCAGATAGAGGTCAAGAGTGTCCATTTTTAGATCTGAAAAACTAAGATCACTGAGGGTATTCAGCTCAATTGACAGGCATGATTTAGACCTCTCGGAATAATCGATCTTAAGATAAGACATATCATCAGTATAGTATCTGGCATCAGCTATCTCTATAGGCCATAAAGTAACATCATGAGAAGTGGTGAACTGACATGATCTCACCTCTTTGCCGGGAATACTGCGAAGCTTTGTGCCTCTCTTTATATCGACACCCTCTGCAAGGCTGGTCTCATTAATATCAGGATCAAATTTCACTATCCACATGGCTGGAGCAGGCATAAGAAAATCAGGAAAAAGATTATCCAGCAGAGCCTGAGAAAGTCTGGGATAACCGGCATCAAGTTTATGATGAACCCTCGCCGCAAGATATGAAAAACCTTCAAGAAGCCTTTCCACATATGGATCTTCGCATGAAAATTCATCTAAATTTAATCGACCGGCTATCTTCGGGTTTGCCTTGGCAAACTCTCCGCCCATTTATCTCAAATGCTTTAATTCAAGATTGTAATACTGTAAAAAATCTTTGTTCATGTTCTCTTTTTTATTTTAGATCGTAGATTTTAAATTTCAGATATAACTTCCAAAGTGAAATCTACAATCAAAAATCTGAAATCCTTAATTAGTGTGTACCTTTACCGTATACGGTTTTGATGATGAACTGCTGGAAAAAGGATTGCCGGCACTTACCAATTCTGTATTAATATTTTTATGAGTACTAAGCCACTCTTCTGCTTCTTTTTTTGCCTTGGCAATATCTGATTTGGACATAGTTTTTGCAAACTGTATGATATTGTTTTGTCCCTGTGCACCACCGTTTTGAGCAGCTATATAATCCCATTTATAAGCTTTGATCATGTCCTTAGGTATTGAGCCTTTTCCCAAATAATAATATACAGCTAAATCCTGCTGAGCAGGTGTATACCCATTGTTAGCCGCTTTTTCACCCCAATATAAAGCTTTCTTATAATCCTGTTTAAATTTGACACCTTTATAGTATCCTGTGCTAAGTGCTGTTTGAGCCATAGGTTCTCCTAAATTTGCTGCTTTTAAAAAAAGTTTTTCTGCTTTTTTCATATTTTCTTTCACACCTTTTCCATCATAATACATAAGCCCCAAACCATATATTGCTTTAGGTTCACCAGCATCAATAGCTTTTTTATAAAAAGCAATAGCTTTTTCAGGATTCTTTTTCACTCCATGTCCGTTTAGATATAGAACTGCTAAATTCCCAAAAGCTTTTGGATTATTCTGTTCTGCAGATTTAGTATACCAATACATGGCTTTTTTATAATTTTGTGTAACACCTAAACCAGCATCATATAGCAAACCTAAATTATTTTGTGATTTAGCATTTCCTTCTTTTGCTGTTTTCTGCAGTTGATAAAAAAGTTGTGTATAATTGCCGGAAAAGCTATCATTAAACTCTGATGTTCCTGCAAACAAACTAAATGATGTTAGCAGTACTAATATAGAAATATATATTTTATTCATTTTTTATCCTATTCTTTAAGCTGACACTAAGGCTTTAGCTGCCGTTGCCGCTGTTTTTAAATTTGAAAGAGAAGTTCCAGTTACTGCTACAGCTTCTGCTGAAGAAAATGCAGTCCCAATATAAAAAGCTCCATAACCGGCAGAAAAAATTGCCAATGCGGCAATCCCTATGCCTGCAGCTGGCAAAAACTTATTCTCAGTATGGATCATAATTTTATAAGAGTTATTTAAATTTTCTCTATTTAAAAACCTTGGAGCAGTATTATCAGACAAATTTGTTTGAACAGCATTTCCATTTGTCGTAATAAGTCCTGTTCCAGGTTTTAAATTGAAGCGTTTCTGATGTCCCGGCATAAGAGCAACAATATTTTCCCAGTATGTAACAATATTTCCGTATGGCCCGTGAAAATCCCATTCATCACCGTCATCATCATCATTTCTGTTTTTATGATATGTTACATAAAGTTCCAGACTTCCGTTCCAGTCTACTTTTGAATCTGTTGTTTGTGTCAGCAGTTCAAATTTTTCATCGATTTTTTCAGTAAATTTCAGTGTAACTACTCCTGGTGCAACTTGAGCCTCTCCAGTAAGATTAAGCGTGAAACTGGCATCTATATCGTTGCGTTTCAAAGCTGAATTGTAAATATTTATATGTCTTTCATCAGTTTTTGTATAACTGGCATTTGTAAAATAAAAACCTTCAAATATGTCTTTCAATCCGCTGGTCCCAACCTTGAGTGGTTCTGACTCAACAACAGCCTGCATTCCCGGTCCGGCCATAATAACAGGACGTGTTTCAGCGGTAATTGCTAAATTCCCGGTTGCCTTTAATCCTATTTTTAATCTTCCGTCATTGTATATGACATAATTACCTTCCTGATTAAAAAAGAAACCTGTATACATCTTAAAAAGATCTTTAAGTTCAGCTATATTATTATCCTGGATTTCCTGGATTTGCTTTATAATCGGAAAGCAGGTCTCATCAACAAAATTTTTATAACCTTTTTGCGGATCAGTATCTATAGGCATATAATATGAAGCATTGTATTTACTATCTGAACCATTTGCTGCAGAAGTCGGTTTTGAACCTGATTTTTGATCGGTATGATTAATATTAAATATAGAACTTCCTTTAATATTATTCATGGATTTCACTTCATCAAATGAATGACCTTTTTTAAGGTCTGAACTAAAATCAACTTTTGGAGTTTTAGAATTATCAGCAGAATGTTTTTCCAATACATCCAGTGCTTTATCTGACATATTTAAACTTAAAGCACAACCTGGCAAAGGGTTAAAGTAATTCATTCTTTCTATAATACCTGTAGTATTATTTAGTACCACCCATTGTTTACCTGTAATTTTTTTAAGAACATTCACTGTTCTTTTTTCTCTGGAAGTAATCATTTTTTTTATCCTTTATATTAAACTGTAGTTCCAGTATATATATGACTGTTTGTATTCCAATCCCAAAGGACCAACTCGTTATTACTGCTGTCTTTCTGTTTAAATGAAATACAGGAACAATAAAGAGTTATAACTTTCTGATTTCCATATTTGGTCTCTGAAAATGCCTTCTGTACAAATATATTGCTGAAATAAAATGCATATGTCTCTTTGCCTGTCGCATTATCATAATCATAAACTACAAGTTCATTCACTGTTTTTTTGTTTTTAATAGAACTTATAAGTCCTGAAGTTGCCTGATCACTACCATCAAGGTCTATTATAAACTTACTCCCATTATTAGGAGTCACAGAAGAACTGGATACTTCACTCCATAAACCATTTTTAAGTACAGCACTACTTACCGGTTCAGCAGGAACTTTAAGCAACCTGCATTCAATTCCACCCTTAACTTTAGAATTTTTGAAGCTTGAAGTTACAGATGACATTGCATTTGGACCTTTAAAAACTGCAACCTGATACATATTTCTCTCCTTCAATATATAAATTTATTAAAATAATATTTCTCGATCATTTAATTCACCTGAACTATCTCCTACAGTTTTTTTAGAAACTACATCATCAACTGCCTCTGTAGAAAGTTCAGTATCAATATTCTTATTCTCATCTTCATTAAATCTAATATCAGTATTCAATGACGCTTTAAAGGATTTTCTTTCCATCATAATACTCAAAGCTTCCATAAAATCTTTACCAATAAGATTAATAGCTTTATTAACTACAAAAGGTACTGGACTGGTAGGTAAATTCAATTTATACCAATCATTAATCTGCTTGAACATATTAAGTACATCCTGTTCGCTATTGATGACTCCATTTGTATTTACAGTCTGTTCCTGTGAAACTGTCTGTAAAACAGGAGAATTGACCTGTTCAGTCGGTTTCTCAAAAACAGGTTCTACTTCTGATACAGTTTTTATATGCTCATTAAATAAACTGATCATTTCTTCAATGAATTTAATAAGATTGTTCAGGTTGGATACATTGTTCTGTTCACCGACTTTTTCTGTAATGAAATCATTAATTTCTGAGCAGAGTTTTATGATATCTTTCAATGAGTTCACAGTCTCAGTGTATTTCTCTTTATTGATATCGGAAGAAATATGTTCAAACTCGATATTTTCTAAACCTGCTCCTCTAACTGCAGTTTCATCGGCAAGAGTTTTAATGTCTTCGTAGCTGAATTTACCGATACGCTGTGTCTCGATTAAGTGCATTGTCTTCAGCATTGTGCAGAGATGTTCATGAGGCGATGCCATTGTAGCAAACGGGCTCAATCTTGAGAGTGTGTAGTCATCTTCATCTTCACTGTCAAGATGGGGCTGTATATTATCCCAGAATTTATCCAGCATATCCTTCAAAAGTTCAAGCCCTTTAATCAATCCTTCCAGACCGTATATCTCAGTAGAAGCATAAGTATAAAAGACCACCACCCATATATTTTTGCCTCTGAGAAGAAGCCCTTTGGACATTCTGAGTATATTTTTCCAGTCAGGCGGTTCGTAGGCAGACCATTGAGTTTCCTCTTTACCGTTGATCATCTCTTTTAAGATATAAAAATCTCCGTGATCCTCAAGATATTCACCGCAGGGATCATCATTCCTTATCGGTTCTAATAGTTTTTTTAAAGTTATCTGTGACATCTTTTATTATTTTAGATTTCAGATATATTTTTAATTTCAGATTTTAGATCTTAGATTTCAGATTTAAATTCAACATTAAACATATATCCGACATCATTCCCTTATTTAATAATTTATATTTTATTCAACATTTATGGCTCAGCAGAAGCCTCGCACTCCACATTTAGTACAATTTTCTATTTCAATTAACAGTTGTTAATTATCCTCAACTGATAACTAACAACTATCAACTGACAACTAACTCCCTTTAGCTTCATTAACCAGTTCAAATTTTCCTGTTTCTACGTCAATTTCTGTTTTCAGGTAAATTTTTTCAGCCATCTGCAGAGGGAGTAATGCTCCTGAAATTCTAATTTTAATTTTATGATTAGCCGCAAAACCTGATGTATCGCCCGAATCCTGAGTCATATCCACTTTAAGAGTTGCAGAATCAATCCTGCGTTCAAATTTTGATATAGTATTTCTTATTTCCTGAACTATAATTCTTCTGTTATTATCGTTATATGTCATACCTGCCAATGAATTCATACCGAAAGCAAGAGTTGAATTTTTAACATACTCAAAACCTTCCAGCTCATCTTCAGTGAAAGTTACATTTGTATTCAGAAGCCAGATAAGATCTCTGAGAACGACAGCTTTATATGCCTTGACGGATGTATCCCATTCACTGCAGCTTTCACTCTTAGCTGCAGTATGGTCATCGGTCAGCCTGCCGATCAGATCCGGCAATATTCTGTTCTGTCGCTTAATCATGATTATACCAATGGTTAATTATTAATTGTTAGTTGTTAATGATAAATTGTTAATTATTGATCTCCGAAATTGTAAAATTGAAGTAATTAACCATTAACAATTTATCATTAATAATTCAGTAAGTTACTTGCTGCTTCCTGTGTATACATGAGTATTGGTATTCCAATCCCATAGTACAGGTTCGTTATTGCTTTTGTCTTTCTGTTTAAAAGAAACACATGAGCATGCAAGTCTTACAATTTTACTTCCATCTGTGCTAACACCAGAGCTTGCTCCATTGACAAAAATTTTGCTGAAATAGTATCCGAACTGTTCTTTGTTTGATGTGTTATCAAGTTCATATACTACTAATTCATCAATAGTTTTCTTGTTTCTTAAATTAGAAATAAGAGTTGATGTTGCGTTGTCTGAACCATCAAGATCAATACTGAAACTGCTTCCTGCATTAGGAGTAGTTCCTGAGTGGGAAACCTCTGTCCATTCTCCGTTTTTCAAAACTGCATTACTTGCAGGTTCTTCAGGAATATTGCTCAGGTGACAAAGGATTCCTCCTTTAGCCTTCTGTGACTTAAGATTACCTGTTACAGTTGAATTCACCTTTGGTCCGTTGAATACTGCGACTTGATTTGATTTCATTTTATTTTCCTTTTCATTTTATATTAGATTTCAGATCTTAGATTTAAGATCTAAAGGTTCTACTACTTATTACTAATATTATTTATTAGAGTCCTTTTCTGAAGGTAATTTAGATACCAGTCTTAGTGAAACTGTCAGCCCTTCCAGCTGATAATGAGGTTTCAAATAGAATACTGCTTTGTAGTATCCGGGATTGGATTCGTCCTCAACTACTTCGACCTGTGCGCTTGACAGTGGAAATCTTGCTTTAGTATCTGCTGATGCATTTGAATCAGGAGTTACATAGTCACTTATCCAGTTATTAAGATATACATCCATTTCATCTCTTGATGTAAATGTACCGATTTTATCTCTTACGATACATTTGAGGAAATGTGCAAATCTGCATACCGGAAACAGATAAGGAAGCCTTGCAGCAAGGTTAGCATTAGCTGTGGCGTCCGGATCTCTGTACTCAGCAGGTGCATTTAGAGACTGTGCGCTTATAAATACTGCGTAGTCGGTATTTTTCCAGTGAACTAAAGGTATCAGACCTGCTTTTGCAAGTTCAGCTTCTCTTCTGTCTGTAATAGCAATTTCAGTAGGGCATTTCATATCAACACCGCCGTCATCAGTTCCAAAAGTAAAACATGGCAGATCTTCTACAATACCACCGCTTTCAACACCTCTGATCTGTGTGCACCAGCCGTATTGTTTGAATGCCTGATTAATATTAAGAGCCATAGCGTAGGCTGAATTGGTCCAGATAAATTTATCATGATCGCTGCCTGTAATATCTTCTTCAAACTCAAATTCATCAACAGGATTCTCTTTGCTGCTGTAAGGCAGTCTGCTTAAAAATCTAGGCATAGCCAATCCCACATATTTAGAGTTTTCAGAATCTCTGAAAGATCTCCATGGAGCATATTCAGCTGTCTGGAAAATTTTTGTAAGATCTCTAGGATTGCTTAATTCCTGCCATGAACTCATATTAAGAAGTTCTGGTGAAGAACCAGCTATAAAAGGAGCATGTGCTGCAGCGGCTATCTGAGAAATTCCTTTAAGGAATGCAACATCCTGAGCTTTGTGGTCGAAGAAATAGTCACCAACAAGACATCCGTAAGGTTCTCCTCCCGCTGTGCCGAATTCTTCTTCATACAGTTTTTTAAAAAGAGGATTCTGATCCCATGATATTCCCGAATATTTTTTAAATGACTGTGATACTTCCTTTTTAGAAGTATTCAAAACTCTTAGTTTAAGACCTTCATCCACTTCAGTATTTGATACAAGATATTCAATTCCTCTCCAGCTTCCTTCAAGTTGTCTGAAATCTTCATGATGGATAATGTGGTTTACCTGTTCGCTCAATATTCTGTCAATTTCAGAAATAAGAGCATTTATGCTGCTAATAGTATCATCACTGATCACGGCTGTATTTTCCAGTGCAACTTCAGCCAATGAATGTACAGCATTTGTTATTGCATCATGTGCAGCATCGGTTTTCGGTTCAAAAGCTCCATCGAGAAGTCTGTCAAGCTCATTTGCTTCCAATACACCTTCGTGCATAAGATTTTCTGTTAATGTTTCACTCATCTTAGTATTCCTTTAAATTTTAGATTTTAGATTTTAGATTTTAGATTTTTGCGGTTTCGAACAGAAATGTTCTACCAGGAAACAACTGATTTCCAATGACTTTTCCTAAAGACTTAATAAACAGAAGTGACATCATGCTAATTACCTGAAGTGCAAATAACTTTGTTCTGTTTTTTAAGTCGTTATGATTCATTTTTCCTGCCTGTCCTTTTATATCTGAAATCATAAATCTGAAATATTAGTTACTGCTTAATTTTTCATCTTCAGGTTTTGCTGAAGCCATCAGGCTTTTCAGCAGTTCAGGATCCTTAAGAATATTACCTACAAGTTCCTCTGCATTATCTTTACCGTCCATGTATGAAACAAGATTTGACAGCTCTTTTCTTGCGTTTAAAAGCTTGTTTAGTGAATCTACTTTTTCTGCAACCTTTGCAGGTGAAAAATCATCCATGCTTTCAAATTCCAAATCAACATTCAGGTTTCCTTCACCTGTTAAAGTATTTGGCACCTGAAATGCAACTCTAGGCTTAACAGCACTAATTCTTTCCTCGAAATTGTCAACATCTACTTCAAGAAATTTTCTTTTGGCGAACTTATCTTTATCAACATTAGATTTTCCTGACAGATCAGACATTACCCCCATTATAAACGGCAGATTAACCTTTTTTTCAGAACCGTAAAGCTCCACATCATATTCGATCTGAACTCTAGGGGCTCTGTTTCTGCCAATAAACTTCTGGCCGTTTTTAGAATCATTTTTTTTCATAATCTTTCCCTTCACTTAAAACCCTATTTCTATTTAATTAAGTAATATTTTTTCAAGTATTTATTTTTTATATTATTAAGTTAATTTTGTTATAGAACTGATATTTGATGAATAAACAAGTTTGACATAAAATGAAACTTTTTTGCCGTCATTCTTTATGAATGAAATTTTTGATATCCATGTATTATCATCAATCTGTTTTACATTCTTCCATGTCGTCCAGTATTCGCCTCTGAAAGCCTGCGGTCTGCTTGGCCCGTTAAACAGGAGACGTAGAGGACCCCATATTCCGTTCATAGCCAGTGACGCATTAGGATTATATCCTTTCAATGATTCAACAGTTCTAAAAAAGTCGAATCTGATTTTACCTGTTGACGGATAAGTAAGTTCACACAGATATTCAAGGTTGCTTGACCTTGTTCTAACAGAAACTGTTTTTTCCAGAGATTTAGCCTGAGACATTTTCATAATAGTCCAATAATCAGCTCCCGTATTATCCTGTTGTCCATCTTCAGGAGGAAGCAGATAAACTTTCAGTGTATGAGACTTACCATTTTCAGGAAGGATGTTTACAATAAGAGACTTAAGGGCAACTGCTTTTTTCATTAAATCACCCTGTAGATTTGGTCTCAACTGATTTACAGCTTCGTCAAAAGAAGGATCCAGATTTATGCTTCCGTTACATGCTGTATTCTCAGGATACGCGGATTTAGAAGGCCAGTATTTATAAACATTATCCTCAAGTTTCTTCAATTCCGTAATCGTCATACCGTTATTTCTCTGCCAGTATGTATCAACAGGGAACTCATTTGAATGTTCAAGATCAGTGATATATGCCCCAGCATTTGTTCTGATCTGATCTCCCAAACTCTGAAAAAACATAAGAGACAAACCTTCCCAATACTCTTGATAATAATTACGGTACTGATTTTTCTGTGTATATTTAAATACTGCTTCTTTGTAAAGGATATCATCATTTGTTCTAAAGATAATATCTCTGGATTTAATGGAGTTCGGAGCAATAAATATTCTGTCCCAGAATGAAATCAGAGCTACAGCCTTATTCTGAATAAATGAATTGGCAAAGTTTGTATTCATTCCGTCGAGGCTCTTCAGAATAATATCAAGTTCTCCGGTTCTTTCAGGAGTCAGCAGTCCTTTTGTGACATTACTGTAAACGTTGAAAGCATTGCCTATCACTTCAGCTGTTTTTCTATAACTGTTTGCAATCTGCCAGTACTGATACCTTTGATTTTTAAGAGTATCCCATTGAACAACTTCAGGCTGGGATGCTTCATTCAGTATTTGATTCCAGTACATGAAATACTGATCAAGATAAGCATAATAATTGGTTCTGGCAGCAGCATATCTGCTTTTAACATCATTGAGGTGTATTACTTCTACTTTTCTGTCTACTATACTGTTGATATTTTTCCACTCATTGGTCACTGCAGTGAAATAATCAGGATTAAATATCTGGTTGATCTTATAGTCATTCAGTTTTGTATAATGCACAGTTATTTGAGGCACTGCCGTATCAACAAGTGCAGTGTTGTCGGTTTCAATATTGCTGTTCATCTGATCCATGTCATCTAGTAATGTGAGATAATTATTTCTGGCATTAACTGTTCTCACATCTTTTGACGGATATAATAAGTTAGACCTTACTGACTGTTTTGCTGCAGTATTAAGGTTACTTTTGTCAAATGAAATATAACTGAATACATTAACCCAGTAAATTGAAGTAAAGATTATCAAAAAAGCAAACAATCCGAAAACAGCGGATATACCTGCAATACGTTTCCATTTGTAGGATTTTCTTAAACTGGTAATCCTCATAGAAATATCCCGGTCTTTATACAATACATTTTCAATAAACTGTTTGATAAACAAAGAAGGAACCTGTACGGCAAAATCTCTTTTTCTTTTGAATTCTACTTTTTCATTCGCCTCTGAATAAAATAATTTATCGTAAAAACCTGTATTCTGTTCGGCAGAAGTAAAATATATTCCTCTTACAAACATTGGCACAATATTGTATTTCTTTTCAAGAAGTCTAGAATTTGCATATACTCCAAGAGTTATTGCATCTGTCAATGCCGCAACATTTAATGATATTCTTCTAAGGTTTTCTGAAAATGCGAAATAAGAAGCTGTATCATAGTATTCAGATTTTGAGGATTCAGATATGAATTTATGGAGAAAACTGAATCGCTGTTTTTCTGTGTTTTCAACAATAGAATCCATGTGATTCAGAAAATCTTTTGAAGAGAATTTTTCACCGACAAGGTTTAGTTTATTGGTCCATCCGAATATCTGATTATAAAATTTAGGTTCGAGATTTCTGACAAATTCGTTAAAACCGCATATTTTATCAGATTTTGTTACAACGAGGTGCAGTGGGATACATATACCCAATGTCTGCTGAATATGATTTATCAGTTCGGAATATTTTTTCCCGACCTGAGTAATATACTCTTTATTATTATTGATCAGTTCATCTGCCGAAACTGACAACAGTATTCCATTCAGATTCAGGAGATTCTTTCTTGTTCTTAAGAATTGCAGAAATGTATCAAAATCATTGTTCAGATCTTTTTTATCCTGTGTTTCTGTTTCTTCACCAGTTTTTACTTCAGGCTCGTTAATATCATATTTCCAGAGGAGCATTGATTTATTGAAATATGTACGTATTTCCGGTGATGCGATTTCCTTTGGTTTGAAAAAATGAATGTCACTTTTCTCAACCAGTTCAGTTTTACCTGTATTTTTGTCTCCAAGCAGAAGAAACCATGGTATACTCAGCTCACTCTTCTCCGTAAGTCTGGAAAACTTTCCACTGACTTCATTAAATTCATTAATAAACAATTCCATTCCATTTTTACTTTTAATATCATAATAAAAAAGAACGATTATCAATATATCAATAAACAGTAGAGCTCCGAATGATATACATAACAGCAGGCTTGCCAGGCTGCCGTTAACAGCAAGCCAGAAGAGTGATATTATCAATATAAGCAGAAATAAACCGGCAAGCATGTACAGAACTCTCTGCCATAATGATACTTTTATTAGTTTTTCATATATCCAGACGACAAATCTCCTGATATAATCCCATGCCGAGAAAATAATATTTCCGGCGAAATTTTTTAGTGTATTTCCATTAATCATTTTGAATCTAATATCTCTATTTTAATTTTCAGTATTAATAACTCAGTTAGCAATTCTATTTATATAATTTGCACCGCGGTTCTTTATATAATCAGCACCTTTGGCTTTGACTTTCGGATTTATAGAACCCGAGAAATCATTTAATGTACTCTGGGGCTGCTTTTTGCTGACAATCAACTGTTCTATCTGTACATTTTTGAAAGCCGTGTTTGCCTTTTCCGTTGCTCTTATATAGAGGAACATATTACTTATAATCCATACAAACAGAAGGAGGACAACTACTATAATAAAAGTCTTTGGACGCCAGAAAGTTATAAAGAAAGGAATTTTACCTGCCTCTCTGCTCTCATGGCAGTCATTCTCTATTATAAATTCAGGATTCTGTGTCAATGCTTCAGGTATATTGTCCGCCAGCTTCCACATAATCTGTTGAAGTTTTTTTGGATTATTTTTGTAAATACCCTTAAATCCCAGACCTATGCAAGTGTAAAATATATATAGGCACTCTTTCTGGGTCTGAACTCTGTCTTCAAAAATTTCATCAAGTATTTTGAAAAATTTATGATCACCTGTCATTTCAGCATACTCGTATGCCATTCTTTCGGAATCCCACTGATCAGCAAATGATATTTTTGACTCAGAAATCATAGAGTCTGTAAAGAAAACAAGAGGGAGTTTGATCATATGGTATTGAAGACTTAGAATCCTGTCCTGAGATACTTTATGCTCAATATCACTCAATATTCTGCTAATGTCTCTTCGTGCTTTTTCGTATGAATACTCAGTGGAGTTTTCTCCAAGTCTTCTGATCATACTTACATACTGGAAAAGGTAAGCGTAAATTTGAGTACATCTTTTAATAGATTTTAATTGTTATAAATTTTGATTTTCTAATATAAACTAAAAGGAAATTAAAATGCTTAATCCTAATTCACCAAGAGTAAAGAAGTGGTCTTCCATTGTGGATGA
>PVBE011278976.1_pt1 | contig 14702 bp, 10 predicted proteins | sample 1631181 | NCBI WGS metagenome assembly PVBE01 (sample SAMN08397723, study PRJNA350692) | Marine metagenome, whole genome shotgun sequencing project. | isolation source: water | place: Pacific Ocean | collected 2012-04
CATCGTACAGATCGTGCTGTTCGGGCGTGTACAAACCCATCTGGGTTCCTGGTTGAGTTCGCGGGCCCTTTTGAACCTGGTTGGATTCTAATTGCTCCGAAGCATCGGTCGACGAAACGTCGATTTCCGATGAGCCACAGCCCACGATTACCAACACAGCAAAAAAAGCAAAGCCTAGGTGGAGTACTTGGAATTGACCCCTCACATCTCGCCTCTTTCTGGTTAATGCCATCGTGGTGGTTATTGGCCAGTCTTTCTATTGCGATCGAATGAGCCAAAGGGTTTCCTGGGGCCCAACAAGGAACCGAGCCCTACGACCGTCCGGTTCGATGACTGCATCTTCCTCTCTAGGTATGCGTACGAGTTGGTTGCCCCATTCGGGAACTTCCCCCTGGACGCTGTACTCGATCGACCAGAATTCGTTAGCTCGCACGGGCTCGCGGGCGAAGTCTCCATATCGATCAGGCCAATCGAATACAGTGCGGGCGCCGGCACCGTGAACCCAGTTGCCCTGTGTGTGACCGTAGACCGACGCCTGTATTCCCTCGAGCCTGGAGCGCTCCTCGATGGCTGTCTTAACTTCGGTTCCAACTTGTCCGGCCTTGAGTTCCTCGGCATAGATGTTTCCCGTGATGACCGATTGCTCAAATAGCGCCTGCAGGCCAGCGGGAGGCTCGGTCTCGTTCGGATACAGCACATAGGCGACGTGCTGCTGGTCGGTTACAAGGCCCATAAGCCGAACCCCGAAGTCGACGTGCAGTAAATCCCCAGGCTCGACGACTGGGTTATCCGTGTCGTCAATGCCACCTTGTATACCTCTACGATAGATCGTAACGCCGGGAGCGAAATTGAAGGCCAGATCTTGGCTCTGCCACTCCTGGAGGATGAAGCCGTAGATGTCCATCAGTCTGGTTTTGCCCGGGGTGATTACCTCATTGGAAAATGCACGACGCAAGATGTACCAAGTTCTCTGGCTAGCTTCGGTCTCGATTTCAAGCTCGGCGGGTGTGCGATGGCTTATGTAGTCGAAGATCAGGTCCTGCGACGAGATCAGGCGGGACGAATACACCGGCCCGATAGAGTCTTCGAGAAACGCGAGCATTTCGACGGTGATGCCGTCGGCCATTGCTACGGTCCTTGAGCGGTTGATGGCGATTCGCTGTGGATCTCGGGTGTTAATGAACTCTGCTAGATGTGGCTTCAGGCCCTCCTCGCCGTAGCTAATGATGGTTGGGAAAAAGTCTCGCATACGGCCACTTTGGTGGGTACCAAGCAAAGTTCGTTCAAGGGTTGCGTTGCCGCCAGGATCGAAAAAGACATAGGCGTTGCGGTGCCCGTACCATCCAGAGATCCCGTAGTCACCAAACATCTGCAGCATCGGATCGACATTGAACTCACGTGACATGATTATCCACATGTCGACACCTGCCCGGCGCATTGCCGGCTGCAGGTGGAGCTCCATTTTCTCGAGTTTCACATCCCACTCGTGCATCAAGCGTTGAAGCGCCGGCGTGTTCCACTGGGCCCCTGTGTTTTGGCCAGACGCAAAAGAGACAACGATAAACAGGGTCGCGACCGCGATCAGCCACGAGCGCTTCGTCATCGTCAAAACTCCAGCCCCAGAAACATCTGAGTGACTTTTAGCTTGGATCATGGAAACTCCTAGAGTAGTTACAGACGTCTAGACTTTACCTTCGCTGCGCTCACTTCGGCCGTGTGGCGAGGAAAATCTTGTGTTGAGGGCCTTTGCGGCGGTGTCCCCTGACTGTTTCCGTCCGAACTGAGAAGCCGTGTCGGGACAGACACCGGCTAAACTTTTGGTCCGAGTGCGCCGACCAAACTGCCAGTACGCCGCCTGGTTCAAGAGATTTCTTGATCCGCTCGATACCTAAATCGTCATAGAGGGACGCATTCGTAGACAAGCAGGTTGCGTCGGGGCCGTTGTCAGTGTCTAGCACAATCGCTTGGTAACGATCGCGATCATCAAATTCTAGAAGGTCGCCGACATCCCCTTCATACACACGGACACGTTTGGCATTGAGCGGGACCCCGAGACTCTGAAGATGCTGTTTGTGCCATTTAATGATGATTGGGAACACCTCAGCGACGATGACTTCGGCGTGGCTGGGTAGTGTGTCGAGGGCAGCCCGTAACGTAAAGCCCAACCCAAGGCCACCGATCAGCACCCGAGGTTGTTCGATGTTTCCTAGGTTGGAGCACGCCAGCTTACCTAACGCGGTCTCGGAATCATGCACTCGTGTCGACATCAGCTCGTGTCCGTCGAAATCGATAAAGTAGTCGCCATCACGATGGTGTAGCGACAAGCGCTGGCCGCCAGGGGTAATGCTGTTGTCAAGCGTTTCGAACGGGCGCATATGTAGATTCTATGCCGGAGTGCAGACGTTGAGTCATCCGTTTCTTGATTGTATGCCGAAAGGTTGCCACCAAGCCTGTCAAGCGGATAAATTCCGAGTATTCCTTGCTGAACTTACCCATTCTTAAGGAGCCAGACTATGTTCGCCAAGTATCTCACCCTTGCGGTTTCCGCAGTCGCCGCGTTTTCCATACTCGGGGTGACGACTCCCGATCCTTTAGCACAGGAGGAAGGCTCCATCGTCCTTGACGAGACCCTTCTGGAGGGTTACCGGTGGCGGAATCTTGGCCCGGACCGAGGTGGTCGCTCGATTGCAGTGAGCGGCGTAATCGGCCAACCGGAGGTTGCCTACTTCGGAGCGGTGGGTGGCGGGCTTTGGAAAACGACTGATGGGGGAGAGAACTGGGGGGCGGTCACGGACTACCAGATCACCTCTGCCTCGGTCGGCGCTGTGGCGGTCAGCGAGTCAACGCCGAACCTGGTCTTCATTGGTACCGGCGAGACTTGTATCCGCGGCAACATTCTCCCCGGTGACGGCGTGTATCGAAGCCGCGACGCGGGCGAGAGTTGGGAGCATGTTGGATTCGCTGAATCACACGGAATTTCAAAGATCCGCATCCATCCCACGAATCCTGACATTATTTATGTCGCTTCGTTCGGAAAGTACTCCGTGCCGAGCGAAGAGCGTGGCGTTTTCAGGAGCGTCGATGGTGGTGATAGCTGGGAGCGTGTGCTCTTTCGCAACGCTCAGACGGGTGCGATCGACCTGGTCATCGACCGTAACAATCCTGACGTCATCTACGCTGCTCTATGGGAAGCCTTCCGCAAGGAATACACGATGTCGTCCGGCGGCACCGGTAGCGGTATGTTCAAGAGCGAGGACGGCGGGGAAACGTGGGCGGAGGTGACACGGAACCCCGGCATGCCACAGGAGGGTGTGGTCGGACGGATCGGGTTGGCAGTCTCGAGCGCGAACTCGGATGTCGTCTACTCGCTTTTCGAGAATGACAACGGTGGCCTTTTCCGGAGCAATGACGCAGGGGCGACGTGGGAGCTCGTGAATGAAGAGCGCCGTATCCGTCAGCGCGCCTTTTACTACACGCACGTTTTCGCCGACCATCAAGACGAAAACGTTGTCTACATGGAGAACACCTCGATTTTTCGCAGCGAGGACGGTGGAGCGACCCTTGAGGTCATCAACAATGGGACGCACGGTGACTTCCACGACTTCTGGATCGATCCGTATGATCCGACACACCTTGTGGTCGGCAATGACGGTGGTGGTGCGGTAAGCACGAACACGGGAGGTAGCTGGACGGATCAGGAGTTCTCAACAGCTCAGTTCTACCACGGGATCACGACAGACCATATCCCGTTCCATGTCTGTGGGTCGCAGCAGGACAACAGTACGCTGTGTCTCCCTTCTGCTTGGAATGCCGGGCAATTCGATTCTACTGAGGGCTCGATGGACGTTGCGTATCGTGCAGGAGGTGGTGAGCCCGGTTACATCGCGCCGGACCCGAAGGACTTGAATATCTTCTACTCCGGTACCAACAATGGCCGCTACGTCGACAAATATAACCGAACGCTTAATTCGTCCCGCGAGGTGGCCCCCTATCCTTGGTTCTACTCGGGTGAGCCAGCCAGCGAAATGGTCGAGCGCTGGCAGTGGACGTTCCCCATCCTTTTTTCTCCGATCGACCAGAATGTGTTGTATGTGTCGTCAAATAGGCTTTGGCGGACGACCGACGCCGGTAACTCGTGGGACGTCTTGAGCCCAGACCTCACGCGAGCCGACCCCGAGACGCTGGGCCACTCGGGTGGCCCCATCACGGGCGACATGAACGGGCCGGAGGTCTATGCGACGATCTTCTCTGTAGGGCCTGGTAAAGTTGACATCGACGTGATCTGGACCGGGTCGGACGACGGGCTGGTCCACGTCACACGCGACGGGGGCGCCAACTGGGCGAATGTGACGCCGCCGGACATGCCCGTTTTTGGGCGCGTTAGTCAGATCGATGCGTCGATCTTCGACGCTGGGCGGGTGTACATTTCGGTGCGGCTGCCGCTTCTCGATGACTTCCGGCCGTATATCTGGAAGACCGACGACTACGGTTCGACGTGGACGAAAATTGTCAACGGGATCCGCGCCGATGCCTACGTGAACGCCGTCCGGGAAGACCCGGGCCGCTCAGGTCTTCTCTACGCGGGAACCAATCACGGCGTGTACATCTCTTATGACGACGGTGCCTGGTGGCAGGAGCTGAATCCAAATCTGCCCGACCTGCCAATTGCTGACCTGATCGTCGAACACAATGAGCTTGCAATCGCTAGCCACGGTCGTGGCTTCTGGGTGCTCGACAATATGGCACCGCTGCGTCAAGCGACGCCGAATATGACGGACGAAGCTCTCGTCCTCTTTGAGCCCGCGGCTGCCTACCGGGCCGCGAACGGAGCAACGCTCTCCTGGTGGCTTAACGAAGAACCCGGGGAAGCGAAGCTAGAGATTATGGATGCGGCGGGTGTGGTTATCCGCACCTTTGAACCCGAGAACCCGAATGCGGTGCGCGATCGGTGGAGCGGTGCCATGTTTCCTTTAGGGGCAGGCCTGAATCACGTCGTATGGGACCTGCAGACCGATCCAGCACCGACGTTCCCCGGCATGATTCTTTGGGGTGTGCGCACGATGGCGCCGAAGGTTCCGCCGGGAACTTACACGGTTCGCATCACAGCAGATGGTCGGACCCAAACAACGCAACTAGAGGTGCGGGCCAACCCATGGATAACCGACGTAACCGTTGCAGACATGCAGGAGCAGTATGAGTTTGGCCGCGAGATTCAGGCGAAGGTCAACGAGGCCAACTCGGCCGTTATTGCCATCCGGCGGACCAAAATTCAGCTTGAAGACCGTCTCGGGCAGTCCGACGATCGTGCGCTCGCTGATGCCGGAGAGCAACTCAGGATGAACGTCTCCGACGTGGAAGCGAACATTTACCAGGTACGTAACCGTTCAAATCAGGACCCGCTCAACTTCCCGATCAAGGTGAACAATCGCCTGGCTAATTTACTCTCAATGTTGGAGCAGGGAGACGGCGCGCCGAACAACGGTATGCGGGAAGTCTTCGACATCATGGTCGACGAGTTGGCAGGCTATACGGTGCGTCTCCAGGAGGTCTGGGAAACGGATCTCGCGGCGGTGAACGCAGAGCTTCGGCGACTTGGCCTCGATTTGATCGACCCGGCAGACGAGCGTACCCAGTTGACCAGCCAGTAGCCTTACGTTAGGACGGTGCGAGGGCTGGGGGGCATGATGCCTAGTGGCGCGCGTAGACTTCCGTGATTTGGCCAGCAGTGTCGAAGGCGACGACGCGGAATGATCCCCGTCCCGTCATGCCTGGTGATCCCTGTGGCATTCCCGGCACCGAGATTCCGGCGAAGCTCGCCCGGTCTTTGACCATGCGGGCGATATCCTCCGCTGGCACGTGACCCTCCACCCGATAGCCTTCAATTTCAGCGTGATGGCAGCCAGAGAGGTTCGGGCCGATATTATGGGCGTTCCGTGTTGCGTTGATCACGTTTCCGCCGATCACTTCATCATTAACGTCGAAGCCATTTTGCCGAAGGTGTGTGACCCACACCTTGCAGCATTCTCATGTTGGTGCCCGCATCACGTGGATCGACAAGCCCTTACCCACAGCGGGTTTATTTGCGAGCCATGCAGCACCGGCGACGGCGATTGTTGCGATTGCCAGGATGGCAACTAGCTTTGGATTTTTCTTCATCGACCGCCTCTCGTCGTCTAGTTTCTACTCGGTGACTCGACCCGCTAGTACTACGTTTTCGGCAGGGGTACTCATGCGACTCGTGTGCGGTGAGTGTATCAGCCGTTGCCAACTCAGTGGAGTCGACGCACGCTTAATGCCCCGGTTATTAAATCACTGACGGTTCCGCTGTGTCATCTCATAGCAAAGGATCGCCGTTGCCACCCCAGCGTTGAGCGACTCAGCCTCGCAACATATCGGTACGCCCACCGACTTATGTGCCGCGTCACGAAATTCTGGACGAATGCCGGAGCCTTCGTTGCCGACAACGAGGGCCCAGGGCATAGGGAAGCGAGCGGCGGCAATATCACCCCCGCCGACTTCCGCCGTTAGAAGTATCACACTGGAATTGTGGATCCAGTCAAGACACTCCTTGGCAGTTGTTCTGACAATTTTTATTCGGAAGCAGCCCCCTGCACTTCCCCGTACCACCTTTGCGTTCCAAGGATCCACAGTTCCTCCGAGCACCACCAAACCGTTAAGACCGAAAGCGGCGCTAGTTCGGATCATGCTCGCGAGGTTGGCCGGGTCTTGGATGGCGTCCGCTACCAAGATTTTGCCACCAGACTCCTTGTCATCAGGCAACAAAGAATCAAGTGTCATTGCTGGCTTGGTGCATACCAGAAGAATGCCTTGAGGTGTAACAGTGTTAGCAAGTGTCGCGAAGTCTTTTTCGTCCACTGACGTTGTTTCAAAATCACCATCTGCAAGACGTGTTATTAACTGATTGTTTTGGTCAAGTGACTCCAGTCGTGGCGAGGTGACGGCAAACTGGATATCGGCTCCTGCTTCAAGGGCAGCTAAGGCTGCGCGCACTCCCTCTACGACAAAGCATTCTTCTCGTTCACGATGTTTGCGGTGCTGCAACCTGTGGAGGAGACGGCTGCGAGTTTTATTCAGTGACATGGGCCATCCTCACTAGGGGGCTTCGACAAATATGCGTCTAGGCTTACAGCCACAATCAGGGGGAGGGTAGTGTGATTTATCTGAAACCTTCCTTGTGGCAATACACTACTCTGCGGGGCATATTCAGTCTTTGCGAGCAAATCAGGGACTCGATTTTTTTCCGAGCATCTCTGCTATCCGGTCGAGCCCCATTTCCACATTGTCCATTGGTGGCCCGAAAGAGAATCGCATCCACTGCTTGTAGGGCGATGGGCCACTACGGACTTTGCCAGGATTCACGTCGAAGAATTTACCGGGGACAGTCATGACCTTATGGTCAAGCGCGCGCCAAAAAAACTCCATGGCGTCGTCGAATGGCTCCGGAAGCTGGTCCAGGCTGGCCCAGCAATAGAATGTCGACAGGGGTCTTCTGGCGAAGCGGAAGCCCATCATTTCAAGCCTTTCGAGCATCAAATTGCGTTTCTTGACAAAGTTTTGACGGAGAGCCGTAGTTTCCTGGTCTGCGCGATCAGGTTCGAGTGCTTGGATCGCGGCGACCTGCGCAATGCGGGATGGTCCGCCGTCGATCGAACTTGCTGTGCGTGCCATGCTCTCGACCATTTTCTTTGGTCCGACCACCCAGCCAACCCGCCATCCTGGATAGCGGAAGCTCTTGGTTAGACCATCGAACAGGACGACCGGGTCATCCTCAATGTCCTCAAGAAAAGCGGCAGCGCTAACCGGGCTATCAGCCGGTTTACCCTCATCGGTATAGATAAAATGGCTGTAGAACTCATCGAGCAGAAACGTGACGCGTCTCTCACGCGACGCACGTACCAGAGCCTCCAGTTCACTCTGCTGGATCACGTTTCCTGTTGGGTTGCACGGGTTCGACATTATGAAGGCGTCTAAACTGTGTTCCTGGATAGCCGTGGAGTATTGCACCGGCGTTAGCTGGAACCCTTCGGCCTCATCGGTCCATACGGCAATCGGATCCATGCGCTCCAGGTGCAGGTTGAACATGTCTTCATAGGCTGTGTAGTCGGGTAGTTGATAGCCGATTTTTACGCCGCCGAGAGCAGCCATTGCCCGGCTTAGTGCCAGGCGTCCACCGTTGGCAATGGCAACGTTGTCGGCTGAATACTGCGAAGGCATACTGCGGCGGTAGAGTCGGTTATAGTGTGTGGCCACTGCTTCCCGGAGTTCATCGGTGCCTTCGAGTCGCCCGTAAGCGTGATCTTGAGGGTCGATTCGAACTTCTTCGATTCGAGGTGGAGCTCCCTCGTACGGCCCCACTTCCGGCTGGCCTTGTCCTAGGTTGCTCCAGTCTGGATGGCCGTTCCAGAAGCCACGTTTGTGTGCCTCATCAACAACAAATATCACTCCCATGTAAGGGACTTCACGGAAGGCACCGCGCGGCGAATTACGATTGATCGAGTCGTTGAGCATCGGGGCTAGGTACTGTGCCAGTAACAGTGTTGCGAACCCTTAAGGTGCCACGGGAAGAGCCAGCGGTTATTCTGCGTTAGCCGGTACTTGGATACTGACTTTCCGTCCTATTACAGCCTACTAGTTTCAGTTATTCGAGCACTCCGAGGTCGCGGAAGATGGCGAATATATCGCCATTGATGTAATCGTTCTCCACTATATTAAGCAGCCAGTAGGAATCGTGGATTTCGTCGATGAGTTGGCGTGGCGTGCTTTCCTCTTCATAGAGAGCCGCCCACTCTTCACGCCAGATTTCAAATGCTTCATCCTTCCATACGTGAAAGCTCTTCGCATCGACGACGGTTGGTTGGATTATTTCTTCTCCCGGAAAGATGCCCCAAGTGACGGCGCTCACAGCGTCGGGGCGGAGATTGGAGTGGGTTGTGCCCTCGACGTTAACGGCCTGGTAGGTGAGCGTTGGGAACCTGTCGATGTGATCCAAAAATATTTGCAACTTGCCGTCCGACAAAAACAGTTCCAAGTACGCTTTCTGGTAGACGATGCCATTGGTGCCACCCCAGCCAACCTCCGAATCGTTGGAGGGCGCACCGCTCACCTGTGGCTGGCTGTTGATGGTCAGGAATCCAGCTCGATTTAAGGCAACGAGCTCACTGGAGATCCGTTTTGTTTCCGCTTGAATTTCACCATCGACCCAAGGAAAGGAGTCCAGCTCGCCGGCGCAGAATCTAGCAAATACTTCGTAGACGTCCTCGAGACTTTTGGGGTTACCGTACGCCTCGAGTAGTTTCTGGTCTTTTTCTTCAAGGCCGATCCCACGGCGCAGAAGATAATAGTCGTTCAGTGTTCCGAACGCCGGGCTGCGTCGGTCGCCCCAACGGCCGTTCGGAAACTCGTCCCAATCCATCGTGCGTGCCAGGTAGCTCTTCGGCCGGTTACTCCAGAAAATTGGTCGGACATCTTCCTCACGTCGGGTTGGAAATGTGGACGGACGCCAAGGCAGTTGTCGATCGACAGCCAATCCATCGGCTGCGCCGAGTCCTTCAAGAATCAACATAACGGAGGACTGCAAATTTAGCGTATAGAAGTGATAACCAGGTACGCCAAGCTCGCTAAGCTTCTCGCACATCTCTATGCAGAGTTCAACGCCGTAACTGCGAACCGCAGCATCATCCTGTCGTATTGGCTCCAGACAATCCCAGACTTCTGTTGGGACGTTGGCCCCGGTGAATTGCACGAACTTCTTGAAGCGATCAAAGGTTTGGATCGGAAACAGACCTGGAACGATTGGACAAGTGATGCCTTGTTTGTCGCAGCGTTCGAGAAACCCAGCATATTCGTTGGTGTCGAAAAACAATTGAGTGATGACGAAGTCGGCGCCGCAGTCCACTTTGTACTTCAGATGGCTGGTACAGGTATCCTTGTCTTTGGCTTCAAGGTGCCCCTCGGGATAGCCGGCAACGGCAATGCAGAATTCGTTACCGAAGCGCTCACGAATATGGCTTACGAGCTCGTGGGCGTATGTGAAGCCGCCTTCAACGCGCTCCCAGACACTGCTGTCACGTGGAGTGTCACCGCGTAATGCCAAGATATTCCGGATACCGACGGCCCGCGCTTTTTCCAAGACTTCATCAAGTTGCTCAATGGGCATGTTGGTGCAAGTGAGATGCATCATCACGTCGAGACCAAAGAACTTCTGCAGGTTTTCAGCGATGCTAAGCGTCTTTTCGTTTGTTGATCCGCCCGCCCCCCAGGTTATGTCAACAAAAATTGGCTCAAGGGCTACCATCTGCTCGATTCGGGCATAGAGGTTGTGCAGTCCAGCCTCAGTTGCTGGCGGGAAATACTCGAACGAGTAGAAAGGCTTCTTCTCGCTAATACGCTGATTAATTTTGTCGATGATATGCATGGTGAGTCGACAATCGAAATTTTGGCGAAAAGACCTTGGTAGCTTCACACGCTGGGCCAGTCAGGGTTTTACCACGGCCTGCTGGACTTCGCCGCCTAGAGCCGAACACACTTTCAATTTGGTGGTTCGGCCTTCATCTTTATGGTTGCCATTATTGGTAACGAAGGCTTCACTCGCCTGGTGTTGGCTCGAATCTAATACCGAGAAAACATTATGAAAGACGGAGACGATAGAGGTTACAAGTCACACGATGGCTTCCGCGACGCGTTTGCCTGTCTTTTTCACGAGTCAGTCGTGAAGAATCTCTCTGGGACGCTTGTCGTCCTGACTCGTGTCTTGACGCCGCTTGGTCCACTAATTGCCGGTGCTACCGAAGAAGGCCTATGTCTACTTGAGTTCGCTGAACATCCGCAACTCAAGACTCGGATCAATCGCCTATGTAAGGAAATACATTGTGTCGTTACGCCAGGAGAAAACGCTCACATTAACCGGGTTCAACATGAACTTGACGAGTACTTTTCTGGTAAGCGGACCGACTTTAACGTCCCCCTCATCGTTCCCGGTACGGATTTTCAGCTTCAGGTTTGGGAGGAACTCCAGCGTATTCCCTACGGTGAAACTCGCAGCTACCAAGACATCGCACTTGCCATCAATAATCCGAGAGCCTTTCGTGCGGTTGGTTGTGCCAATGGCAACAACCGAATACCGATCGTAATCCCATGTCACAGAGTTGTCCGTGCTAACGGAACATTGGGTGGCTATGGTGGCGAGCGATGGCGTAAACGTTTCCTTCTCGATTTGGAAGGCCACCCTGGTTTCAACTGAGCACGTGAAAAGTTGCCGCTGACACAAGAAGATATAAATGATGTCTCGTAGGGATTTCGACCCCTTGGAGCGTTTATTAATACGAGGTAGGGTTGTTGAACTGAAGTTATGTCCTCCCCACCGTATCGGCCGTCGAGGGTGCGGAAGACCCCCCGACCGGGGTCATTCTGGCTCCCTCCGGTTTACATCTCGGAGGTGTCTCTGTGAATCGTGTTCCTCGTACGTTGTTTTTCTTTGTCGTTGCGTTAATGACTCTCGCACTGGTCGGCAATCCTTTGGCCGGTACCGCGATGGCGGCCCCCCAGCAGGAACAACAGCGGGCCGTGGCCGCTGTCAGCGCCAAGCCCGAGGGCAGTGATCTGGTCTGGGGTGAAGCCAACTGGCAGTTAGCCAACCGCTTCGCGTCCTACAAGATGAGGGACCTTTCGTATTCCACTTCGGTATCGCCGGTCTGGATCGAGGGCACGGACGATAACTTCTGGTACAGCTACGAAACCTCTGCGGGAAGAGAGTTCATCCTGGTGGACCCAGCTGCGGGCACCAAGGCGCCCATCTTTGATAACGATCGGATTGCTGCCGAGCTAACCCGCATCACCAAGGATCCCTACGACGGCCAGCACCTGCCTATCACGTCGATCCGCTTCATGGATCCCGACACGATCCAATTCGACGTCACCTCATCGCAGGATGAAGAAAAAGAACTGGAAGAAGAGACCGAAGGCGACCAGCAAGACGACACGGAGGACGAGGGCCGGGGCGGTCGGGCTGAGAAGAAGGTCCATCACTTTGAATACACCGTCAGCACGCGGACGCTGCGCGAACTCGACACTTGGGAAGAGCCCGACAGCCATCCCGGCTGGGCAAACGTTTCGCCGGACGAGCAGTGGGTTGTGTTTGGTCGCCATTTCAACCTCTACATGATGTCGTATGAGGATTACGAGAAAATCGTCGATGCACGGCGTGGCAAGAGTGGCCAGGAAGCGGAGGACGCCGAAAACGAGGTCGAGGTTACTGAAATACAACTCACCGACGACGGTGTGGAACATTACGGATACGTTGGCGGTGGTCGCGGCCAGACTGATAACGATCGCGAGGAGAACAAGGATGACCGCATGCGTCCCGGGATTACCTGGGCGCACGATTCGTCGCGCTTCGCGATGCTCCGATCGGACCGACGCGAGGTCGGAGACCTCTGGGTCGTTCACGTTATTGGCAACGATCGCCCAGAGCTCGAAAGCTACAAGTACGACCTGCCGGGCGAGGAGAATGTTAGCCAGCGTGAACTAGTCCTCTTCGACATGGCGAGCCGTGAGATGTCAAAGATCGAAGATGCCAACATCTGGCGAGACCAGACGATGAGCATCTACAGCGCGCGCGAGTTCACCTACCGATCCGGCCCCAGCAGCGGGGGACCGAGCATCTCCAAATGGCTGTCGGCGAATCCCGACGAGCTGTATTTCCGTCGCAAGAGTCGTGATCAGCACCGCATTGACGTGGTGCGCTATAACCCGACGACCGGCGAGAGCACCGTTGTTATCGAAGAACGCCTTAATACCTACGTCGAAGACCAGCAGCCGGAGCTTCTGGAGAATGGTGACCTGATTTGGTGGTCAGAGCGCGATGGCTGGGCTCACCTGTATCGCTTTGCGCCCGATGGTACCGAGGTAGCGCGTCTGACTGAAGGACCCTGGGCCGTACGTCGCCTACTTGGTGTCGATGAGGAAACTGGTGTGGCGTTCTTTACTGGCAATGCTCGGGAGGCAGGTGAAGATCCATACTTCAATCATCTCTACCGTGTTGGTATTAATGGTACGGGTTTGCGATTGTTGAACCCCGGCAATTTCGATCACTCGGTTACCGCGGGTGAGGGGTTACGGTATTTCGTTGACAATTTCTCTCGTGTCGACACAACGCCGAATTCAGTAGTGATCGACCGGGACGGCGAAACCCTGTTCGATCTTGAAGACGCGGACCTTAGCAAGTTGTTCGAGGCGGGGTATAAGTACCCTGAAGCCTTCGGCGTCAAGTCAGCCGACGGAGTCACCGATATTTACGGTGTTATTTACAAGCCGTTCGATTTCGACCCGAGCAAGAAGTACCCGATCGTTGCCTACGTTTATCCTGGCCCGCAGACTGAGAGCGTCGCCAAGCGATTTTCCACCAGCGCTTCCGAAGTGGCACTTGCCCAGCTCGGCATGATTGTTATTACGATCGGCAATCGCGGCGGCAACCCGGCTCGCTCGAAGTGGTACCACAATTACGGCTACGGAGATCTGCGCGACTATGGGCTCGCTGACAAGAAGGCTGGCATCGAGCAGCTTGCCGATCGCCACGCCTGGATTGATATCAACCGTGTTGGTATCTATGGACACTCTGGTGGTGGCTTTATGTCCACCGCAGCAATGCTTGTCTATCCGGACTTTTTCAAAGTCGCCGTATCGTCTTCCGGCAATCACAATAACGATGTTTACAACCTGAACTGGTCTGAGAAGCACGATGGCGTCAAAGAAATTGTTGATGATGAAGGTAACGTGACCTTTGAGTACGACATCGAGACGAACTCGGACCTTGCCGCGAATCTGAAGGGTCATCTCCTTCTCACCACAGGCGATGTCGATAACAACGTCCACCACGCCGGAACCTTCCGCATGGCGGAAGCGCTCATTCGCGCTAATAAACGCTTCGACTTCTTCATTTTCCCTGGTGCCCGCCATGGCTATGGAAGCATGGGCAACTATTGGTTTTGGCTGCGAGCCGAGTATTTTGCTCAACATTTGCTTGGTGCTGAGCGCCCCGAAGCAGACGTCACGGAGCTCAACAACGAGCAGCCGCAAGCGGATGGCCGCGGAGTGACCCGTCGAACTGGAGGGAGTAGGGATAGTGGCCGACGATAGCGGCGATGGACGCGGAGAGTGCTAATTTATAGGGGACAAAGACTCTTAGCTGATCGTTCGACAGGCTAATTAGCTGCAGGAAGCCGGTGAAGGTCCTCCTAGTAAGACATCCCGAAGTTCATGTAGAGAATGATGGCCACGTGAGTGGCATCCCGCTAGGTTTGCTCTACATTGCCTCCGCCCTTGAAAACGCCGGGCACGAGGTGCAGGTCTATGACGCCGTTGTACAGGCGAATACCGATGATTCCAAGGAGCGAGGCCCTGAGGGTATGTACCACTTAGGAGCTACCTGGGATGAAATCCGTAGCGTCGTGGCATGCGCAAGCGCCGATGTTGTGGGAATAAGTAGCCAGTACACGAACCAGACCCCTAGCGCCATGAAGACAGCGGAGGTAGTAAGAGAGGCTAGTAAGAGCGCTACCATTATTGTGGGGGGTGCGAGTGTTTCGATCATGCCTGCCGCATTCCTCGATGAATGCGAGGCTGTCGATTACGCGGTCATTGGAGAAGGTGAAGAGACACTGGTCGAGTTGCTCGCATGTCTCGGG
>PVBE011557819.1_pt1 | contig 14702 bp, 12 predicted proteins | sample 1631181 | NCBI WGS metagenome assembly PVBE01 (sample SAMN08397723, study PRJNA350692) | Marine metagenome, whole genome shotgun sequencing project. | isolation source: water | place: Pacific Ocean | collected 2012-04
ATTATTACGGCTACATTCCCCTGGCCTTCTTCTGAACGTCGAGGTTCACCCACCGGCCCACCGTTGCGCTCGTGTCATTCTTGACCATCTTGAGGGCGTGAGCGTTCTTGGCGAGGATCTTTAGCTTCTCGGGGTAGAGGTTGGTGTCGAAGATCAGGAAGTTATGCGAGACCTCAAGGACGTTGGCCTTCATACCGGTTAGAGACTTGGCGCCCTTCATCCAAGCCGCCTTGTTCTTTGCGTAGTAATCGGAGGACTCCACATACGCCTTCATTAGGTCAACCGCCACCTTGCCTTTTTTGATGAATTTCGTCGCCATGCCCAAAGTGGCGTTGATGTTACCGATCGAGGTCTTATTGATCGTGATCGGGGCGCTGTAGCCGAACCCGTTCGCGATGGGGAAGGCCAGCGCGGGCACCCAGACGACCAGTGCGTCCACGTCCCGCCGCTCCAGCGCGAGATGCATGGTGGGGGACGGCGTCAGCGCTCTGAGCTTGACGTTTTTCATGTTGACGCCGTTGGACCGGGCTGCGAACCGGAAGAGGAAATCCGCAAAGGAGCCTGGCACACGCGCGATGGTTTTTCCCTCGATGTCCTTCCACTTGGATATTTTGACATCCTTGTGAAACACAATGTCCTGGCCCCGGCGGTAGACGCCCGCGACGGCTTGGGCTTTGGGAGAGCCTCCGGCGTTGGCCATGAGCACGAGGTTCTGGTATCCCAGGGTGCCGACTTCGGCCCGTCCGAGCTCGATCGCCTGCTGCATCTGGGTGAAGGTGAACATCTTCCGAAGGTCGAGGTCAATCCCGTACTTCTTGGCGTATCGGCCCATCTGCCAGATCTGGACGTAGCCCACGTAGGGACCGACCACCATAGTTATCTTCTCCCCCGCCGACGCTGCTCGAGAACCCGCTGCGAATCCGGCGAGTAGAATCATTGTACTCAGGATAAAGCAAAAACCTTTTTTCTTCATTCGCCTGCCTCCTGAAAAGGGTTGACTAGGGGGTGTCCCTCCCCCCACTTGACCAATCGGTTGGTCGAAGAATCGTCCGCGTTATTTGAACTGTGGTATCACTTTCTCCGCGATGGTCTGCAAAGATTCTTTGCAGGTTTCCCACGGGCAAAAGGCCAAGTGGAACTCATCGACGCCGATGTCAATCCATTCCTGAATTCGGGCGGCGATCTTCTTGGGGGGGCCGATGAAAGAATTGGTGTACATGAATTCCATTCCGATGTCCATTTGGTGATGCTCGACAAAATAGGACAGCGCCGGCTCGAGGGCCGATTCGGCCTTCTTGACGTCATCATCGACGGCGCACCACGCCTCGCAGATGAACCGGAAGCCGTTCAGGTCGCGGCCCTCTTTATCAGCAGCCGACCGAATCGCGGCCATCCCTTCCCGCATATGGTCGAGGGTCGGCGCCCAGGGGCCCCAGCCGCATCCGATGCGCGCAGCACGCTCCCAGGTTCTCGGAACCCCGCCGCCGAACCAGAGGCCGGGATGGGGTTTCTGAATGGGCTTGGGCTCCAGGGTGACGTTTTCCAGTTGGTAAAACTCTCCCTGATGCGTCACGTTGTCCTCGGTCCACAAGCGAATCATGAGCGCCAGCGCTTCGTCATACGCCCGGCCCCGGGTCTTAAACTCGTTGCCCGTGTTTTTGTAGTCCGGCTCGTACGCACCGATGCCCACGCCCGTGTCCAACCGGCCGCCCGAAGCGCGGTCCAGTGTCGCGAGTGTTTTCGCCAACAAATAGGGATGGCGAAGGGGCACCAGGAGCACACCGGCGCCAAGATGAATTCGCGTGGTGACGGCCGCCAACTGGGATAGGGTGACGATGGGGTCATAGAGCCCCTTGTGGCCGAAGGAGGCGAGCCCTTCGGTGTAGATTGGGTGATCCGCGACCTGAAGCGTATCGTATCCCAGCGCTTCCGCTTCCTGGGCGGCTTCCTTCAGGTACTCCATCGTGATGGTGGGATATCCGAACGCCGGAAGAAAAACCCCGAACCTGGCCACTTCTGAATTCCTCCATGAAGAAAACGAACACACCGACTCGTCTTAATTCCGGTGTGTTCCAATTCGGCTTGGTGGGACAATTACGGACGTGTGGAGAGGACGTTAGCATTTTTTCGAGGGTTCGACAAGCAACGCGCGCCCCGAAGCGGGGGATTGAAGCGTCCTTCGGGTTTCCTCTAGTATGGGGCAGTCCGATGCCGACTTCCCGATCGCGTCGAGTTTGGAAACTCTCATCGAGTGGAGCCACCGCCATGAATCTTCTCATCCGGAATGCGCGTCTTCGAGACCGGACGGGTCTCGTTTGCGTCGGGATCCGAGACGGACGGATTGACCGGATTGCTCCGGACCTGCCGCCGGACGGCTGGCGGGTCATCGACGCCGCGGGGTCGTTGACGACCCCCGCCTTTGTCGAACCCCACACTCATCTGGACAAGGCCCTCATCAGCGACCGGATGCCGCCCAACGCGAGCATGTCCTCGGAGGAGGCTCGAACAAACCTTCGGGAGGAAAAGCGCTGCTTCACCCTGGAGGACGTCGAGGAGCGGGCGGGCCGGGTGCTTGGCTGGGCGCTCGGAGCGGGGGTGACGGGGATGCGAACCCACGTGGACGTGGACACGGCCGCCGGGCTCACGGGGCTGGAGGGCGTCCTGGCGATCAAGGAGAAAATGGCCGAGTACGTGGACCTTCAGGTCGTCGCCATGCCCCAGCACGGCATCGATGCCGATCCCGGGACGGGGGAGCTGCTGGAGGAGGCCCTCCGGATGGGGGCGGACGTGGTCGGCGGATTCCCGGAGGAGGAGTTCCACGAGGAAGCGGGCCGCCGCCACATCGATTTCATCTTCGACCTCGCCAAACGGTTTGATCGGCCCATCGACATGCACATCGACATCCGTTATTCGCCCGAAGTCCGTTACCTTCACTACTACGCCCACAGGGCCCTCCAGGAGGGGTTCACCGGCCGGGTGGCCGCGGGTCACGTGACCGCGCTGCCCTACTATGACCCCTATCAGGCCGCACACGTCATCGAGGCGGTCAAGCGGGCGGAGATGAGCATCACCACCTGTCCGCCCACGACGATGATGCTGGGCGCCCGCCTGTATCCGGAACCGAAGGGACGCGGGGTCACCCGGGTGAAGGAGTTCCTGCGGGCCGGCGTCAACATCGCCTTTGCGCAGGACAACGTCCTGGATCCGTTCAACGAGAATTTCGGCGACGCTGATCCTCTGAAGAACGGTTTCCTGGCCGCCTACGCCGCCCAGCTTGGGAGCAAGGACGAACTGGAGGTTCTCTATGACATGGCGACAGAAAAGGCCGCGAAGGTCCTGGGTCTTCCGAACTACGGGATGAATCCCGGCTGCCGGGGGGACTTGGTTGTTACGCCTGTGGCCTCCGCCCGGGACGCCTTTCGTCTCCAACCCCCGAGGCGGTTTGTGATTCGGCGGGGGAGTGTGATCGCCGAATCGATGGTGGACCGCCGCTTTGCGTGGGAGACAGGTGGCGGCGCGGCTGATTTCTTCGGGGCGGTGGGCGCGTATTCGGGGAGGGCGGAATGATGGGGGGAGAAGGCAGAGACGAGATCCAGCGACGCGAGGAGAAAACGTTCTCGGAGCGGAACCCGGGCTCCAAATCCCTTTACGATCGGGCGCGCGCGGCGCTGCCGGGAGGCAACACACGCACGCTTACCTACTATGCGCCTTTCCCTCTGTATATGGCGCGGGGAGAAGGTCCCAGACTCTGGGACGTGGACGGCAACGTCCGAATCGACCTGTTCAACAACGCGACCTCTCTCGCGCACGGCCATGCGCACCCGGACGTGGTCCGGGCGGTTCAGGATGCCGCAGCGCTGGGGATGGCCTTCGCTTCGGCTACGGAGTGGGAAATCCGCTTGGCGGAAATGCTCATCGAGCGGCTCCCGTCGGCCGAGCGCGTTCGCTTCTGCAACAGCGGGACCGAGGCCAACATTTGCGCGGTGCGGGCCATGCGGGCGTTCACCGGCAGGTCCAAGATCGCCAAGTTTGAGGGGGGCTACCATGGCTCCTTTGATGATGTCACCATCAGCATTCACCCATCGGCGGAAGCGGCGGGGGACAGGCGGTTTCCCGATCCGGTTCCCGATTCCGAGGGTATCCCGCCCGAGGTGGTGGGGAACGTTGTGATCCTGCCCTTTAACGACATCGAAGCGATCGCCGAGCGCCTGAGACCCCTGCGGGACGAGGTGGCCGGAATCCTCGTCGAGCCCCTGATGGGCGGAGCGGGCATGATCCCGCCGAAGCCGGATTTTCTTCGGGACCTCCGGGACTTGGCCCATGAACTGAAAATGCTCCTGATGTTCGACGAGGTGATGATGTTCCGGCTCTCCAGGTCCGGCGCACAGGGCCTGTTCGGCGTGACGCCCGACCTGACCAGCCTGGGGAAGATCATCGGGGGAGGGTTGCCCGTCGGAGCGTTGTGCGGGCGTGAGGACATCATGGCCCTTTTCGACCCCTCTGAGGGGGGAGGGGGGGGGACGCGGGTCCCCCACGCCGGGACGTTTAATGCCAACCCGGTGACCATGGCGGCCGGCGTGGCGACGCTGGAAAACCTGGACGACGCGGCTTTCGAGCAAATGGCCTTCGACGGGGATTATCTGCGCCGGAACCTGAAGGAGCTCATCCAATCCACCGGGGTGGCCGCACAGGTGACAGGGGAGGCGTCCGTATTCAAGATTCATTTCACGATGGAAGATCTCGTCGATTCCCGCTCTGCTCATACCAGCAACCGGGGGCTGGAGCGTCTTTTGTTTCTTTATGGGCTGAACCGGGGCGTATTCACCAATACGCTTTCCCGGGGCTGCCTTTCGACGGTGACACACCAAGCGGAGATCGATCTCTTCCTCGAAGTGGTGGAGGGGTTCTTGCGGGAGATCGCCAATTCAGCCTGAGATTCAGGCGGGAACGAAGGGAGATTGAAGGCATGGCCAGAAGCGCCCCCAGGACGAAAGTCATCCGTAACGCACGCCTCCTCGACGGGACCGGCGCGCCTCCTATCGACCGGGCGACGGTCGTCATCCGCGATGACACCATTCGGGCGGCGGGCCCGGCCCGAGAGGTGGACGTACCGAAAACGGCTGAGGTCATCGACGCCCGGGGCAAGACGCTGATGCCCGGGCTGATCGACGCGCACCTTCATCTCTTCGGCATCCGGAGTTACGAGTTTTTCGCCTGGGCTATGGAGTCCCCCGGGATGCACGCCATCCGGAGCGTCGATGAGGTACGGCGTATCTTGGAGGCTGGCTTCACGACGGTCTCCGATTTGGGGAGCGACAACGCCCTGTTGATCAAGCAGGCCGTCGAGGAAGGAAGCATCGTCGGCCCCCGGGTGCGCGCGGTCGGGCGGTTCATGTGTCAGACGGGTGGCATTCCGGACCTGTTTTTCCTCCCCATCGAAACGATGGAGGGACGGCGGGGGCGCGGCTTCTGCCGCTTGGTGGACGGTGTGGGGGAATGCCTGAAGGCCGCGCGCGAGCAGCTTCGGGACGGCGCGACCGAGCTCAAAATCGGAACCACGGGCGGGATTGATCCATCCTTCATCGTCGCGGAGTCGGCCTTCACGGTCGAAGAGATTCAGGCCATCGCCTCCGTCGCGCACAACGTCGGGACAAAGCTCAGGGCGCACAACAACGTCCTGAAGGGCGAGCCGCTGACCGGAATCCGCAAGGCCATCGAGGGTGGAGTCGACGCCATCGAGCACGGTTACTGGATAGACAATCCGACGTTGGAGCTCATGGCGGAAAATGACGTGACCTGGGTCGTCACCGCGGGTTACCTTCAGCGGGCGGTCGATCACGGAGCGGACCTCAACCTGCATCCGGTCTACGTGGACAAGTGCGCGAGGGCCCTCGAGTCCATCGCCGACACCCTCCCCCGGGCCAAGAAGATCGGGGTCAAGCGCGCGGCCGGAAGCGATTTTCTCGGGACTCCGGCGGACCCGCACGGCGAGGAGGGATTCGAGCTGGAGATGCAGGTGCGCTGCGGGCTGACCGAGATGGAGGCCATCGTCGCAGCGACGAAGCTCAACGCCGAGTTCTTTGGCCTGAACACTGGAACGGTGGAAAAGGGAAAGCTGGCCGATCTGATCCTGGTGGACGGCGATCCCTTGAAGAACATCAAGGTTTTCCAGGACGTGAACAACGTCAAAATGGTCATGCTTGAGGGGCAAGTCAAGGTCCGGCGTTGAACCGGCGCCTTGGGATGCGGCAAGCCCGAAACATGCCCCAATCGATCGAGTGTCAGGGAGGAAGCGGTCCATGAAGTTGGCCCTTTGCCAGTTCATCGGCAATCATGAGAAAGAACCGAACGTACTCAACGTATTGAAATATGCGAAAGAGGCGGGCGAGAGCGGGGCGAACCTCCTCTGCTTCCACGAGATTTGCACCACCTCGTACTTTTGCTATGAGGAGAACTACGACCACTGCGCCTTCGCGGAGCCCGTCCCCGGACCGACAACGGACCGGGTCGCCGAGGTCGCCAAAGAGTACGGGATGGTTATCGTCCTTCCGCTCTATGAAAAGGTCATGAAGGGAGAGCTCTATAATTCGGCCGCGGTCATCATGCCGGACGGTCAGGTTCAGGGGGTGTACCGAAAGACCAACATCCCCATGGCCAAACGCCCCGAGAATCCCTTCGGCAACGAGAAGCTCTACTTCAAGCCCGGCAACCTAGGGTACCCGGTGTTCGACACCCCTTGGGGGATTCGTTTCGGCGTGGTGATCTGCAATGATCGCCACTTCCCGGAGGGTCCCCGGATTATCGGAACGCGCGGCGCGGACCTGTTGCTCGTCCCGACCGCCTCGTTCGGAAAGCACTACCGGCCCCTCTGGGAAATCGAGCTTCGGGCTTATGCCTACCAGAACGTGTACTACGTCGGCGGGCTCAACAAGGTGGGGGTCGACCGGGGGGTGAACAACCAGAACCACTACTTTGGAAGCTCGATGATCGTCAACCCCCGCGCGGATGTTCTCGCCTGTGCGGGGGACCAGGAAGACGAAATCGTTTACGGGGACATCGACCCGGGCGTGATTGAAGAGCTGCGCAACGTGTACGGCTTCTACCGGGACCGCCGCCCCGAGTTCTATGGCGAGCTTGCGCGTTAGCGCTGAATCCATACGTGATTGGGCGCCCTTTGTCCGGGATGACAACCGCGGCTTGTGGCCTCCCGTGTCTTCGCGTCATTTCTGTCAGCGGGTGTGTGGCCGCCCCGAGCGTGGTGTGAGTGCGCGGCAAGGGCTCTACGTCCGCTGAGTCGCGTCCGACGGCAGATCAAAAGGTTTCGGAAATTTCTGGCTAAGCTGACAACATCCACCGGAGGAACACCGCATGAGCGAATCCGCCCCGCCCCCCTACAACCCCAAGGCCCTGGCGCGGGGGGCGAAGAACTACGGCGAGGAATATACAAAGCGTCTTCTCGACCGGCTGAACGCGATCGACCCGGAGTTTTCCCAGCTTTTTCAGGAATTCGTGTATGGAGGCTTGTACGACCGGGACGTAATCGACCACAAGACGCGGGAGCTCTGCGCTGTCGCCGGCTTGGTGGTTGGGGGGTACTTCCCGCAGCTTCGCGCCCACTTCGAGGCCTGCCGGAGGTATGGGGCCACGGACGAGGAAATTCGGGAAGTCATCCTTCAGATGTCGGTCTACGCCAGCATGCCGGCGGCCCTGACGGCGCTCAATGAGTTCGAGAACTATCGCGCCGCCGAAAATCCGGCCCTCGGATTCGGCGATCCGGGAAATTGAGAAGGTGGATCGCAGAGGGTGGGATGTACGCGTGGCCCGCGCCATGTCCGTTTGTGTGCGGTCGTTTTCTAATGTAGAAACAATGCGTTAGATATTTCTGGGTTCCTTATCTGCGGAGCACGTTAATATGATGAGGTCGATGGGCGCACTGGATCGCCTTTCCCTGGATGCTTTGTTGCGCGAGTATAAGAAGGTCACACCCAAGTCCTGGGCGTTGGCGGAGCGGGCGCGCGCCTCCATGCCCGGAGGAAACACCCGCGCGACGGTCCACTACGATCCCTATCCCGTGTTCATGAATCGCGGCGATGGCTGCAGGTTGACGGACGTGGACGGCGGCGTCCGCCTCGATTTCAACAACAACTACACGACCCTGCTTCTCGGCCACAATCCGCCCGCCGTCGCCGAGGCCGTCCGGGCGCAATTGGAGAATGGAACGGCCGCCGGCGCCCCCATGGAAGTCGAAGAGGCGCTGGCTTCGCGTCTTTGCGCGCGGTTTTCCACGGTGGACAAGGTCCGGTTCTGCTCCACGGGGACCGAGGCCAATATGAACTGCATCCGCGCGGCGAGGGCGTTTACGGGGAAATCCAAGGTGGGCAAGTTCCTGGGGCACTTCCACGGCTCCAGCGAGCACATGGAGGTCTCAATCTTTCCCGCCGTCGAGGAAATGGGCGACCCTTCCCGGCCCAAGAGCGTTCCCTCGTCGCCGGGCATTCCCGAAGGCGTGGTCCGCGATGTCGTGACGCTGCCGTTCAATGATCCGGGCGGGGTCGAAGAAATCGTTCGCGCTCACCGGGACGAGATGGCGGCGGTCATCGTCGAGCCCATCTCGGGCGGCGGCGCCATCGAGCCCCGCGACAGTTTTCACCGGGACCTCCGGCGCATCTGCACGGAGAACGATGTCCTCCTCATCTTTGATGAGGTCATGATGTCGCGCTTGGCCCACGGCGGGGCGCAGGAGTTCTTCGGGGTCGGGGCGGACCTCACCGCCCTGGGCAAGTCGATCGGAGGTGGCCTGCCCATCGGGGCTTTCGGCGGACGGGACGACGTGATGGCGCTCTTCGATCCTTCCGGCGGCGGCCCGGCGGTCCGGCACTCCGGGACGCACAGCGGCAGCCCCCTTCCCCTGGCGGCCGGCGTGGCATGCCTGGACGCGATGACCCCCGATCTTTATCCCCGGCTGAACGCCCTCGGCGACAGGCTCCGAACGGGTCTGCGGGAGGTGTTCGGTGAGATGGGCGTTCCGGCGCGGGTGACCGGGGCGGGTTCGGTGTTCTCCGTCCACTTCACCGAAGAGGAAGTCTGGGACTATCCCGGCTACCTGCGGGGAGACAAGACTGCCCTGAAGAAGATGTTCATGGCCTGGCTTCTAAACGGGGTCTTTATGACTTCCCGGGGATTGGGCTGCCTCTCGGCGCCCATGCGGGAAGCCGATATCGATGAATTCCTGGGAGCGACCCGCAACGTCCTGACCCGGGGGGGGGCATAGGGGTGGAGCGGAAGGGAAAGGGCTGTCTGGATTTCGACCGCCGGCCCGCGGAGAGGGCCCGGTTTCAGCGTTGAAGAAAAAGGAAGGAGTCTGTCGAGATGGTGAAGGTGGGTTTGATCCAAATGTCCTGTGTGGACGAAAATAACCCGGAACCCAACATGGAGAAAGCGTTGCGGCTGATCGACGAGGCCGCCGGCAAGGGTGCCAACATCGTGGCCTTGCAGGAGTTGTTCAACACCCCGTATTTCCCCAACCGCCCGCGGGACAGCCAGAAGTATTTCGCCATGGCGGAGACCATTCCCGGGCCGACCATTGACCGGGTGGCCGACAAGGCCAGAGAACACAACATGGTCATCATGGCGCCCATCTACGAGCGGGAGATGGCCGGGGTGTATTACAACTCGGCCGCCGTCCTCGGCCCCGACGGCGAGCTTATCGGCGTATACCGGAAGATGCATATCCCGCACAGCGACGATTACATCGAAAAGTATTACTTCAAACCGGGCAATCTGGGATTTCCGGTGTTCGACACCCCCTTTGGAAAGATCGGCGTCCTGATTTGCTACGATCGTCACTTCCCGGAAGGCGCGCGCGCCCTGGGTCTTGCGGGGGCGGAGATCCTCCTAATCCCGGTGGCCAGCCCGCGGCCCACGGCAAGCGAGGTCTTCGTCAAGGAGCTGATGGGGATGGCCATCGCGAACCAGTATTTCGTGGCGGCGGTGAACCGCGTGGGGGTCGAGCTGAAAGAGGAGTTTTACGGGACGAGCCTGGTGTGCGACCCCAGGGGAAATATCATCGCCCAGGCCGGCAATCAGGAAGACGAAGTGCTCGTCACCGAGATCGACCTCGCCCAGGTGGAGGCGACCCGGAACAACTGGCTGTTCTATCGAGATCGTAGGCCGGATGCGTATGATGTCTTGATGTACTAAACCGAAGTCTCTGTTTCCGTCATCAGAGAACACATTCGATGCACCCGCTCCGTGCGCGGCCCGTCCGCCCGAGGGCATGGAACCGCCTATGGAACTTCTCCTGAAAAACGGGACCGTGGTGACGCCGGATGGCGTGGTGAGGGCCGATCTGGGGATCGGGGGAGAGCGGATCGTCTACCTCGGCCGTCCGGAGGTCGGCGAGACCATACACCCCCGTGAGACCCTGGATTGTTCGGGATGTCTCTTGTTCCCCGGCGCCATCGACGCCCACGTCCAGCTCGAGGTCTCCTTCGGCCGGGGGGAGCTCGGGGATGATTTTTACACCGGCAGCCGGGCGGCGGCATGCGGCGGGGTGACCACCTTGATCGATTACGCCCGCCAGCAAAAGGGGGGTAGCCCGCTCGAAGCCCTTCGGGCGAGAAAAGAGGCGGCGAACGCCAAGGTCGGGATCGACTACACCCTTCATCTCACGTTGGTCGACCCGACGCCCGATGCCGTCGCGGAGGCGCCCCGCGCCTTGGAGGAAGGGATCCGCAGCTTCAAGATTTACATGGCGTACGGCAAGCAGGGACGGCGGACGGACGACGGCGCAATCCTGGACATCATGCGGGCCATCGTGGGCGCCTCGCAAGCGAGAGGGGAGGGCGGGGGCTTTCTGGGAATTCACGCGGAAGTGGACGAGCAGATCGTCCGGGCCTCGGAAGCCCTCCTTCGGGCGGGAAAGGTTCAGCCCCGGTATCATGGCGAGGCGCATCCGCCCATCTCGGAGGTGGCCGCCGTTGAATCGGTGATTCGCTACGCCCGGTTGACGGGCTGTGAGACCTACATCAAGCACGTCTCGACGGCCGAGGCCGCCCGTCTCATCGGGGAAGCCCGGAGAGGGGGGGGGGGCGTCCGTATTTGGGGTGAAACGTGCCCACACTATCTCATTCTGGACGAATCCCGCTACCTGGGAGAGGACGCGCCCCTGTTTGTCATGAGCCCGCCCCTGCGGCGCAAGGACAACCAGGCGGGGCTCTGGGAGGCTCTCGCGTCGGGGGATCTTCAGGTGGCCGCGACGGATCACGGATCGTACAGCCGGGCGCAGAAGTTCGACGACGTTTCGACCTTTGAGGACGTGCCGCCGGGAATCCCGGGGATCGAGACGCTCGTTCCGTTGATGTACACCTACGGGGTCGATGAGGGGCGTCTGTCTCTTCTTCGGTTCGCGCAGGTCTTGGCCGAGGAACCCGCTCGGATCTTCGGCCTCTATCCCCGGAAAGGGGCGCTTCAAATCGGCTCGGATGCGGATATCGTGGTGTACGATCCCGGGCCGGAGGACTCGATCGACATCTCCCGGCTCACGACGAATTCGGATTTCACCCCCTTTGAAGGGATGCGCGTCAAGGGGAGGGTCCGGGAGACCTTTTGCCGGGGACGCCTGGTCGCCCGCGACGGGCGCTGGGTTGGGGAGGACGAGTGGCGGGGCCGGTTCATTCCGGCCCGGCGGAATCAGGGACCTGGACATGGATAAAGCGGGGTCACCATGAAGAGATTGGAAGGGCGTGTAGCGTTGGTTACGGGCGGCAGCCGGGGGCTCGGGCGGGGGATCGCCCTGGCCTTCGCCGGGGAAGGGGCAAAGATCGCCTTCAACTACCTTCAGGCGGAAGACGCCGCCCGGGAGGTCGTCGGCGAGATCGAACAGAAGGGGGGCGAGGCCCTCGCGCGGAAGGCCGACGTAACCGATTCCGCCGAAGTGGAGGGTCTGGTCGACGCCGCGCTTAGCCGGTTCGGGCGGATCGACATCCTGGTCAACAACGCGGGGGTCGCCGCCCCCCGGGCCTTCACCGAGATGACCATCGATGACTGGGACGGGCTCCTGGCGGTCCACCTTCGTGGAATGTTCCTGGCGAGCCATTTCGTGGTCCCAGCGATGGTAAAGCAAGGGAAGGGGAACATCATCACCATGGTGGGGTCATTCGGGATCCAGCCGGAGGCCAACTGGACGCACCTCTCGACGGCCAAGGCGGGAATGATCGGGTTTACAAGATCGCTGGCGAGGGAATTGGGTGAGCAGGGCGTGCGGGTGAACGCCGTTTGTCCCGCGATGACGAAGACGGAGATGATCGAGAAGTTTGATCCCGACGTCCTGGAGGGGCTCAGGCAGCGCTACCCGCTGAAGCGCTTGGGAGAGATCAAGGACGTGACGGCGACGGTCCTTTTTCTCGCATCGGACGATGCGGACTACTTCACCGGCCAGACCCTCGCCCCGTGCGGCGGTGACGTGATGGTTTGATAGAGGCCTCCCCAGGGTCGAGCGGGATAGGTCGGTTGATCCGCGTTCGCGTCATAAGGCATTAGACAGTTGAGAAATCGTGCTTAACCGATGACGCCTTCCGGATGACGCTCCAGGACCTTCCAGTCGTGGCCGGGCAGGACGATTCCATCCCGCTCCTTGATCCAGTCTAGCGCCCGAAGGGCTTCCAGCTGGTTGTAGCCGTTGCTGGGCCAGCCGAGCTCGAGGCTTTCGTAGAACATGGCCGCGTCGCTTGCGAGGATGACCTCTCCGGCGGCGGTCTCGACGGTCACCACCGTCAGGTCGGGGCTATGGCCGCCCATTCGGAAGCATCGGACCCCGGGAAAGACCTCCGCGCCTTCTTCGATGAGACGGAAACGCTTCCCCAGCTCGCCCCGGAGGAAGTCGATGACCGGATAGGGAAACTGGCTGGGCGGGACCAGGCCGGGGTGGGCCGGGGCGCTGATGGCCTCCCAGGAGGTCCGGGCCATGAGGATCTCGGCGTTGGGAAAATTCGTGATGTTGAGGGAGTGGTCACCGTGAAGGTGTGTGAGGATGACGTGTCGGACCCCTTCAAGCTCGATCCCCAGGCCGGCCAGCTGCGCCTCGGGGCTTTTTTCCGGAGGGATCTTCCAGGCCGCCTCCTCGCCGAACCGTTCGACGATTTCCGTGTTCAGCTCTACGGCCTGCTTTGCGCTAACGCCCACGTCGACCAGGACGGCGCCCGCTTCGCTTTGAATCACCCAGAAATAAAGGGGGACGTGCAGGAATTCCCCGAAGCGGCCCATGTAAAAGAACGCGGGTCCCGGAAAGCCTTGTTGCCCGTACTGGATGATCCGAACCCGATTGCCCATTTTGCGCGTCCTCCTCGCCCATCGGCGGATTCCTGCAATATCTGCTGAGGCTGCGGTTCGATTCAATGACGAAGACAAATGGAAGTATGGCGGAGAACGCGTTCAGAATCGAGTGATGATCTGACCGGGCGCTGGAATAAACGAATGAGGCGTGAAGGGCGGCGGATGCTGCGGAACCGGATTCGCCCGGCGCTTACTCCGCCGCCGAATTGCCGCCGGTTTCAGGGGTGTCCGGCTTTTTCCGGGGTGCCGAAAGGGCCGGGTCCCCGGATTCTCTCAACAGGGTGTCCAGGCTCACGCCGGTCCAGACGCCCTGGTTGGCCCGATTCGCATTTTGGATCAACCTCATCAAACCGCTGTTCATGGGGTCCTCTACCGGGTCCGGGACGACGAGGGTGAAGTCGCCGGTCGCCGCGATAACATCCTCCGCCTGGATGATGTCCGGGGCCTTGGCGAGTAGATAGGCTTGATCTCTCTCGCCGGAAAGAACCAACAGCTCCGCCGCCGCCAATCGCTCGAGGATGGGGAACAAGTCATTCCGGGTCAGCTTCAGGTGGTCCGCCAAGTCCTGAAGCCTGAGCGGCGGTTCCCCCCGATCGAATCCGCGGGCGATGTGAAGCATGGCGCGCAGAGCGTAGCGCCACCGATGATTTTCGATGTCCGGCGGGATCGTCTCCCGATTCGGTGCGGGCAGATCGGCCCGACAGGCCAACTCGGCGCCGAAGAGGATGAATCCCCAGGTTAGATACAGCCAGACGAGGAAAACGGGAATGACGCCCAGGGAGCCGTAGACCTGATCGAATGTCGAGAAATGTCTCACGTAAGCCTCGAAACCCAGTTTGGCGCCCTCCCAGAGGCTTCCGGCGACGATGGCTCCCATCAGCGCCCCCCGCCAGGCGACGTCCGCTTTGGGGACGAACCGGTAGAGGCAAAAGAAAGCCGACCAGGTCAACAGAATCGGGAGGATGATCTCGCTCCAGATATTCATGGCGGAAATCCCGGCGACGGACCGGAACCAGGAGGACAGATAGACCGAACCGGCCATTAGAAACGGTGCCAGTGTCAATACGGTCCAGAATGTGACGAACTCTTTGAAGGAGGAGCGGTTTCTCGCGTAGCCCCAGACCTGGGTCAGGGCGTGATCCAACGTCCGGAGGAGCGAGTAGGCCATGACGATGAGGAAGATCAGGCCGAAGACGGAAAGCGTCCCGGCGTTCTCGGAGAAGGTTTGGATGTGCCGGTAAATCACGTCCCCCGAGCTCACGATGAAATGCGAAAGGAGCATCCGCCGGACCTGGTCCAACGAGGCCGTTGATTCAGGAAAGGCGCTGAAGACGGAGAAGGACAGGACGACGATGGGGATCAAAGAAAGG
>PVBE012964742.1_pt1 | contig 14701 bp, 15 predicted proteins | sample 1631181 | NCBI WGS metagenome assembly PVBE01 (sample SAMN08397723, study PRJNA350692) | Marine metagenome, whole genome shotgun sequencing project. | isolation source: water | place: Pacific Ocean | collected 2012-04
AGGAGCGTTATGGTTGTTTTTATTACACTGGGAATGATAGCGGCTTTTGCCGCGGGAATCGCGACATGCTGCGGGATGGAACTGCCGATCGACAAGCCGGCCGCGGGAGCCGAAGAACCCCCAGCCGAGCAGGAGTAGCAGCGTATGGATGTTTATGAGGCGATGCGACAACGGCGCAGCGTGCGGAAATTCGAGGATCGCGACATACCCGACGACGTTCTGAATCGCGTGCTTGAGGCGGGAGTGCTGGCCCCAACGGGCCGGAACCTGCAGGGATGGAAGTACGTGGTCGTGCGTGATCCCGAAACGAAGCAGCAGCTTGCCGATGCGTCCGAACAGGCGTTCATCGCCACCGCCCAGGTTGTTGCGGCGGTCGTTTCGCTGGACCCGGACCGTGAAATGTACTGCGGTATCCAGGCCGGTCCGGTCGATTGTGCGATCGTGATCGACCACATGACGCTGGCCGCGGTCGCCGAAGGTCTGGGCAGTTGCTGGATCGGACACTTCGACCAGGACAAGTGTCGCGATATACTCGGCGTTCCCGCACCGGCCAAGATTATCGAGATGCTCGTGCTGGGGTATCCCGGCGACAGCGCTGGCGACAAGAAGCGAAAAAACCTGGACGAACTGGCTTGCTGGGAGAAGTTTTCGTAGCGTCGGTTCTGAATTGATGCAGGATTGAAATAATGCCTCCGTATAAACGTCCGTTCCATTGCGAGATACTAACCCCCCTGGGCCGCAGGTGCGCCTGCGATGCGGTCAGTGTGGTGTTTCCGGCGATGGACGGCCAGTATGGTGTGATGGGTGGGCGAACGCCGCTTGTTACAATGCTCGGCACGGGGGTTTTGAGCGTCGAGCCGGTAAAGGGCGAGTTTCTGGATTTTTTTCTGTCCGGCGGGTTCGCAACGGTCAGGGAGAACAGAATGACGATTCTGGCTAACGAGTGCGAAGCGGCCGGCGACATTGATCGTGAAGAGGCATGGGAAGCGATCACCGCAGCCCGCGCGATGGCCGACGAGACCGAAGAGGACTTCGAACGTCGCAACGAAGCGTTGGAGATCGCCAGAAAGCGATTCGCACTGGTCCAGAAAAAAGGCAAGGGCAAGCGGGAATCCCAGGAAGACTAGGGCGCTGCGATGCGGCCGTTATGAGATCAGGATGAAGTGCATTAGAATTGGAACGCGCCGCAGCATGCTTGCTCTGACCCAGTCGGGGCACGTTGCTGCTGCGATTCGCGCCGCGAACGAAAATGTTACTACCGAACTGGTCGAGATAGTCACCACGGGCGACGAAACTGTCGGACCGCTGCTGGACGTGGGAGGCAAGGGCCTGTTCACCGAACAGTTGGAAGACGCCCTGAGAAACGGTTCGATCGACATGGCGGTCCACTCCGCCAAGGATGTACCGACCTATCTTGACGACGATCTTGAGATATCGGCAGTTCCGCTCCGGGCCGATCCGCGCGATGCGATCGTAACCGCCGCGGGTCTGGACCTGCGGGAGCTTCCTGGCGGGGCTACGGTCGGTACGGGCAGCCTGCGGCGGCGCGCCCAGGTTATGAATTGGCGCAGCGACGTGTCGGTAGTGCCTATTCGAGGCAACATCGAGACGCGAATGCAGCGGGCTCTGCCCGGTTCGGACCGCCCCCTTGATGCGGTTGTCCTGGCGATGGCGGGTCTCGTTCGCGCCGGTCTCACCGAGAAATACCCAGCCAACATCCGTCCGCTGATCGATATCATGCCCGCAGCCGGGCAGGGCGCCCTGGCGATTGAAACTCTCGTGGGCAACGGCGAGATAGCTCCCGTTCTGGCGCCCATTAACGATCCGAATTCATTGGAGGCCTTAAACGCCGAACGGGCGGTGCTTTTCGACCTCCAGGCCGACTGCCACAGTTGCATCGCAGTCCACTTCAGAAGGCTTGAAGACAAATGGATGGGCGCGGCGATGGTCGCCCGCGAAGATGGGTCGGGCCTGATAAAGGAGATCGACGTAGGCGGCGGCGCCGCTGGCGATCTTGCCGACACACTGGCCCAAAAGCTTCGCGCTAAAGGGGCGATGGATCTGCTGCACCAATAGCATAATAAATTCGAGATGATTCCCATCTCGAGCACTCACCGTTTTCTGGAGATATCAAATGTTAACACCCAAGAGATCGTTCTATATTTCAAATCTCTTAATACTGCTGATGCTTGCAATGTCGGCGACAAATCTGATCGCGGCGCAGAAAGATAAAACCCCGCCGCCGGAATTCCGCCTGGCCAGGATATTCACCGATAATATGGTGCTCCAGCAGGGTAAACCGATCACCGTCTGGGGCTGGGCTAAGCCCGGAGCAAGGGTCGCCGTTACGCTGACCCAGGAAAGCAAGATCGGTTCTGAAGCCGTCGAGGCCTCCCGCGAAGAAGAAAGCGACGAATACTCGGTGACCGCAAGATATGTAGAGAAGAATCCGCCCAAATTGGCGACTAAATCCCTTGAGGTCGCGGCTGGGGCGGATGGTAAATGGCTCGTGAAATTCGATCCCGCCAAGGCCAGCTTCCAACCGACATGGATCATCGCCAAGACCGGCGGGACGTCACTGACGGTTCAGAACGTGCTGATAGGCGAGGTCTGGGTCTGCGCCGGGCAGAGCAACATGGGCTGGGGTAATTTCAACCGCAAGGATCGCGAGGGCGCCTCGGCCGATTTTCCGGGACTGCGGTACATCGCCTGGGAGGATTCCTGGTACAAGCCGCTTGACGATATCAGCGACAAGAGGAAGCCGAGCTGGCGCGAATGTTCTCCGGAGTCGGCCAAGAGTTTCTCGGCGGTTCCGTACCTGTACGGGATGTTCATTCATCGATACCTCAAGACTCCAGTCGGGATCATTAATGTAGCTCGCGGCGGCACGCTGGGGCAGACCTGGTGCATGCGTTCGGAGCTCGACAATATCGACAACAAGATCATCAAGACGGTTTTGAAGGACTACGACGCCAAGACCGCCGTATGGGACGACCCGAAGAAAGTCGAGCAGATAATGGCCGATTGGAAGAAGGCCTGCCAGGAGAAGACTGTCGAGCACGAGAAGAAAGTCGCCAAGGCTGAATCCGAAGGCAAGAAGCCTCCTCGCCTGCGTCTGCCGAGAGCCCCTGGCGATGCTCGCAGCGGTTGGAGTCCGCCGGCGGGTCTGTTCAACGCGACGATCATGCCGATAAGGAACCTCGGCGTGGGTGGCGTTCTGTACTACCAGGGCGAGAACAACAACTTCATGTGCTGGACCAGATACGAATACACGTTCCCGAAAGTCGCCGTATCGTTCCGCAAGGCTTTCGGCGACGACAAGCTGCCTTTCGGATGCATCAGCCAGCCGGGTTGGGGCACGTTCGGTCTGGACCCCGAGATCGCCACTATCGCAGAGGGATACGCCATCGTGCGAGACATCCAGAAACGCGCCCTGGCCAAAGACCCCAACGCAGGCATGATCGCGACGTATCCGGCGGGCAATTCGTACATTCATCCCGGCGAGAAATTGCCTGTGGCCGAATACGCCTCGCTCTGGGCCCTGGCGAAGGTTTACAAAAAGCCGGTGGTTCATCGCGGCAACGAATACAAGTCGATGACGATCAAGGGCTCCAAGGCGTACCTGTTCTTCGACAGCGATCCGCTTGTTTACGAAAGATGGAAGCACATCGAGCGTAACGCACATTGGCAGGTCCTGCCGTGCGCCAAGCAGGGGAGCGCTCCGCTTGAGGGGTTCATTATCGCCGGGGCCGATCGTCGCTGGTACCCGGCCAGGGGCAAGCAGACTTTTCTAGGCGGCAAGAACTGCATCGAGATATGGAGCGATCTTGTCGCCGAGCCGGTTGCGGTTCGATACGGATGGGCCAACTGGCCCACAGGCAACCTGGTCGGCCGGGAGCGAATTCCCATCGCCACGTTCCGCACAGACGACTGGCCGATTCCCGAAGGCGTAAACTACTCCAAAGAGGCCCAGCAGAAATGCAAGGAGATCCTCGCGGGGCTCAGGGAACGCGGCGTTCGGCAGGCGGCCGACCGCAAGCTGCGCCAGTTGCTGTTTGACCTGCCGAAACTTGAACACGAACTCCACGTACGGATTAAGTCCGGCGGCGGTTTGAAATCGCTCGTTGACGGCAAGATTGCTCGAATAGAGGGCGTACTGGACGAACTGCAGAAAGACCAGTGGGTTTCAAGGGGCGTGGGCCGATATCCGCAGCTGGTCGAGAAACTCAAGGCCGTTCGAGCAGCAATAGAAGCGGCCAGGGGCGAAGCGGAGAAGATCGAGGGCAAGAAGTAGGCGTCGCACGATTGGAAAATTCGAAGTAGAACGTTGACGCCGCGGGTATAGTGGTAGTAATACTCGTATGGTCGTTATCTATAAAGCTCAGGATTCGGTGTATTGATGGTTGAACGAGGCGGCGGTCGAAAACTGTTGGTGTTGCGAGGTCCGGCGATCGAGGCCGGCGGAGTGTTGGGATTTCTGTCTGAGCACTTCGACGTGGATGTAATCGAAGATATTGACGAGGCGCTTTCAGCGATGGGGCGTGAGCAATACGCCGCGGTCCTCTCAGAGACCGCCGATTTTCTGCCTCTGGAGCGTGGTGCGGTCACCCAGCAGGCCGCTGCGGTCCTGAACACCATCGGCGACGGGGTGGACATTGTCGATCGGAGCGAAATGCTCGTGTGGGCCAACCAGCGCCTTCGACGATTTACCGACGAAGTCCTGAATCCGCTGTGCGAGATATGCGTCAAGGCGTTTAAGGAGTTCGAGGGCTCTGGCGATAACCGCGACGATAGCGGAAAGCGTTTCTCGATCATGCCCGACGACCATAGCTACATCGAGGTGATCTGCTCGCCGGTTCGTGACATGGAAGGCAATGTCCGGCACGTCGCGGCGGTCACCATTGATGCGAGCCCCCAGAGACGCCAACAGTTCAAACTTAATGCAATCGATCAGGCCGGGCGGGAACTGGCGCATCTGGATTTCGAAACGCTGTCAAAACTCGATGCGGCCGAGCGGCTCAGGCTGCTGGAAGAGAAGATCATAAGTTGCAGCCGCGACGTTCTGGACTACCAGCATTTTGCCGTTCTCCTTGTTGACCAGACTACCCAGCGGCTGGAAATCATAGTTTCCGAGGGTCTAAGCGCCGAAGCGATGGAGTTCGAGATATTCGCCCGCCCCGAAGGCAATGGGATATGCGGTTATGTGGCCTCTACGGGTCGCAGCTATATCTGTCCGGACGTATCGAAAGATCCGTTGTATCTCCAGGGCATGCCGGGGGCTCGTAGCTGCCTGACTACGCCGCTGCTGCTGGGTGACAAGGTGATCGGCGTGCTGCACGTGGAATCTGACCGCCTGGCGGTATTCAGCGAATCTGACCGCCAATTCGCCGAGATATTTGCGAACTATCTGGCGCTATCACTGCATATTCTGAACTTGCTTGTCGCCCAGCGCTACAGCACCCACACGCATATCATCGGATCTGTGTCGGCCGAACTCGCCGGGCCAATCAACGATATGATCACCGATGCGACCGAGTTGATGGAGGATTACATCGGTATCGATGAACTCCGCAAGCGTCTTGGGCAGATAATCGATCGGGCTAGCCAGGCCCGCAAGTCTCTGACCGACTGGGGCAACTCGTCCGCCGGCGCTGTGACCGGGTCGATCGAATCCAGCGGGCACGACTCGGTCCTGGCTGGTAAGCATGTGCTGGTGGCGGACGATGAGCCTCTGCTCCGCGAGACCGTGCAGGACGTTCTGCATCCTTGCGGGTGTATAGTGGACCTGGCCGTTAACGGGACCGAGGCGATTGTCAAGATATCCGCCCGAAAGTACGACTTGGTTATTTCGGACATCAAAATGCCCGGAGCCGACGGATATGCGGTGTTTGATGCAGCCAGGACTGCTTCTTCAGAAACGGCGGTTATTCTAATGACCGCCTTCGGTTACGATCCCAAACATTCGATAGTTCGCGCCAACCGTCAGGGGCTTAGTTCCGTTCTTTTCAAACCGTTCAAGGTCAACCAACTCCTGGACGAATGCCGCAGCGCCATATCGTCGGACCAATAGTCGCGGGCCGAAGGGGGCGGTAAGGTCTGGTGGTCGCAATTCTTGTCTTAATCTTCGAGCAATTCTGTCGTGAGCGCAAGTCAAGTGCGTCGGGGTAAGAGACGATAAATTGATTGGACCAAGCTTTGATAAGCGATGTTTCGTAAACTTATTATGGCCCGGTCAGTCTGTCTTACGGAGGCCTACTCGGATGGAATCGGTTGCAACATCTTGATGGTGAAGGGTTTGCATGGAATGATAAGGTCGAGAAAGATACAATTTCGGCGTGGAATGACCTTGTTGGAGGCGTTGATGGCATCGACTCTTTTGGCGATGGGAGCCTCTGCTGTTCTGCTGCCGTTTAATGTTGGCGCTCAAACCGAACAGGAAGACGCCCGCCGAACTCTTGCGCTGTTTCTGGGACGCGAACTAATGGAGGAGATCGTTTCTAAGCCGTTCGACGATCCTGACGGAGTATACGGGACAGGCCCGGACGCAGGTGAGTTTTCGAGGATGTACTTCGATAATGTCGACGATTATGACGGGTATAAGGATGGTTACGGCGAGTCGATTAGTGAAATAGTCGGTATGAAGAAGCAGATAATTGAAGGAGTGTCGATCGAGGGTTTGCATCGAGAGGTGTCGGTTCGGTATCTGCACGTTGCCGGACAGGATATGGGTGATGATCCGAACTTTGTCCGGGTGGTGATAGATATGGGTTACAAGGGAGATAACCTTGTGACTTTAAGGCGGCTTGTTCACGTTCCTCAGTGATCGGCCCGAGAAGATTATTATGACTCGAAATACCAAGGGATTTACGCTGGCTGAAATGCTGACCGCCATGGTGGTGATGGCGATTATATCGCTTGCATCCGTGTCGCTGACGATGGCTCTGACCACGGCCCAGGAGTATTCGGAGGACTTCTACCGCCACGTGCAGATTGCCCGCAATTCGCTGCGTCGAATCGAGCGGGACATAAATAAAGCCAAGCTGATAACCGCCGCTGATTCAGATACGCTGGTGTACTGGATGGACTCCAACGACAACGGGGAGATCGAACTGACTGAGTTGCGTGCGATAACGACCAATATCGCCACGGGCGAGGTCTCGCTTTGTCGGGCGGAATTTCCGGTGTTCTGGCCGCCTTCGTGGAAGAATGCGTGGGACAACTCCATGACGGTGCCGATCGCAACCAATCTCACCACTGCGGTGGCGGTTATCAAGAATGTGCGTTGGGCCAGGTCGGATGAACTCGCAAACGAAGTTTCGTCGATCAGGTTCACGACGTCGCCGGCGGCGCCCACCAGCGAACTGGTCCAGATAGAACTGACTGTCGGTGACGGGCCGGGAATGGTGCAACTGCGCAGCACTGCAGCTATGCGTGCCCACAAGATTGAGGATCTCTACACCAGCGGCGGGTTGTATTACCTGGAACCGCCGGAGTAACCAATGAGCGTTATAATGGATAATACAGTGACGACGCCGAATCGCAGATGCGGCGGATTCGCGCTTCTGATGGTTCTTCTGCTGATCGCGACGGCCGCGGTGGTGGGGGCAAGCTACATCCAGGGCGCCCAGGTCAAAACCGCCAGTACGGACAACCTTATGCTGGGTTGCCAGGCCAGATACCTCGCCGAATCCGGGCTCCAGCACGGACTTTACGCCCTCCAGACCCGCGCAATCGGGTTCGGAACAGAAGCATCCCCTAACGGTCCGTATCACGTCGAATCCGGCGACGGAGGGTACGTGTTCTACATTTCCGCGACATCAAGTCCGCAAGATTATCAGATAACGGCCACAGGAACCGAAGGCCGTATTTCGCAGACGGTCTCGATGACTGTCAGGCTGAGCACAAAGTACGCCGAGAAGATGGCGGATCAGGATCCACTGTACTGGTGGCGCCTTGGCGATTCGGGTTTTACGGCGGTCGACGAGCAGGGGAGAGACGACGGAACATACGTTAACGGTGTGACTCGCGGCGTTGATGGAGCGATTCTGGGCGACGCCAACACCGCCGCTGATTTCAGCGGAAGCAATGATTACGTCAGTATCGGGCAAATAGATAAGATCAATCATGGCCGCGTGACGTTTGGTTGTTGGGCTCGGGCTGATGCCTGGTCGGATTCCTGGCCGAGACTTATGGCGCGTGGTGAAAGCGAGAGCGGCGTCGACAGACGTTGGCAGGTCAGCGTCACGAATACCCGGAAGTTGCGGTTTGTATTGAGGCTGAAAGACAGCAGTTATGTATGCACCGGTCAGACGAGATTGAATCTGGGCGAGTGGTTCTTTGTGGTCGCCACATTTGACAAAGAGGTCAGAAGAATGGTTATTTATCTGAACGGACAGCAGGATGGTGTGAAGAACAATACGCTGAAGGAAAACATAGAGGACGACGACCATCTGGACGCCTGGATCGGTGATCACCCCCAAGTGCCCGGCCAGGCCCAGTGGAACGGTCCGATCGATGAAGTGTTTATTATCAAAGATAAAGCTATGACCCCCGATCAGGTCAGAGAGTTATTCGAAGCAAGCATACCCGAAGTGAAGGTGGTTTCCTGGGATGACTGATATCGCCAGAGACAATTTGATGGGGTCGCTATGCTCCAGACCAGCCTGTTCACGCGGGTTTTCGCTTGTGGAAATCCTTGTCATGGGAATGGTTCTAACAATCGCAATGGCGATAGTGGTCCCGCTTTTGGGGTCGAGCAACTACTCGGTGTCGCTGGCGGGCGCAATGCGGATGGCTTCAGATTTGCAGTACGCACAAGACGCTGCGATCGCCACCCAGAAGGATATCACGGTGACTTTTGACACAAGTTCGGAAGCCTATTGGTTGTCCAACGCAAGTGGCGTGCTGATTCATCCGATTACTAATAGTGCCTACAAGACTGATTTCAAGACGATTACGGAGTTGGCTCACTTGGATATTGTGAAGACTTCTGGAGGCAGGTCGGTGACTTTCGACCCAAGCGGAGTGCCCGCGACGGGTGACAAGATAGTTTTGCGGGCTGGCGACAGTCTGTTTTATGTGAGTATAAGTGCTGTTACTGGAACGGTTAGCGTTACTGCTGGAGAGTAATCGTGTCCCAGGGCGGCTCAGACATACTGGAAGAGAGGCTGGAGGTAAGATGAAACTCTTGCGGAAAAAGGAACGATGGCCTATAGCGTTGGATATTGGCTCAGACAGCATCAAGGTGCTGCAGCTTGACGAGCAAAACGGCGGTCTGTTCGTACGGGCGTGCGGTCAATGGCGGTTTCCGGCGATTGTGGTTGATCCCGAGCAACGGCGTGAAATGTGCATCACCGGTATCCGTGAGATACTCCGCAAAGGCGACTTTAAGGGTCGCATGAGCGTTTCATCTCTTTCGGGTTCGGAAGTGGAGACAAAGAACGTACGCATCGAGAAGATGCCCAGGCAGGAGATGGAAAAGGCCCTGCAGTGGGAGGCCCAGGAGCGATTCTCGTTTGATGTGGTCCGCGATCGTCTGAAGTACATTGATTCGGGCAAGGTTCGCAGCGGTACGGAAGTTCATAACGAGATTATCCTGCTGGCGGCTTCAGAGAAGTCCATCGAGGACCACCTGAGCCTGCTGGATGCGGTGGGGCTTAAGCCCGAGCACATATATCCCGAACCGCTTGCTGTTTTCCGGATGGCGCAGAGATCGCTGCGGCGACAGGCCGATCGCGACATCGTTTCGGTGATTCTTGACCTCGGCGCCCATACCACCCGGGTGATAGTCGCCCGCGGACGACAGATAGTATTCATAAAGACCATCGATATCGGCGGGCGGGTGTTTGATGAGGCCGTCGGGGCTCAGTTGAATCTGGACCTGGCTGATGCGATTGAGCTCAGGTCGCGGGTTATGCAGGCCTCGGCCAAATCGTTCGGCGGAAACCGCAAGTCCGACCAAGAGGAATCTGAAGAGCCCCGCACAGATGTCGACTGGACCATACGCGACGCGGTCAGAGGAAAGGTCGAGGAGTTGGCCAAGGAAATAGGTCTGTGTCTGCGGTACTGCAGCGTAACATTCCGCGGGCTGAGACCAAACACTGTGTTGATGGCCGGCGGCGAAGTGTACGACCCGGCGATTATGGAGCTGCTGACCGAAAACCTTGGTGTTGAATGCAACGTGGCCCAGCCATTACGCGGAATTGACGTATCGCAGGTTTCGCTGGGCATGGGCCCGCGAACGCCGATGTGTGAATGGGCGGTGGCTGCTGGTCTGGCTTTCCGAGATCAGGATATCGCGCCTCACAAGAAGGAGGTCAAAGATGACCATCGACTTTCTGCCTGAACGTATTATTATCCAGCGAGCCAGGATCGATCGCCTCTTTCGGCAGGGATACCTGGTGGGAGTAGTCCTTACCGTGCTGGTGGGGTTGGCGTATTTTAACGAGGAACGGATCGGCCGAGCCGAGGCCCACATGGCCGGCCTGGACGGTCAATCGGCGAACCTCAAAATACAGGTCGAGACGATGTTCAAACTGCAGAAGCAGTTGTCCGGCCTGATGATAAAGCAGCGTATCGACAACTGCCTTGGAAGCCGGATTAACGGGATGGACATACTTGGCGAACTGGGAGATATACTGCCCAAGAGTATGACGCTTACGAGCCTTCAACTTGATGCGCTGCAAGTCAAGGTCCCGCTGAAATCCGCATCGACTGCGGTCTCGGCCAAAGCCCGAGGTGGCAGGAAGACCAGGGAGAAGCTCATAAACAGGTTGAAATTGACGATAACCGGCCTGGGCCCCAACAACGTGGATGTTGCGAATTTCATAGCGGATCTGTCGGCCAGCCCTCTGTTCGAAGATGTTGACATGGGCTACGCCAAGAACATCGAGTTCCGCCAGAAGAAGGCCAAAGAGTTCCAAGCCAGTTGCTACGTGGTTCGCTAAGAGGAGTCCAAACTGATGAAAATAGCAAAAGACACCTGGATAGTTATGGGGATACTTCTCGCCATGATCATAGGCGCGATGATGTTCGTATACCGCGGGCAGGGCAAGAGGCTCGAGGAGTGCAAGGCTCGCGTTACAGCGGCCGAAGGGACAGTAAACACGCAAGCCCGGACCGTTGCAATCTTTCCGGAACTGGTCAAGCAGGTCAAGTCCATGCGGGCGCGTTACAAGAACTTCGATCGACGCCTGCCCGATCGCCAGGAACTGGGCGGGTTCCTGAAAGAACTGTCGGGATACCTTGGCGACGACAACTTTTCCGAGCAGTTGATCGAGCCTGGGAGCCCCACGCGCGAAGATCTGTTCCACACGCTTCCGATCATTATGCGATTCAAGGGCTCTTATCTTACCAGCGTCGATTTCTTCAAACGAATCGACAAGATGGAGAGGCTCACGAGAATTCAGAAACTCAAGATCACGAACAAGCCCTCTGAAGACGAGCAACGCGATCCGATATTGGACATAGAACTTCAGTTGAACATCTACTTCACAGAAAGTTGACCAGACCGTTGTTCCAACCCTGATTCAGGAACTGACGGAGAAATACATTATGGCCCAGAACAACAACATAGAGATGTTTAAGAAGCGGTTGGTGGCGGAGTTGACCCGCGACAAGAAGAAGGCCTTTATCCTGGGCCTGCTGCTGATAACGGCGATCTTCTTTGTCGGCAAGATGCTGTTCAAGAGTTCGCCCGCCACGGCGACTGCAATGCCCGCAGGTTCCGGGGTTACTGCTCCGGCGGATACGGGGACGTCCGATGCGGATATTGCGATGTCGGATATACACCGCGGCGCGAATCCCGCCAGAGAGACTACCGGGGAACGGGGTAAGGAGATCAAGCGAGATATCTTCCTTCCTAACCCGGAGGTATTCCCGATCAGCAAGAAGAAGGTGGACGCAGACGGTAAGCCTACTGTTGTCCAGGACGCCGAGAACAAGATTACCGCGGCGCTCAAGGCCAGAGAAGAGGAAATTCGCGTGGAGGGCGCCTCTCTCAATCTGAAGAGTACGATAACCGGGCGCGTGCCGATTGCGATCATAGACGGCGCCGTGCTTGGACTTGGCGGCGTGATCAAAGGATTCCGGGTCATAGAGATCCAGTCGCAAGCGTGTATCGTGGAGAAGGACGGAGTCAAGCTCAACTTGACTATGAAGTAAAGGCTCGCCGGTCCGTCCACACGACGCGGGCTGAACTGAATATTTCGGGAGAATCACGTGACTACCGCTAAACGATTAGGATTGACGACAATTGCACTGGTCTCTATGGGGGCCAGCGCGGCCTATTACGCCACAAGTATGGCGATGAAGGGGTATGGCGTTATGTCCTCAAGCTTGAACTATCTGGTTCTGGCTCTCGTCGCCGTGCTTACGATCCTTATGCTCCTGCTATTCTGGAGGAGCGTGCATCGGGCGATGTCGGAGGTGGCCGGACAGTTGAGCGAAATGGCCCAGACCGGAGAGGTTGGGATGGTCATGGTCCGCAAGGGCAACGAACTGAGAGAGGTCACAGGTCCGCTGAACAAGTTGCTGACCAGCGTCCAGGAGGAAGTCGAGTCGCTCCGTAGTGAAAAACGCGAACTTCAAATACAGACCAGAATAGCCTCGGCGGAAAAACACCATACTGAAGCGATAATATTCTCGATCTCAGATGCAGTGATTGTAACAAATCGGTTTGACGAACTGGTTCTTGCCAATGAAGCGGCCGAGGAGCTGCTGGGCTTCAAACTCAATACATCGCAGCGAAAGAACATTGACCGAATTGTTTCGGACGGCAGCTTGGTTCGCTTGATTCGTGAGACTCGCAGCCACAGCCTCAGGTCGATGCGAAAGGTTGTTGAGCATACTATAGACACCAACGGCAACGCGAAGACCTTTACGGTTACTCTAAGTTGCGTGGCGGCTTCAAATGACGAGGTCTCCGGTGTGGTGGCGGTCCTTCACGACATTACCCGCGAGAAGGAAATCGCCAGGATGAAAACGGACTTCGTCTCGAACGTTTCTCACGAGTTGAAAACTCCTCTGGCGTCGATCAAGGCTTACATCGAGATGCTGATCGACGGAGAGGCCCAGGACGACCAGACCCGGTGCGAGTTCTACGATATTATTTCCGGTGAGACCGATCGCCTGCATCGACTTATCGAGAACATACTGAACATATCTCGAATTGAGTCTGGAGTTGTGAAGGTTGTCCGCGAGCCGATCAGTCTGACCGGCGTGGTCAAGCGCGTTCTGGATGTAGCCGCCCCGCAGGCGAAACTCAAGAACCTTGAACTCGAAGAGCGTTTGGCTCCGGTCTTCTACCAGGTCGAGGCCGACGAGGACATGATCTACCAGGCCGCGATGAATCTGGTGTCCAATGCGATCAAATACACCCCGCCTGGCGGAAAGATAGTCGTTGACGTTTCGGTCGACGAACGGCGCGGTGTTGCGGTCTGCGGAGTGGCGGACACCGGAGCGGGAATTCCCGCTGCGGACCTTCCGCACATCTTTGAGAAGTTCTATCGCGTAAACGCCAACAAAAAGCTGGCCAAAGGAACCGGACTGGGTCTGACGCTGGTTAAACATATTCTCGAGAGCGTCCACAACGGTCAGCTCTCAGTGACCTCCGAGGAAGGTCAGGGAAGCACGTTCAGCTTTGAACTTCCGGTTCTAAGCTGAACGAAAACAAAATGTAATGATGTCGAGGGCGACATAAACAACGGGAACAGAGCTATGAGTAAAAGGATAGTTGTAGCGGACGACGAGGCGCACATCCTGCACGTGGTTTCGATGAAACTCACTAATGCGGGGTACGAAGTGCAGACAGCTGAGGACGGTGAAGAAGCATTGGAGATATGCCAGGCGTCGCCTCCGGACATGCTGATCACCGACTACCAGATGCCTTACATGACAGGAGTGGAGCTTTGCAAGGCTCTCAGGCAGTCCGACAGCACAAAGGACATCCCGGCGATGATGCTGACGGCCAGGGGTTTTGATATAGAACCCCCCGAGATGATCGAGGCGGGAATAGCCGCCGTGCTGGCCAAGCCTTTCTCGTCTAGAGAAGTGCTGAGTAGGGTTGTCGAACTCATTGGAGAAGCCCGGGAGGCGCCAGTTGGCGTTTAGAACGTAATGGATATAACAAAGGCAACCGAGATGCGTTACACCGCAATGCTCGAAAGAATCGCGAAGAATCTCAGCATCCGCTTGGCGGATCTGGGAGTGCATATGTCTGTACGCGACGATTCCGGGTCGGTTGTGGGGCAGTCGCCGCCACGATGTGAATTTTGCCAGGTCGTCTGCGACGCCGACAAGTCGTGTTCTGCGGTCACGGCGTCAGCCGCCCAGAGAGCAGAGGAAACCCAGGCCACCGAATTCACCGACTCCAGGATAGGTTGTGCGGTTGTGGCGATTCCGATCAAGAGGCGGCGGAGATTTATCGGCTCGATCACCGCATGCATGCCTGTAGCCGCCATGCTTGAGGAGGAGCACCTGTCGCTGGTATGCGATAAGTTGCACCTGGACCGTGAAGTTACCGCTCGTCTCGGTCAAGAGGCTTGCGACACTGCGGGCATATCTCCCCAACAGCTCTGCGGTCTCCTTGAGCAGATGCTGGAGACCGAATCGGCCTGTTACACAAGCACCGATGAGTTGGCTACGCTTTCGAAGAATCTTGTGACAACTTACGAGGAGCTGTCGCTTGTTTATCGCATAAGCG
>PVBE012853601.1_pt1 | contig 14698 bp, 12 predicted proteins | sample 1631181 | NCBI WGS metagenome assembly PVBE01 (sample SAMN08397723, study PRJNA350692) | Marine metagenome, whole genome shotgun sequencing project. | isolation source: water | place: Pacific Ocean | collected 2012-04
CGAATGGGCACCGACGACGGCGCGGTGGTCGATCCGCAAACGCGGGTGCGCGGGGTGGAAGGCTTGCGGGTGGTGGATTCCTCGATCATGCCCTTCATCACCAACGGCAACCTCAACGCGCCCACCATCATGATCGGCGAGAAGGCGGCGGATATCATCCTCGGCAGGGACCCGCTGCCGCCATCGAACGCGCCCGTCCATTGCGCCGAGGACTGGGAAGGGGCACAGCGCACCGGGTCGCCGGAGCGCGCGCTCCGAGACGCAATACCCAAGGAGACGGACCCCCATGACGGCCTATGACTTCGCCACCGGCAACACCAATCCCGAGACCTTTCCAGCCGACGGCCTCGCCGCCGCCGCCGCGCGGGTGATCCCGACAATTACCACCGCGCTCAACCGCTATCCGGGGAAGTTCGGGCACGAAGGCCTGCGCCGGCTGATGGCGGAGCGGGAGCTCGATCGCGAAGGGGTCCGCATCGACCCCGAGCACATCATCCTGACCAATGGCTCGATGCAGGCCATCACCCTGGTGACCGAGACCCTGTGCCAAGGCCGGGACGACATCGTGGTGATGGAGGAGTACTGCTACGTCGGCACCATCAATTACTTCAATGCGATGGGCATCGAGATGGCCGGCGTGCCGGTCGACGCGCACGGCATGCGCATGGACGCCCTGGCCGAGACCCTCGAGCGGCTCGACGGCGAGGGCCGGCCACCCCGTTTCATCTACACTCTCGCGACCTACCAGAACCCGACGGGTGCGATGATGCCGCGCGAGCGTCGGCTGGAGCTGATCGAGCTGGCCCGGCGACACGATTGCTACGTCGTCGAGGACAATTGTTACGCCGACGTGCATTTCGAGGGCGAGAAGCCGCCCGCGCTCTACGCGCTCGACGACGACCCTCGGCAGATCTACATGTGCTCGCTTTCCAAGATCTTCGCGCCTGGCGTCCGGCTCGGCTACCTCACCGCGGCGCCGGCCGTCCTCGAGCGCATCCTGGTCAAGCGCAACGACGCGGGCCCGAACAGCCTGGCCGCCGCCATCACCCACGAATATCTGCATGACCGGCTGTGGCAGCACATCGACATGGTCAATGCCGCGCTCAAGGTAAAGCGCGACGCCATGCTGGCGGGGCTGGAGGCCCATCTCGGCAATCAGTGTTCGTTCTCGCGGCCGGTCGGCGGGCTGTTCATCTGGGTGCGGTTGCCCGATGACGTCGATATCGCACGCCTGCAGGAGATCGCGGCCGGCAACGACGTCAACTTCGCCCACGGCTCGACCTTCCATATCCACAACGATGCCGGGCCTTATATCCGGCTGGCCTTCGGCTTTCCCACGGTGGCAGAGATCGAGACCGGTATGGCCAGGCTCGGCGAGAGCGTGCGCGCGGCACGCGGCTCGGCCGCCGCCTGAGCGCGGGCCACCGGAGCGGACGCCAAATCGAGGAGAAAGAAGACATGCTTGCACCACAAGGCCGTGTCGTCATGGTCACCGGCGCCAACCGCGGCATCGGCCTCGCCATCGCCCAATGCCTCCACGCCAAGGGCTATAACTTGAGCCTGGGCGCGCGCGACAGGGCGGCGCTCGACAAGGCGGTCGCGGATATCGCCGATGATCGGATGATGACCCACGCCCACGATGCCGTGGACGCGGCGAACAACGCGGCCTGGGTGGCGGCGACAGTCGCGCGTTTCGGCCGCATCGACGGCTTGGTCAACAATGCCGGCATGGGCGGCAAGGTCAATATCGAGGACGGTGACGAAGACGCCTTCGACGTCCTGTGGGCGGTCAACACCAAGGGGCCAATGCGCATGATCCGCCTCGCCCTGCCCCACTTGCGGGCCAGCGGCGCCGGGCGCATCGTCAACGTCGCGTCCCTATCGGGCAAGCGGGTGATCAACGACGGGACGGGCTATGCCATGAGCAAGTTCGCGCTCATGGCCGTCGGCCAGGCGACCCGGCGCGCGGCCTGGGACGACGGCGTGCGCGTCACCGCGCTTTGCCCCGGTTTCGTCGCCACCGACATGACCAAGGAAAACACCGACCCGCCGCCCGAAGGGATGATCCAGCCCGGCGACCTCGCCGAGCTCGCGGCCGTCGCCTTGGCGCTCCCGAACACCGCCGCCGTCGCCGAGATACTGGTCAACTGCCGATACGAGTCGATGCTGTAGCCAAGCTACACCACGATCAGCTCGCTCGTGAAGCTGGAGAGCACCTCGACGCCCATCTCGGTGACGAGCACGTTGTCGATAATGCGCACGCCGAGCCCCTCCTCGAGGCCGAAGAGGGGCGGCTCGACGGCGATGATCATGCCCGCCTCGAGGGTGTAGGGACTGTCGCTGAAGAGCAGCAGCGGCTCGACCCAGGAGGGCGGGTAGGCGGTGCCCACGGCGTAACCCGACATGTGGAGGCGGTACTTGTCCATGCCCGCCCGCTCTATCACCGCCCGCGCCGCCTCGTGGGGCACCGTGGCCGGGACGCCGGATCGCATCTCCGCCATGCAGGCGTCCATCGCCTCGCGCGCGATTCCGTACAGCTCCCGCATCCGGGCCGTCGGCTCGCCCAAGCAAAGCTGCCGGCCGATGGTGCAGCAGTAGCGCCGGTAGGCGGCCCCGTACTGGGCGTGGATGAAGTCGCCGCGCTCCAGCCGCCGCTCGCTGGGCGCGCCGTGGGCGAAGGCGCTGCGCTCGCCCGAGCACAGGTTCATGGGACTGGCCGGAATGTCGCTGCCCTCGACGAGGAGGGTACGGTGGACCTCGCCCGCCACCTCCTTTTCCGTCCGGCCCTCACGGGTGGCCTCGACGCAACTCGTCATGGCCGCGTCCGCGATTCCGGCGGCCTTGCGCACGTAGGCCATCTCGGCCGGCGACTTCACGATCTTCAGGTTGCCGATCAGGTGGGTGGGCTCGGCCACCAGGGAATCGCCCAGCAGCTCGCGGAGCCCGAGGTAGTGGTGGGGATGGAGATAGTAGTCGGGCACCTCGAGCCCGGTTCGGAGCCCCTTGTATCCCTTCTCCGCGAGGATCCGGCCGGCCGCTTCGACCGGGTCCTCGGGCTCGCGCCCGCCCCAGCCGCACACCTCCTCGGCCAGGCTCAGCGCCTCGAACTCCGGCACCTCGGCGAGCCGCGTGAGCACCGTCAAGGGCCCCGGCTCGAGCGGGAAGAACAGGACCTGGAACTCGTGATAGCCCTTGGCCGCCGTGCCGATGAGATAGTGGATGTTGACGGGTGCCAGAACGAGGAGGAGGTCGATGCCCGCCGCCTCCATGGCCCGGCGGACGCGCGCCCGCCGGGCCTCGAACTCCCCGGCCTCGAAATCGAGCTTGGACATCTTGGTTTTCCTTCGGCGTGAGGGCCGACGGCACGACTCTCGAGATTGAGAGACCTGCGCTACGCGGCGCGGAACAGTGTGCCCAGCCCCTCTACGCGGTCCTCGATCCCGGCCCGGCGCAGGCAGTCCCACATCATGCCCTGGTTGCTGCAGACGACCGGCTTACCGGCCTTCTCTTCGATGTCGTCGATCACGTCGATGGTACGGATGCCGCCGCAGCTCACGAAGATGGCCTCGGCCTCCGGCCTGTCGATCTCGAGCGCGAACTCCGCGATGTAATCGGGCGCGATCCGACCCATCTGGGCCCCGTCCTCGATGTTCAGGCCCTGGATGTCCAAGACCTCGAAGCCGCGCTCGGCGAGGAAGCGCGCCTCCAGCGCGTTGATCTCGTCGAGATAGGGCGTGGCGACCACGATCCGGCGCACGCCCAGCACCCGGAGCGCCCGCACCACGCCGGTCACCAGCGTGGTGGGCTCGGACATGGGTGCGCCGTACCGGATCTCGTCGCACACCCGCTCCTCGCCGATGACGATGGAGCCCGAAGTGCAGGCATAGGCGATGACGTCGGGAGGAGAGTCCGGCTGCAGGATGGCCGCGGCCCCGGCCAGGCCGTCCACCTGCCTGGCGAGGTTGGCGACGTTGCAGTCGTTCTCGCTCTCGAGGCGCGTGACGTGGACGCCCACGCCGGGCGGTGCCATGCGAAACAGGTTCTCCTCCATCACCAGATCGGTGGAGATCATGATGAAGCCCAGGCGGGCGCGCCAATGACAGCCCTGGTCGTAGCGCACTTGGCGCGTCTTCGACCGCACCTCCAACGTCGCGTCACTCATGGCATCGGCCTCATCATCTCCTGGCGCCCCGGCACGCCGCTCAGCTCTTCAGGCGCGCGCCCTCGGGGTCGTAGAACTTGGGATCGCAGACCACGGCCCGCATGGCCTTGTCCTCGGACCACACGGTCACAGTTTCGCCATGGCGCGCGTGGCCGCCCCGGAGGACGGCGAGAGCGATCGAGCGGCCGAGGGTGGTGCTCAGATAGCTCGTGGTCACGTGACCCATGGTCTTCATGGGCGGGCTCGGGCGTGCCTCGACGACGATCTGGCCGCCTTCGGGTAGCACCTGCTGATCGGATTCGGCGAGCAGACCGACCATGTGGTTGCGGTCGGGGCGCACCGAATCGGGGCGACTGAGGGAGCGCCGGCCGAGGAACTCGCCCTTCTTCATGTTGACCAGCCAGTCGAGGCCGAGATCGTCGGGGGTCTGGGTCCCGTCCGTGTCGCGGCCGATGACGAAGTGCCCCTTCTCGGCCCGCATGCAGTCCATGGCCTCGACCCCGAAGGGCATGATGCCATGCGCTTCACCGGCCTCGAGAAGGGCCCGCCACAGAGCGGCGCCGTGGCTCGAGGGCACGTTGACCTCGTAGCCGAGCTCGCCCGTGAAACTGATGGTGAAGACGCGCGCAGGGATGCCGGCGACCGTGCCTTCACGCACCGACATGAAGGGCATGGCCTCGGCCGAGAGGTCGATGTCGGGGCAGATGGCGGACATGAGCGCGCGGGACTTCGGCCCCGCCACGGCCACGGCAGCCCATTGGGTGGAGACCGAGGTGAGGTAGACCTCGAGCTCGGGCCAGTCGCTCTGCAACAGGTCGTCCATCCAGCCGTAGACGCCAGCGGCCCCGCCGGTGGTGGTGGTCATGTGGAAGTGGTGCTCGCCGAGGCGTGCGGTGACGCCGTCGTCGAACACCATGCCGTCCTCGTGCAGCATGATGCCGTAGCGGCAGCGGCCGACCGCGAGCTTGTCCCACTTGTTGGTATAGACCCGGTTGAGGAGGGTGACGGCGTCCCGCCCCCTGATATCGATCTTGCCCAGGGTCGAGACGTCGACGATGCCGACGCCCGTGCGTACGGCGCGGCATTCGCGGGCCATTGCTTCCGCAAGGCTGGCGCCGTTCGAGCTGTAGTGCTGGGGCCTCTGCCAGTGGCCGAAATCCTCGAACGCGGCGCCGGCCTCCTCGTGCGCGCCATGCATGGGGGTCTTGCGCTCGGGGTCGTAGAGGGGCCCCGGCCGCCGGCCCGCAATGGCGCCGAAGGAGACGGGCGTAAAGGGCGGACGGAAGGTCGTGGTGCCCGTGCCGGGGATGTCGCCGCCCGTCTCGCGCGCGAGGATGGCGAGGGCGTTGACGTTGCCGGTCTTGCCCTGCTCGGGGCCCATGCCGGCGGTGGTGTAGCGTTTCAGATGCTCGACGGAGCGATACCCTTCACGCGCGGCAAGGCCGATGTCGGCGGCTGTCACGTCGCTCGCAAAATCGACGAAGCGCTTGGCGCCCTTCTTCTTCGCCGGCACCACCCAGAGTGGCCGAATCGCCTGTTTCCGGGGCGCCGCGGACATCGCCGGAACCTCCGGCATCGCCGCGTCCTCGAAGCCCGCGGCCTCGGCCGCGCCGGTGCCCGACGCGAACCCCTGGGCCAGACAATCGACGAGCGCCAAGGCCCCGTTCGCGGCGCCGGCCGAGCGCTCGGCCTGGGCCGATTGCCCCGGCACCAGGGCCACCCGCTCCGCGTCGTAGCGGAGCGCGCCTTTGGACTGGGAGAAGAGGTGAACCACCGGACTCCACCCGCCCGAGACGCAGATCAAGTCGCAGTCGAGGCTACGGCCGTTGCCCGCAATGCCTTCGCCCGCCACGTCGAGGGGTGCTACGACGGCCCCGCGCACCGCCTTGACGCCATGGGTCGCGAGGATCGCGTGACCCGACAGGACCTCGACGCCCGCCGCGCGCGCCCGGTCGCTGGAGTCGCCCGCCGCTTGCGGCCGCGCGTCCACGATGGCGGCCACCTCGACGCCGGTCGCCGCCAGATCGAGCGCCGCGCCGTAAGCCGAATCGTTGTTGGTGAAGACAACCGCGCGCCTGCCCGGCAGCACGGCGTAGCGGTGGGCATAGGCCCGCGCCGCCGAGGTGAGCATGACCCCCGGCCGGTCGTTGTCCGTGAAGACGATGGGCCGCTCGTGGGCGCCGGTCGCCAGCACCACCTGCTTGGCGCGGATCTGCCACAGCCGCTCGCGCGGCGCGCGCGCGGGTGCCGCCACGCCCAGGTGGTCCGTGACCCGCTCGACGGCCGCGAGGTAGTTGTGGTCGTAGTAGCCGAACACCGTCGTGCGGGTGAGGATGCGCACCTCGGGCATGGCCTCGAGCCGCGCCACGGCATCCGTCACCCAATCGAGCGCCGGCGCGCCGTCGATCTCGTCACCATGGTCGAGGAGAGCGCCGCCCAACTCGTTCTGCTGATCGGCCAGGACGACGCGAGCGCCAGCGGTCCCGGCTGCGAGCGCGGCGGCCAGCCCCGCGGGGCCGGCGCCGACCACAAGCACGTCGGCGTGGGCGTGGCGGTCCTCGTACCGGTCGGGGTCGGGTCCCGGCGGCACGGTGCCAATGCCGGCCGCCTGGCGGATGAAGCGCTCGTAGACCCGCCACATGCGCCCCGGGCCCATGAATGTCTTGTGGTAGAAGCCCGCGGGCAGGAAGCGGCCGAAGCGGTCGTTGATGGCGCCGATATCACACGCCAGGCCGGGCCAGCAGTTGGGCGTGCGGGCAACGAGGCCGTCGTGCAGCTCGGTCACCGTCGCCGGCAGGTTGGGGATCTCGCGCGCGCCCGCGCCGAGCTGGAGGATGGCGCTCGGCTCCTCGACGCCGGCCGTCATGACGCCGCGGGGCCGATGGTACTTGAAGCTCCGCGCCACCACGCGGACGCCGTTGGCGAGGAGGGCGGAGGCGAGCGTATCCCCGGCATAGCCGCCGTACCGGTGGCCGTTGAAGGTGAAGGTGACGGGCCGGTCGCGGTCGATGCGGCCGCCCGCCGCCAAGCGGAATGGCTGGTTACCGGTCAATGGGAATACCCCCCGGCGGCGAGGTGCTCGTTGACCAGGTGCCCGGTCTCGAACCGCCCCAGGTTGAAGGGCGTGGCCAGCGGATGGGGCGCGTCGTTGGCGATCGTGTGGGCGAAGACCAGGCCCGAGGCCGGGGTCGCCTTGAAGCCGCCGGTGCCCCAGCCGCAATCGATATAGGCCCCCTCGACGGGGGTCTTGCTGATGATGGGGCTGTCGTCGGGGCAGATGTCCACCATCCCGGCCCACTGGCGCATGAGCTTAACACGGCTGAGGATCGGGAACAGCTCCAGCATCGCGGCCGTGCCGTCGCGGACGACCGGCAGGCTGCCGCGCTGGCCGTAGGAGTTGAAGCGATCGAGGCCGGCGCCGATCACCAGCTCGCCCTTGTCGGACTGGCTCAGATACACGAACGCCGCCGTCGCGGCGACGACCGTGTGGAGGATCGGCTTGATGGGCTCGGACACCCAGGCCTGGAGCGGGTGGGTGTCGATGGGGAGGCGCAGGCCCAGCATGCCGGCGAGCACGCCCGAATGGCCGGCGACGGCGATACCCACCTTGGGCGCTCGGATGGCGCCCCGCGTCGTCTCGACGCCCACGACCCGGCCACCCTCTCGCCGGATGGCCGTCACCTCGCAGTTCTGGATGATGTCGACACCGCGCGCGTCCGCTCCGCGCGCGAAGCCCCAGGCGACCGCGTCGTGGCGGGCAATCCCGGCGCGGCGCTGGACGACTCCGCCGTGCACCGCATGTCGCAAATTGGGCGAGGTGTCGAGGATCGGGATGAAGTCCTTCAATTGAGCGACCGAGAGCACCTCCGAATCGAGGCCCGCGAGGCGAATACCGTTGTTTCGCCGTCTGATCGCGCGCAGCTCGGCGCGCGAGTGGGCTAGCTTCACCACGCCGCGCTGGCTGAACATGGTGTTGAAGTTGAGCTCGCGGGTCAGCCCCTCCCACAGGTCGAGGGAATGGCCGTAGAGGGCGTTGGCCTCCTCGGTCAGGTAGTCGGCGCGGACGATGGTGGTGTTGCGCCCGGTGTTGCCGCCGCCGAGCCATCCCCGCTCCAAGACGGCCACATTGGTGATGCCGTGGTTCTTGGCGAGATAATAGGCCGTGGCGAGGCCGTGCCCGCCGCCGCCGATGACGACGGCGTCGTAGGCCTCCTTGGGCTCGGGGCTGCGCCAGGCCGCGGGCCAGCCCTCATGATAGCCGAGGGCGTTTCGCGCCAGGCTCAGGATCGAGTACCTCTTCATGTCCCTCTTCTCCGGCCCATTCGCCTCGCAGCTATAGCACCTCGAGGTGGCGCGGGAACTCGGTCACGCATTCGCTGCCGGTCTCCGTCACCACGATGGTGTCGCCGATGCGGGTGCCGAACCGGCCGGGGACGGTGACGGCGCCATCCACCGCGAAGGCCATGCCCGGCTCGAGGATGGTCTTGTCGCCTTCCTTGAGCTCCGGCAGCTCGAGCGAGGAGTAACCGATGGCGCGCCCGGTGCGGTAGGAGTTGGCGAGGCCGGCCTCTTTGTAGACCTCGATCGAGTTGAGGTGGACTTCCTCCGCCGTGATACCCGGGCGCATGACGTCGACGGCCGCCTTCTGGGCCGCGATCGTCACCTCGTACATGCGCGCGTGCTCGTCCGAGACCTCGCCCACCCAGTACTCGCGGTCGTAGCCGAGCTTGAAGTGCTTGAAGTGAGCGATGGGGCAGAAGCACATGTAGACGGGATCGCCTCGTTGCATGCGCCGCACCGTGGGCCGCCTGTGGGCCATCGCCGTGAAATGCCCGGACTGCAGGGCCTGAAGCTGGTTGATCACGGGCGACACCATGGACTCGGGGTCCTCGGCGGCAATGAACTCGGCAGCCTTGCGGCTGCCCGCCACCATCGCCGCCAGGGTGACCTCGAACTCCGGTACGCCTTCGCCGATGGTCGCCTTGCCGGCCGCCCCCATGGCGACGGCCACTTGGCCCGCCTGGCGAATGACCTCGACCTCGCGCGGGGACTTCACCATGCGGATCTGGGCCAGGGCGGGGCTGCCGTCGGCGAAGCTGGCGGAGCCCAGCTCGGCGCGCAGGAATTCCGAGACCAGCGCCGGGATCTGGTAGCGCTCGACGCCGACGGAGAGGTCGCCATAGCCGCCGACGAGGTCGCGCAGCGGATCGCGCCACTCGTCGCCGACACCGTCCACGTAGGTGCGTATTTCAGCGACCCAGGTCATGGCCGCTGCCATCTCGGATTCCATCTTGGGCGTGATCAGGGTGAGCTCGCCGTCTTTGGGTACGGCGAGCACCGTGGGCCGGCCGAACTCGACGCCCAGGTCCCCCCAATAGGCGGAGATGTAGTAGACCGAATTCGGGTCCGTCAGCAGCAGGACGTCGATGCCCTCGTCCTTGATGCGCCGCTGAAGCTCGCGCGTGCGTGCGATGAATACGTCCTTCACTGTCGCCTCCTGGGTTCGAGGAACTGGCGGTTGCGGCCCGACGGCCCTAGCCGTACTCCCACGCGGCGTCCTCGAGGGAGCGCCACAGGTGCTCGGCATGGGTGCGGTCGAGGTATATGTCGTAGGACGGCGCGTCGTCCCGCTGATGGATGAGGACGGCGAGGTGGGCGACGTGGGTCTGGGCCGCGCTGCCCGGCGCGAAGGTGCTGGGGTGGAGGTCGAGGGGGCACAGCTTCTCCAGCACCTCCCGCGCCTTCCCGCCGCCGATGGCAATCACCGTGCGCTGGTCGCTGACGACCGTGACGGCCGAATGGATGTCGCCGAGCGCATCCTCGAGGGAGCGCGCCAGCGCCGCCTCCTGCTCGGGCGGTGTCACCACCAGCCACTCGTCGGGTCCGAGCCAGAAGACCCGAGCCTCGCCCGCCTCCGCGACCGTGTTCGGCTCGGTCGGCGGAGCGACGCCGAGCGCGGCCCCGGCGGCGGCGAGGAATCCGTCCGCGGCGGGGTCGCCACGCAGGTCGATCTTGCCGACGAAAGCGCGCTCGGCGACCTCGAGAGCGCCGTCGCCGACGCGGATCGTCTCGGGCAGGTGATCGAGGGGCCGGCGCCTCATCCACCCTCTCCGCCGGGGGGCGACTCGCCCATCTTGTAGGCGGCCGAGATGATGCCGGTCACCGTATCGCGCTCGACGTTGAACCAGCGTCGGCAACCGTGGCTGTGGTTCCAGCGCTCGCGATGCCGGCCCTTGGGGTTGGTGCGCATGAAAAGGTAGTCCGCCCAGGCGGCGTCGGATATCCCGTCCGGGTCCTCCGGGCGGGCGATGTGGGCCTCCCCCGCACAGGAGAACTCCGTCTCCTCGCGCGGCCCGCACCAGGGGCAGGGTATCAACAGCATGGCACTTCCCCCGCATCCCATCCGCCGGACAGATTGACACGGCGTCTGATATTGGTTGGAATACAGCTTCGGACGAGATGTGTACAGCATAAATCGAGCGTTTGGCCCGGCTTAAATCCGGGCGCGACGCCGAGGCGGGAGAACGGTCATGAGCATGACGGCTGAGCTGGTCCGCTCGCGGGCCTGGGACGTGCGCTTCGACGAGGGGCGGCACGCCCGCGCCAACATCGGTTACGTGCTGCTTCCCAACGAGCAGACGATCGAATCGGATCTCTTCCGCATGGCCCCGCCGGGCGTGGGCCTGCACTTCTCGCGCGGTCCCATGCCGCGCGAGGTCAATGTCGAGAACTTGGCGTCGATGGCGGACACCATGGCGGAGACGGCCTCGCTCCTCCTCCCCGACGACGAGCTCGACGTGATCTGCTACGCCTGCACCTCGGGCAGCGTGGTGATCGGCGAGGACCGGGTCAGGGCCGAGCTCTCCCGCGGCCGGCCGGGCCCTACGCCCACGACCCTGGTCAGCGGCGTGATCGCGGGCCTAGAGGCCTTTGGCGCCAAGCGCATCGTGGTCGGCACGCCCTACCTCGACGAGGTCAACACAATCGAAGCCACCTATCTCGAGGAACGCGGCTTCGAGATCCTCGACATCCAGGGCATGAACCTCCATTACGACGCCGAGATGGTGCGCGTGGCACCTGAGTTCCTGGTCGAGTTCGCGGCCGCCATCGACCGGCCCGACGCGGACGCGGTCTTCATCAGCTGCGGGGCCTTGCGGGCCATCGAGGTGATCGACGAGATCGAGCGCAAGGTCGAGAAGCCCGTCGTCACCAGCAACCAGGGCATGTTCTGGCACTGCCTGCGCCTCGCCGGGATCGACGACAGGATTTCGGGGTTCGGGCGGCTGTTCCTGGAGCACTAGAGACCCTTCAACCAGCCCGCGAGCGCCTTCCACGCCTTGATGGGCGTGTTCCCGTGGCCCGCGTCGACCTCGACCAGAACGCTCCGGTCGTGGGGTGGCGCGCGGTCGAAAATATAAGCCTCGATGTGGTGGTAAAGCCGGTCCGCGGTGCCGATCGCGAGGAAGAGCGGCATGCCCCGTAGCGCCGCGACGCTCTTCGGCATCACCGCCGGGCCTTCGGGATCCCAGTAGCTGAGATAGATCTCAGGCGTGGTGATCCAGCGCAACTGCTCACCCTGATTGATGTCGCCGAAGGTGGCGCGCTCGTCGCCCCGTCCGGCCGTAACCATTGCCCTCGCCTTGGCGACATCCTCGACAAGCACCCCGTTCTCCGCCCAGCGATCCGGGACTTGACCGGGCCCGAGCGCCGCGACGCCATCTACTCCGCCGACAAATGCGCCGTAGCCGAGTGCTGCGTTGGCGCCAATGCTATGGCCGCCGACCACCACCTTCGACGCGCCCGCGCGGCGTAACCCGTCGACGGCCGCCGTTATCTCCCGCAGCGCGTCTTCGTAGCTGGCGTCGAAGGCGCGGTCCCGAGACCAGGGCATATCGGGCAAGGCCACGAGGATTCCGGCCCCATCCAGCTTCGCCGCCAGCTTTCCGACGGGCGAGGACGGCCCACTGTGGAGGCCCTTGCCGTGCAGCAGCACGATTCCGACCTCCGCCGCCCCCGCGGGTGACGGCGCGAGACCGGCGGCAAGCATTACGACGATGACGAGAGACGCGCGCCGCAAAGGTGACCCCTCTCCTTCCGTCCAGACGAGGAGAGCATGCCCCCCCATGACTCCAGGTCAACCCTGGCATTCGCCCCAGCCCACGGGTTCGCGTTGACCCGCGCCCACCGGGCCACGACAATACGCCCCAGCGTCCACCGCCAAATCCGGGGGGATCCCATGGCCCAGTACGACGCGCTCCTTCAGCCCTTCACCATCAAGGGCGTCACCCTGCGCAACCGGGTGATGAGCACCAGCCACGCGCCGGCCTATTGCGAGGGCGGCAAGCCGACCGAGCGCTACCGCCGCTATCACGAGGAGAAGGCCAAGGGCGGCATCGGCCTCACCATGTTCGGCGGCACCACGACCATGTCCATCGATGCGCCCGCCGTCGAATACAACTCAATCTCCGCCGCCGACGATTCAATCATCGAGCCCTTCCAGCTGCTCGCCGACCGGGTCCACGGCCACGGCGCCAAGCTCATGGTCCAGCTCACCCATATCGGCCGCAAGATGCCGTGGGACGGGGATCCGTGGCTGGCGCCCATCGCCCCCAGCCGGGTGCGCGAGCCACTGCACCGCAACCACCCCAAGGCGATGGAGGACTGGGATTTCCGCCGCGTCATCCGCGACTACGGCCAGGCGGCCAGGCGGGCCAAGGAGGGCGGGCTCGACGGGGTCGAGCTGCAATGCGCCTACCAGAACCTGCTCGACAGCTTCTGGACCCCCCACATCAACAAGCGCACGGACCAGTACGGCGGCAGCCTCGAGGACCGCATGCGCTTCCCCCTCGAGGTGTTCGAGGAGGTGAGGAAGCAGGTCGGCGGTGATTTCATCGTCAGCGCCCGCATGTCGGGCGACGAATACCTCGAAAGCGGCCTCGCCCAGGAGGACTGCCTGCGGATCGCCCAGCGCCTGACCCAGGACGGCCTCGTCGACATGATCAACGTGATCGGCGGGCAGATGCACGACCGCATGGATTTCGGCTGGTCGATGCCGAGCATGAACCAGCCCATGGCGCCCCAGCTCCACCTGGCGAGCGCCGTGCGCGCGGAGATCGAAGCCCCGGTCATCTACGCCTCGCGCATCACCGATCCCGAGACGGCGAACCGCGCCGTTGCCGACGGCCATGTGGACCTGGTGGGTATGACCCGCGGCCACATGGCCGACCCCCAGATCGTCAACAAGCTCACCGAGGGCCGGCCCGAGGACATTCGCGAGTGCGTGGGCGCCGCCTACTGCGTCGATCGTGCCTTCGCGGGCCAGGACGCGCTCTGCATCCAGAACCCGGCCACGGGGCGAGAGGAGCGGCTGCCCCAGGTGATCGAATCCGGTTTCGGAACACCCCGCAAGGTGGTGGTCGTCGGCGCCGGCCCCGGTGGGCTCGAGGCCGCGCGGGTCTCGGCCGCGCGGGGGCACGACGTGGTACTGCTAGAGAAGGCGGACAAGGTCGGCGGCCAGGTCAACGTCGCCGCTCTCGCCCCCAAGCGCGAATCCCTCTCCGGCATCCCCCGCTGGCTCGAGGGGCAGGTCCGCAAGCTGGGCGTCGACCTTCGCCTGGAGACCGAGGCCACGGCCGAGATGGTGATGGCCGAGGACCCGGACGTGGTGGTGATCGCGACCGGCGGCGAGCCCGATATCGGCGTCTTCGAGGGGACGGAGCTCGCCACCTCCACCTGGGACATCCTCGAGGGTAAGGTGGCGCCGGGCGAGCGGGTGCTGATCCATGACGACCAGGGCCGGCAGGCGGCGGCGGGCTGCGCCGAGATGATGATGGCGCGGGGGGCCGAGGTCGAGTTCGTGACCCCGGACGGCCATGCGGTCCAGGAGCTCGGCTTCCTCACCGCCCCCTTCCTCATGCGCGCCCTCTACGATGGCGACGCGGTGATCACGCCCGACACGCGCCTCGTCCGCCTCCAGGCCGAGGGCAACCACCTGATCGCCATCCTGCGCAACATCTACAACGACCGCGAGGAGGAGCGGGAGGTCGACCAGGTGGTGGCCGAGCACGGCACGCGGCCCAACGAAGCCGTCTACTTCGCCCTCAAGGACGCGTCGGCCAACGGGGGCGAGCTCGACCTCGACGGCATGGCGGCGGGATCGCCCCAGCCCATCGTCAACAACCCCGATGGCCGTTTCCAGCTCTACCGGGTGGGCGACGCGCTCGCGAGCCGCAATATCCACGCCGCGATTTACGACAGTCTCCGTATCTGTCACGGACTCTGAGCCGGGAGGGGTGAGCATGGCCGAATACGACGCGCTGCTCGAGCCCTTCACCTTGAAGGGCATCACCTTCCGCAACCGGGTGATGAGCACCAGCCACGCGCCCGGCTACGGCGATGACGGCAAGCCGGGTGAACGCTACCAGCTCTACCACGCCGAGAAGGCCAAGGGCGGCATCGGCCTCAGCATGTTCGGCGGCAGCACCACCTTCTCGGTCGACTGCCCGGCTATCGAGTACAATCAGCTCTTTGCCGGAG
>PVBE011803904.1_pt1 | contig 14697 bp, 16 predicted proteins | sample 1631181 | NCBI WGS metagenome assembly PVBE01 (sample SAMN08397723, study PRJNA350692) | Marine metagenome, whole genome shotgun sequencing project. | isolation source: water | place: Pacific Ocean | collected 2012-04
CAAGAATTGGGTTCGCAAGAATTGGGTTCGCAAGAACTGGGCTCTAATCGTTGAGCACACCGAGGTAAAAGGATCGCTCTCATGCCTCCCGTTTTTTGCGTCGTCGATGACAAGAATATTCCGCTCTACCGAGTCATGTGGATTTCAAACCTGCCACATTTGTGTGGTCATGACGACTGTATGCACGAAGGCGATTATGAAGTACGGCTGGAACAGGAAGAATCTGTTTGGGCGTCACGTGAAGAGCGCGATAGTCTGCTACAAACAATTGAAGCTTGGCAAAACGGTGATGAATTCGATGAAGATTGGCGGTAACTAATGTCGTTATTCGGAAATGAACGGTATAAATGGCGAGAGACGTACTTTGTGCTGTTCCGCCGAGGTGACCACCCAACGGTCGAGGACGTGGCCAGTGCGTTGGAAACGGGCCATAACGAGGTCACCAACGTCCATGGCGATGTCGACGGCCGCTTCGAGTCCGCCACGGTCCAGTCGTCTGAAGACTTCTCCGGCATGGATGTGACGTTTGTCGCCGGCGAAGAAGTCAATGACCATGTGCAGCAATTGCTGAACGACTTCGCCAAACAGACACTTTCCAGCGAGGATCAGGAAAAGCTCAATCTGCTCGGCGAATGCGATTCGCGTTTCGACATTTTCCATTTCGAGGAAGTCAAGAACACCGCCGACGACGAGGAAGAATTCCTGGATCCTGGCGCGCTGCTGTTGGTCATTGAACAGATCGTATATCTCTGCAAGGGCGTCGGGGTCGATCCCCAATCCGGTTCGCTGATCACCTGATTCTCAGCCACCGTCACTTCCCCTCTCGCTGACGTTCGCGCAACCGAACATCCACACAATAGGCAGCGCCCGCATGCAAGCAAAAGAGATCAAACCCGGTGCCGTGCTCAACTACAACGACGCCCCCGTACTGATCGAGACCATCAGTGTCCAAACGCCGTCGGCACGCGGTGCGGCCACGTTGTACAAGTTTCGCGGGCGCAATCTCGTCTCTAAGCAGAAAACTGATATCACACTCAAAGGTGGCGAAACCCTTGACGAAGCTGACTTTGAACGTCGACCCGTGAAGATGATGTTTTCCGATGCCACGGACATCCACTTCCTCGATCAGACCGACTTCAACCAATGGTCTCTGCCGCTGGGAGATCTTGGTGACGCGAGTCAATTCCTGACCGAAGAACTCGAAGGGGTCTTGGCATTAATCTACAACGACCAATGCGTGGGAATCCAAACGCCGGTTGCTGTCGAACTGAGCATCACACAATGCGACCCCGGTATCAAAGGAAACTCGGCGACGGGCCGGACCAAACCTGCCACGCTGGAAACAGGTTTGGTCGTGCAGGTCCCCGAGTACATCAAACAGGGCGAACGGATCAAGGTCGACACGCGAACCAGCGAGTTTCTGTCGCGAGCGTAGTTGGGCAACGTTATGTTGACGAACTGTCCGTCACCGAAATCCTGATCAACAATTGGCTCATTACGATCAGAGCCGCGCGCCAACAGTGGCGACCATCTCGTCTTCGTCAGGAAACTGACCGGTGTCCAATTTTGAGTACGCCAACTCGCCATCGACAGTTAACTCGAAACAACCACCACTGGATGGCTGCAGTTCCATCCCTTCGATGCGTTGCTTGTATTGCGTCAAGATTTTGGTCGCCAGACTGACGGCCTTTGGTTCGTAGTTTCACGAAGAGCAGTAGCGAAGGTGAATCTTCATGCATCAATTCCGATCGTCTTCTTGAGTGAACAAATCTACACGCCACCTCGAGGAGACGCTGCCGATCACTTCGTTTTCCTGGATTTCTTTTTGGTCGTTTTCTTCTTGGCTGCTGGGCTCTTAGCGGTAGCACCCTTCTTCTTCAGTGATGCCTTTTTCTTCTTTACGGCGGCCCGCTTCGTCGTTTTTTTGGCTGCAACTTTTCTCTTGCCGCCACCAAACGCTGACGACCAATTGTCCGAATACTTCTCTGTCGTGCCGCTGTTCAAGACTGTCACCGCTAAGTCCCTCGTAGGATTTGATACAACAACATGGTCGCGAACTGATCGCGCCCTTCTTCTTTGTTGGTACCGAATCCTACCAAGCGGGTCAAGGGCCGATGGCGCCTTCGAATCGAGTGCAGCCTGGCGAGAGCCTCGAGTTTGCCAGACTAGCGCGTGTTCGAGTCAGACACCGCCGCCGGTCAAATCCAGTCCAGCCCGGTGGCCTGCGGAATGCGATGTGCAAAGTCCCCCAACAACCCGCCGATGACGCTCCATCTTTGGGGCCGACGAACCTCTATGTCACCTTGCTCGTTAATCCGCACGATGGTCTCGTCGGTCACGTCGGCCATCCTGAGGTCTTCAGCAGTCAGTTCCTTGTCGTCAATAATGGAGGCCAGCATCTTGCCGGTCAATTCGATAAATCGCATACGGAAAACCTCTCGCCGTTTCAGTTTCCAGGGTCTCGTAGTCGCTTCAGTCTAGTCCAGCGCGACCAGCTTGAGGAGCCTGCGACAGCGATTGAGGCCTGGAGAACGTAGAATACCAGCACCGCGGAGAGCTGGAAGATCACTCCAAATGTCCGCGGACCGCCTCGCAAAGCGACAGCATCGCTTCCACATCGAGAGTTTCGGCCCGAGTCTGGGGACCCAGGCCCTGCGCTTCCATGATCGCATCCACATCCGGCTTACTCAACCGATTCTTGAAGGCACTCAACAGCACGCTGCGCAAAAACTTCCGACGATGAAAGAACATCGCCCGCACGAATGTATGAAAGAACTTGCGATCGGGGATGCGACCGCGTTTTTCTTCGTTGATCGCAATATGAATGATTGCCGAATGCACTTTCGGTCGAGGCCAAAATACCGACGGTGCCATGGCACGAACGATACGTGCGTCGCACTGGCTTTGCACCCAGATGCTGAGCGCACTGTAGTCTTTGCAACTTGGAGGCGCGGTAATCCGATCCGCCAACTCCTTTTGAATCGTGACCGTCATGGAATGGGGTGTCATGGAGGTTGAAAGCAGATTCGAGATCACGGGCGTCGCAATGTTATAGGGAAGATTCGCCACCAACTTGAACCGCGAGCCAGGTACTGCGTCAAGTTTTTCCTGGACCGTCGCCAGGACGTCCGGGTGCAAGTTATTCTTATTCCGCAGCGCATCGATCCCCAACAGCGTGATGTTGTCAATGTCTGCCAACTCTTCCGATGCAAGCTGCCGCAGGTGCTCGTCAATTTCCACCGTTACCATGTGGGCAACCTGCGGCGCGACGATCGAAGTCAGCGATCCCAGACCGGTGCCAACTTCGAGCACCACGTCCTGCGGACTCGGGTCGCAACTGCTTGCCAACATGTTGAGGAGATTCAGGTCAATCAGGAAGTTCTGGCCTCGCCGCTTGTCAGGTTGCAACCCCACTTCTTCGAAGCGACGCATGAGATAGGAAGAAGTTTGGCGTTCGGACATGGAAGCGGTAGGGGGTCGAAGGTCGTGGATCGGGGGAAACACGCTTTCATAAAGCGCTAGCTGCTCGGCTCGGAGCGGTTGGCCGAAAAACCTTGAATCTGCCGTTCGACATACTTTGCCAGCAGGTCCGTCTCGAGGTTAACGTCATCGCCTACTGCCAACTTGCCCATCGTCGTTACCGCCAAAGTGTGTGGAATCAACGCCACGCTGAATCGATCGTCTTCCACATCCACTAGCGTGAGACTGATGCCATCGATGGTGACCGATCCTTTGGACGCCATCTGCAATGTGAGCCGGCGGGGACAGCGAAACCAAAAAAAGGACCATTCATCTTCATCGCTTCTCTCGTCCAATTGGCCTACGGCGTCAATATGGCCGGTGACCAGATGGCCACCCAACTGGTCACCCAATCGCAGCGATCGTTCGATGTTAACATGGCTGCCCACCTCGAGTTTTCCAAGGTTAGTGCAGCGAAGCGTTTCCGGCACAGCATCGAATCCCAGCTTCTGCTCGTCAGTCTCTACAACGGTCAGGCAACACCCATTGACCGCCACGCTGTCGCCGATCTGGCTGGTCTCGACCAGATTTCCGATATCGATCACAAGCCGCATTCCCGCCCCCTGCGCCGCGAGCCCAGCCACCGTTCCCTTTCCCTCGACCAATCCAGTAAACATCTGTGAAGTCGCCTCCCAAGCCAGCCTGCAACAATTACAACGAGACGTCGGCAAACACAATATGGCTCAAGTATGCCCCAGATCGAAGCAGGGATCGAGTCGGGTGCGGGTGGAAATGGGGAACAACTGCCTCGTCAAAGCGGGGATAGCCAAAACGCCGATCCTCGGGCACAATGGGTGGCTTCGCGCCCGCAATTGGACGTCGGCAAGGCAGTTTCCACGAAACAACGATCGGTCAAAGGCAAAGTCATGAGTTTGATTGCAGCAGTTCACGGACGGCAGATTCTGGACAGTCGTGGAAACCCAACGGTCGAAGTCGAAGTCTCGCTCAGCGACGGCGCCTTCGGGCGTGCCGCGGTTCCCAGTGGTGCCAGCACCGGAGCGCACGAGGCATGGGAAATGCGGGATGGCGACGACCACGTGTTTCTGGGCAAGGGCGTGACCAAGGCGGTCGCCAACATCAACACTACCATTGCCGAGAGCTTAATGGGCTGGGATGCACTAGACCAATTGGCAATCGACCAGCGTTTGGTCGATCTGGATGGCACGCCGAACAAGAAAAACCTGGGTGCCAACGCAATCCTGGGAGTTTCGCTTGCGGTGGCTAAAGCAGCCGCGATCCATACGGGCCAGCCGTTGTACCGCTATCTCGGCGGTGTTGGCGCGAACATTTTGCCGGCTCCCATGATGAACATCGTCAACGGCGGCGAACACGCGGATAACTCGGTGGACGTTCAGGAGTTCATGGTCATGCCGTTGGGCGTCTCGTCGTTTAGCGACGCCCTGCGGTGTGGATGTGAGATTTTCCACCACTTGAAGAAGGTCCTCAAGGACAAAGGGCTCAATACGGCTGTTGGCGACGAAGGTGGTTTCGCGCCCGATCTCGGCAGTAACCGTGAAGCACTCGACTTGATCATGCAAGCGATTGAGAAGGCCGGCTACAAACCAGGCGAACAGGTACACATCGCGCTGGATGTCGCGGCAACCGAATTGTACGACAGCGAGAAGAAAGTCTACACAATCGACGGCAAACAGATCGATTCGGCGGGTATGGTCGATTTTCTGGCTGACTGGGTCGACAATTACCCCATCTGCTCGATCGAAGACGGTTGCAGTGAAGATGATTGGGCTGGCTGGAAGATTATGACCGACAAGCTCGGTGACAAAGCACAGTTGGTCGGCGACGATCTGTTCGTGACCAACACCGAACGACTCCAACGCGGGATCGACGAGGGCATCGCCAATAGCATCTTGATCAAGGTCAACCAGATCGGAACGCTGTCAGAGACGATTGCCGCCGTTCAGTTGGCTCACCAGAATGGCTATACCAGCATCGCTAGTCACCGAAGTGGAGAGACGGAAGATTCGACGATTGCCGATTTGGCGGTCGCAATGGGGACCGGTCAGATCAAGACCGGGTCCGCTTCGCGCAGCGACCGGATGGCTAAATACAATCAACTACTGAGAATTGAAGAAGAAGTCGATGCCGGCGCGGTTTACGGTGGGTCGCTGTTCGGTAACTAACCGCACGCATCCACTGCTCATTTCTCAAGAGAAATCCAAGCTCACGCAGGCGTTCTCGGCTACGCCTTTGGCTCCCGGCGCGGACGTCCTATAATGATGTCATGAACACTGCGGCAAGATCCAACCCCCGATCGATCACGGAATCACCCTGGTACTGGGCCTATGTCTTTTGTACGGGGGGCCTGATTGCGTTGGTCGTCATGGGACCGCGGTACACACAGCGGCAAATGCAAATTGAACAGAACAGGCAGAAGCGACAGTGGGCCGCACAACGCGTTGCCGGCCAGGCACAGGGTGATTCGCGGTCGGACATTGAAGGAACGTCGATCGCCTTGTGGCCTCTGTTTGTCGCGTTAGGTTCAGTCCTGGCGGTTGCCTGGATGAAGTTGATTCGCGACCATCTGAAGCGTCAAACACAGGTGCCCGAGCCATCGGTCGAAGCTGAAACTGACAACGGTGTCACTGTCGATGCCGTCACAGCCGACGGAGGACGCCAATGACGCTCCTCGAATCACCGATTCTGGTGATCGTGATCGGTTTGACCACGGCGGCGCTGCTGGGCGGTTTGTGGCTGCAGACCGGGAAACGCATCTTGCTGGTGTTGCTGGTAGCCATCTTGGCGTTGACTGCCGCCGGTATCATTTTTGAACGTTCCGTTGAAACCGATCGCGAGCAAATCGAAAAGACATTGCATCGAATCGCTCGTGACATCGAACGAAACGACCGGCCTGCGGTTCTAGCTCACATCCATTCGCAAGCCACGCACATCCGACAAGCGGCAGCGACGGAAACGGCGATGTACGAATTTGAACAGGTCAAAATCAAATCGAACCTGCAAATCGACGTCGATGCCAGTACGGAACCCAAGACGGGGACCGCCCGGTTTAACGTCGTTGTGATAGGCAGCGGTGGAGGACTTGGCAAAGGGCGCCGCGTACCCCGCTATGTGACGCTCGAGTTGGAACAAGAAGACGGTGCCTGGCGGGTGCTGAACTATGATCACGAGGATGCCAGCATGGGGTTCAAAAGGCGGTAGTGCCACTTCCCTCCTAAGGTGCGGTCGTGTCAGGCCGTGGCAGCCGAGGTGAGTCCGATGGCATCAGTTTCTCGCGTTGATACGGATCCGGAGTGTTGAAAGGCAAGTGATGCCCTTCCCGCTCGGGATAAAGGTCGAACAGTCCCGCACCGGGTCGACCGGGCGCACTACCCGGGCCAGCGGGCGGTGGCACCGATCCGCCGGGCAAAATGGGACCGGGCGAAGCGATAGGGGGCACCACGCCACCTCCACGGCCGCGGAAACCGCCGCCGTAGCCGCCGAAACCGCCACCACGAAATCGCGGTGTCGATAAGCACGAGGGTACCGAATAGGGTCGGAAGGGAAAACGCCATTCACCGTACGGTCGCACAGGATCGCCGTATGTTTCGACGACGTGGTAGTTGTCCATGCTGGAACCAACTTGGATGCTGCTTCGCGTATGGTGGAAGCCGCTCCGCTGGTAGTTCCCTTGCGCTTGCGTATAGAACGGACCGATGGGAGCGTACTGCTGCACGCGTTGGCCGGTCTGCGGATCGTGTGTGAAGTACGACCGCGCAGTGACCCAATCGCCGGCACGAGAAACCGACGCCGTCAGCGCAAACATGCCGCAGAACGCGAACAGGATGTGACGAGTCTTCATGGGAGAAAGCCTTTCTAACGATTTGAGGAGATTCTCACGGCTCCGGCCTTCTCACCCTCCCAACGTGTTTCGTATACCTTCGGCGTTAATGTAAGTCGTTCTTCGGGAAGCGAACAGCGATCATAAAACGGCTGCCCACCTTCTGCTTTCAACCACCCGGTTTTTGCACCATCAATTCACCGAGTTGTGGGTCATAGACGTACGTCTGGCCCGCCGGTAATGCTGGCAGTTGGATCTGGTTGGCCTTAATGATCTTGCTCATGAATTCATCGTGTGATTTTGGTTTACGGCCCTCGGTTGCCGCGAACAACTTGACTGCACTTGGAATCTGGATTTCAAACACCGCGCGTTGCTTGAAAGCGAACAGGCTTCGGGCCGGCTGCACAATCATCGCGCCAACGCCTTGTTCGTTGTTTAGACTCTGGCCCTGCTTCCCAACACCAGCTTCCGCGCGGACTCGCTCGCCACCGCCGGCGACGGGCAGGTTCGGATCGAATGTGGGCGGTGTCGTAGCCTGTGGCTGAACAGGGGGATAGTTGGGCGCAGGCGGCTGTTGTCCCGTTGACGTTTCACCGGCACCCGGGATCCCCGGCACCATGGAACTTGGGATTGTTGGGCCTTCCGATGTTGCCGTTGGATCTGAACCGTCGTCCTCGTTGGAGGCCGTTTCATAAACTGGCCTCAAGCATCCGCAACAGATACAAGTCAAGCAGACGAGCGTCAACGCTGTAAAAGTTGATGAGATTCTCATGTTCCGTAACTCCCAAGACCAGTTTGTTTTGTGGCAATGACCGCCGATCATTGTTGCAGGTTGCAACCTTGTAGCCAACTAATCGGAGGCGGCGATCATTGCGGCGGAGGCAGTTTTAAGTCCCAATTGAGCATTTCTTCGAGCATCGTGGTCTTGGTCATGTCGTATTGCAGTGGTGTTATAGTTACATAGCCGTTTTGCAGAGCGGCAAGGTCCGTTTCCGGTGCATCGGTCGGTGCCGGCGGATCGCCTGTCGCCCAGTAGTACGTTCTTCCCTTGGGATCCTTGCGTTTGATGAACTCCTCGCCGTACCGCGCGACCCCCATCGGGACCACATGGACGCCCCGCGAGTTTTCCACCGCAGCTGTGGGGATATTCAAATTGTAAAGTCGTGGTTCATTCTGGCGGGTTGCCAGGATCTGTTCGATCACCGAACGAGCCAATCGGCCCGCCTGGTCGAATTCTGCGTGTTCATCGTATTCCAGTGACACGGCGATGCTGGTGATGCCAAAAAAAGCGCCCTCGATCGCAGCCGCCACAGTGCCCGAATAAAGCACGTTAATGCCTGCATTGAGCCCTCCGTTAATTCCACTGACGACCAAGTCGGGACGCTTCGGACAAAACTCAGAAATGCCTAACTTGACGCAATCTGCCGGGCTTCCTTCGACTGCCCAGCCACGTTGCCGATCCCCTTCGTAGACTTCTTTGCAAATCAGCGGACTCAGAAACGTAATGGAATGCCCCACACCGCTCTGTTCGGTGGCAGGTGCAACGACCGAAACGTCGCCCAAATGCCGTAGTTCACGCTCCATAGCTGCGAGGCCCGGTGCGTAGATTCCGTCGTCGTTGGTTAGCAAAATCTGCACGTGCGATGGTTCCTTCTGGCAACAGCGTGCGAAAAAAAAGACTTCCGTTGTCAATTCTCATCATAGTTGCGTGTCAAAAATCAATCAATGAAGGGCAGCCTAAGTCCCGCATTTTAAAGGATTTGCGGCGTCCTATAACGGTTAGTTCGGTTGTCCGGCCTTATTTCAGACATCCCATGTCCTGGTCAACCGTCACCGCGACTGCCCCCATCAGAGTCCTAGGCGATTGGCGTGCCGATCCTTATAATTCGCGATTCCCGTCCGCCCGCACTGCCGCGGGCGTTTTTCGTTGGATGTAAAGCATGAGCAGTATGGCGGAATCGGTTCAATCAATGGCGGGCAGTGTTACGCATGAGCGCGTGTTGGTGCTCGATTTTGGAGCACAGTACGCCCAGCTCATCGCGCGCCGCGTTCGCGAACAGAATGTTTATTGCGAGCTGGTTCGCCACGACATCACTCCCGCACAGATCAAACAGCATGCACCGCGCGGCCTGATCCTGTCCGGCGGACCATCCAGTGTTTATGCAGACAACGCGCCCAAGTGTGATCCTGGCATTTTCGATCTAGACATTCCCGTCTTGGGTATCTGCTACGGGATGCAGTTGGCCTGCGATGCGTTAGGGGGCGATGTCGAAAACGCTCCGGCGCGCGAATTTGGTCGCGCCCGCTGCGAAGTGACCAACGAATCCGACCTGTTTGCTGGCTTCCCGCAGGAAACCGATGTCTGGATGAGCCACGGTGATCAGGTCTCGCAAGTCAACGAGGGCTTTATCCCTCTGGCCCGTACCAAGACCTGCCCGATCGCGGCCGTCAAACATTCCAGCCGACCGGTTTACGGTTTGCAGTTTCACCCCGAAGTGACACACACGCCGGACGGCGCGTTGCTGCTGCGAAACTTTCTGATTTCAATCTGCGGCTGTTCGGGTAACTGGCGATTGGGCGATTTCGCCAAGGAAGCGATTCACGAAATCCGAAAGCGAGTAGGTGAATCACGGGTGATCTGCGGTCTTTCGGGTGGCGTCGATTCGTCCGTCACCGCGGCGCTGCTCTATTCGGCCATCGGTCCCCAACTATCCTGCATCTTGGTCAATAACGGCCTGTTGCGCAAAAACGAACAAGAGTCGGTGATCGCCGAGTTTACTGACCACTTCAAAGCGGACCTGCATGTGGTCGACGGCGAAGCGCGGTTCCTCGATAAACTCGCAGGTGTCACAGAGCCACAAGAGAAACGGCGGCGGATTGGTTTCGAATTTATCGAGTGCTTCAGGGAAGAGGCCGCCAAGATCGATGATGCTCAGTTTCTCGCCCAAGGCACGCTGTACCCGGACGTGATCGAAAGCGGCGCGGCGCACGACGGTCCGGCGGCCACTATCAAGCTACATCACAACGTGGGGGGGCTACCCGAACAGCTTGGCTTTGAGTTGATCGAACCGCTTCGCGATCTGTTTAAGGACGAAGTGCGACGTTTGGGACTCGAGCTAGGTCTACCGGAAGACCTGGTTTGGCGGCATCCTTTCCCGGGCCCCGGATTGGCGGTGCGCTGTTTGGGTGAAGTGACGAGTGAACGACTCGAAATCCTTCGCGAAGCCGACGCGATTGTCGTCGACGAAATCAAAGCAGCTGGCCTTTATCGCAAGACATCGCAGGCGTTCGCCGTGCTTCTGCCCGTCCAAAGCGTTGGTGTTATGGGCGACGCACGAACGTATGAAGACGCAATCGCGATTCGCTGCGTAGACACGGCCGACTTCATGACAGCCGATTGGAGCCGCCTGCCAACAGACCTCCTGGCGCACATGTCGACGCGAATCATCAACGAAGTCAAAGGCGTTAACCGCGTCTGCTACGACATTAGCAGTAAACCGCCAGCAACGATCGAATGGGAATAGCGCGCCCCTCTCGGCTGGTCACCGATGGCACCAACAATAGTTAACGCACTTCGAAAAAAAAGAAGCTCGGTTGTGGTGGACAACCGAGCTTCCGAAGTGTCTGTTTCGCTACGGAAAGCGGGGCGAGCAAGGTGGTGGTGGTGGAAAGGTGCTCGGACCCGTGTCGAAACAGACTGAGGCAAAATGAGGATACTCTAGCAACGCTTCATATCGCCATGATGTTGAATCGACCACTCATACGCGATACAGCCATGCTTTTCAGTGCGGACCATACAGCTGCCAAAACCGTTACTGCCGTTTAAGGCGTTAAACTTTACCAAACCGGATCGGCCACTACGTTCGCGAGCGCCGCGCCCACCTCGCGTGTCTTTCACAATCGTTACATTTTGAGGCACGAAGGAGTCGTTATTTGAACCGGCAGTATATTTTCTCGATCGAAAGTCTGACGAAAAAACACGGCCAGCGCGAAGTCCTCGACAACATCTGGCTGTCGTTCTTTCCTGGTGCCAAGATCGGCGTTCTGGGACGCAACGGGTCAGGCAAGAGTACCCTGTTGAAAATCATGGCAGGCGTGGACAGAGAGTTCGATGGTGAAGCTAGGCTGACCTCCGGATTCACTTGCGGCTATCTGGCGCAAGAACCAGAGCTCACCGATGACAAAGACGTTTGGGGTAACGTCGAAGAAGCGGTGGCGCCTCGCCGTGCGATGCTGGATCGGTACAACGAAATCAGTGTCAAACTTGGCGAAACGATGGACGATGATGTCATGCAGAAACTGTGTGACGAAATGGCGCGTCTGCAGGACCAGATCGAGGCGACGAACACCTGGGAACTGGATCGCGAGATCGAGATCGCGTTCGACGTCATGAACCTGCCCGACCGCGACGCCGACGTCACAAAGCTTTCTGGTGGCGAGCGGCGACGCGTTGCCTTGTGCAAACTTCTTTTGCAGCGGCCCGACTTGCTCTTGCTCGATGAACCAACCAATCACTTGGACGCCGAAGCCGTCCATTGGTTAGAGCGTCACCTGACCGAGTATGCAGGCACCGTCGTCGCCGTGACGCATGATCGATATTTCCTGGACAACGCCGCACAATGGATTTTGGAACTCGACCGTGGTCGGGGCATTCCCTTTGAAGGCAACTACTCGGCGTGGCTGGTCCAAAAACAAGAACGTCTGCTCATCGAAGAAAAGGCGTCCGAGGCACGACAACGAACCCTCAAGCGGGAACTCGAATGGGTGCGGATGGCCCCCCGTGCTCGTCAGGCAAAAAGCAAAGCTCGAATCAACGCCTACGAACAGATGGCGGCGCAACAGGCAAACGAACGTGTGGACGAATGTGAAATCCAGATTCCGCCCGGCAAACACCTGGGCGATCTGGTGATCAAAGCCGAAAACGTCAGCAAGGCCTATGGTGAACTCGTCCTCTTCGAAGACCTCACCTTTGATCTGCCACCCGGCGGCATCATCGGCCTGATCGGACCCAACGGTGCCGGAAAAACAACTCTGTTTCGCATAATTGTCGGACAGGAAACCCCGGACGCGGGCAGCCTACGCGTTGGTGAAACCGTCGATCTGGGTTACGTCGACCAGAGTCGCGATTCCTTGGAAGCCGACAAGACGGTGTATCAGGAAATCTCCGGCGGCTACGAGAATTTCGACATGGGTGGCCGCACGATCAACGCGCGAGCGTACGTTTCACGATTTAACTTCCGTGGCCCCGACCAGGAAAAGAAAGTCGGCACGCTTTCCGGCGGTGAACGAAACCGTGTTCACCTGGCCAAGCTGTTGCGCCGCGGATCAAACGTGCTACTGCTGGACGAGCCGACCAACGACTTGGATGTCGACACGCTACGGGCACTCGAAGAAGCGATTCTGAACTACGTCGGCTGCGTCGTTGTGATTACGCATGATCGCTGGTTTTTGGATCGCATCGCCACTCACATCCTGGCGTTCGAAGGCGATGGCTATGTCCACTGGTGCGAAGGAAATTTTCAGACGTACGAAAAGCAGCGCCGCGATCGTCTGGGAATCGACGATTCGCAGCCGAAACGGTTTCGCTATAAGAAGCTGCATCACTAGCGCGTCTGTGGCGGGTGGAAATATGGGGCTCAGTCCGATGTCGTGACGGCGACATCGTCCACGGCTCTGTTTCGTCGTCATCGCCACCGACGCGAACGCCGATGACACGACCGTTTTGAGCGGCCTGACGAACCATATCTTCAATGGTTGCTCGCGACATTCGCTGGATGGATGAGAGCGCTGACCACTGATCGGCGTGCGGTTTGAACGCATCATCGACAAACACACTGTTACCAGCCTCACGTGGTTGTTTCTGTAGCGGCAACGCGATCAGATTCCCGAATCCTCCTTGCGGCAGCGTGTCCTGATTAGAATAGGACGACTGCAAAAGGGGGCGACGCGAGGTGTACGGCGATTCGATCGACTATACTGAATCGCCGTAAGCCCTTTGTTAATAGGTGGAAGTGCTTGCACACCTGGTGGTGGCCTCGGTCTTCAAATACGCTGCGATGTGTCACCGGGTGCCGCTTTACCCCTTATTTTCTAGTGTCTGTCGCGTTTCGTCGAATTTGAAAACGTCTTACTTACCAGTGCAAATTGCCGGTTGTGGTAGTAGATACTGCCGCTCGAATGCGGTTACTACCCCGGTGCGTCACCATCATTCACGCTTTCGGCACTCTGCCAACAACGATGCCGAGGTGCCGTCCGACGCCTCGATGGCCAGCATCAGGTTGTCTCCCTCAAGATGGCATTGTTCCCCCGTCATCCATGCGAGAAATATGTCAGGTGGATCGACTTCTCCGCTACGCTTGGACGACACCACCATCACGTCTCTGATACCCTTCTTCAGTAACGCCTTCTCCAACTGCCTGACCGGATCTGCCATCTTTGGTTCTCCATTTGCGATCTTCCGCGATAGCTCAACTAGAGCCCAGGCTAGCGAAATCGCCGGAAATGAAAAGACCTTACCCCTAACCGCGCCGCCCCATCTTGCCGCCGCGGCCACCACCGGCTCAAGCTGAATGTCTGGCACTGCTGGTCCGATCCGGCGCGAGCAGAAAGTTGACAGGGGTGCCCGCCACTCGGTAGGGTGGCCGCTAGCGCCGGATATCAGAATTATGCTGCGCTAGCCGAGGGTATCACGTGGTATCCCGCGGCGAACGAATGAATTATCCACGATTATCGCTCAAACCTCCTTGCCGACACACAGTTGCCAAAGAAACGGGCTTTGCCTTCAACCGCGCGTCACGCGCTAGTAATGCTATGGACCCGACAATAGTCGCATTGTTCCTCGTAGTGGCACTGCCGTTGGGATGGTTTGCTTCCGAGTTTCGCGATAATCGCGGCCTGCGAATTCTTCTGGGCATCCTTGCAATTGCCATGTCATTCTTCGTTGCGTTCGTCGTGGGCTCCCTCGATCGACTTCAGTCGAACATTTACTTCTCTGAGGCGACGAAAGACTTGATACAAAACACCATTATCGAACTCGAAAATGGCAAGTCGGACGAAGTGATTGCGGGGTTGCGTGAGTTGCGGACTGATTTCAGACCGACTTACGAGACCCGCGATGACTACGATATCTTGGTTGACAAATACATCCATTCGATCTCTGATAACCCGATACAGCACACGGGTGGAGATCCCCGCTGGTCCCGCGAGATTCCCGAACTCGGCCCACCGCCATCAATGCCAGAGGGCGAACCAGTAAGGATTTGACTTCGCGACGGGCGCAGTTTGAGCGGGAATCAGAGTTGTGATGGCCCGTGCGTTGGAGTTGGGCAGCGGTGACGATGAGCCGAAGCTCAAGTCCTCTGTTCAAGAAGCCCGGTACCATC
>PVBE012886247.1_pt1 | contig 14695 bp, 13 predicted proteins | sample 1631181 | NCBI WGS metagenome assembly PVBE01 (sample SAMN08397723, study PRJNA350692) | Marine metagenome, whole genome shotgun sequencing project. | isolation source: water | place: Pacific Ocean | collected 2012-04
AACACTACCTGGAGCACCATAATGCCGATCCCAAACCCTTCGTCTGGACCGCCTCCGCCCCTGATATCCTCAAGAAGGTCGCCAGAGGACGACAAGCGTTAGAATCGGTACACTAGAACCGAATTCCCACCGTCTGCGCGCTGCCGTCCTCGGTCAGCTCCAGGTCGCTCGACGACAGCGATACCTTGCCCGAGCCACGCTCTTCCGCGTCATCCGAGCCGGTCGCCACCCGCACCTCGAACACCGTCGGCTCGGCCGGCGGCGCATCGTCGTTCTGGATCGTCCCGGCCGCCGTCGCCATGGTGACCGCCGAGCCCGACGACGGGCCCGACAGCGTCACCGTGAACCCTTCGTCGGCCTCTCCCGTCGTGTCGCCCGATACATCGATGGTCAGCAGCTTCGAGGTTTCGTCCGCCGCGAAGCTCAGCGTCCCCGCCGGCAACACCCCGCCGAAATCCGTCCCATCCACGCCGCCGCCTGTCACCGCGTAGGCGACATCGGTCGCCATCGAAGTATCGCCGGTTCGCGTCACGGTGAAAGTGAACGGTGTCGTTCCGCCGTCACCCTCCAGCTTCACCGCGTCGGTCGCCGTGATCGAGTGGAATGTCGTCGGCGGCGGCCCGGTTTCGTATTCGATATGGAGCAGCGGTGCGCCACCCGACGAGCCGTCGAACGATTCCGCGACCCGCTTGCCCGAGCCGCTAATCACGAACGCCATCGAGCTGGCCGCCGACCAGCCGCCCCGGTCGACGATTTCCTGCACCACGGCGGCAAGATCGGGCGACTGCTGCGCGGCGCCCGCTTCGCCAACCACGCCCCACGCCGGCGGCGACCAGTCGACCGACGCCGCCGTTACCACCCGCGACGTGATATCGAACGCTCCCGACGAGAACGCCGCCGTGTCGTCCGCCGCCTCGCCCCGGATTTGCAACGTCGTCGCCCCGGCAGCCGTTTCGTCGACCTGGAACTGAAGATAGGCGCTGGTGATTTGCGCGCCTTGCGGCACGTCGATGCCCTGGAACCGGATCCCCACCGTCTGGGCGCCGCCGTCTTCGATCAGCTCCAGGTCGCTCGACGTCAGCGATACCTTGCCCGACGCGCCCTCCTCAGCGTCGTCCGAACCGGTCGCCACCCGCACCTCGACCACCATCGGCTCTGCCGATGGCGCGTCGTCGTTCTGGATCGTCCCTGCGGCAGTCGCCGTGGTGACCGCCGAACCCACCGACGGGCTCGAGAGCGTCACGGTGAAACTCTCGTCGGCCTCCCCCGTCACGTCGCCCGACACATTGATGGTCAGCAGCTTCGAGGTTTCGTCCGCCACGAAGCTCAGCGTTCCCGTCGGCAGCGCGCCACCGAAATCCGCCCCATTCGCGCCGCCGCCGGTCACCGCGTAGCCCACGTCGGTCGCCACCGAGGTATCGCCAGTCCGCGACACCGTGAATGTAAGGGGCGTTGTCCCGCTGTCGCCCTCGAGTTTCACCGCGTCAGTCGCCGAGATCGCGTGGAACGTGGTGGGTTCGACCAGCGGCGCCTCTTGGTATTCGATATGGAGCAACGGCGCGGCGGAGGCCTTCCCGTTGAACGATTCCGCGACCCGTTTTCCCGCGCCGCTGATCACGAACGCCATCGAACCGGCCGCCGACCAGCCGCCCCGGTCGACGATCTCCTGCACCACGGCGACCAGATCCGGCGACTGCTGCGCCGCGCCCGCTTCGCCGACCGTGTCCCACGCCGGCGGCGACCAGTCGACCGACGCCGCCGTCACCGCCCGCGACGTGATGTCGAACGCGCCCGAGGTGAACGACGCCGTGTCGTCGGCCGCCTCGCCCCGGATCTGCAGCGTCGTCGCCCCGGCCCCCTTCTCGTCGACTTGGAACTGAAGATAGGCACCAGTGATTTGCGCGCCTTGCGGCACGTCGATACCCTGGAATCGAATTCCCACCGTCTGGGCGCCGCCGTCTTCGATCAGCTCCAGGTCGCTCGACGACAGCGATACCTTGCCCGAAGCGCCCTCCTCGGCGTCGTCGGAGCCCGCCGCCACCCGCACCTCGACCACCGTCGGCGTGGCCGACGGCGCATCGTCGTTCTGGATCGTCCCGGCCGCCGTCGCCGTGGTGATCCCCGAGCCTGTCGATGGGCCCGACAGCGTCACCGTGAATCCCTCGTCGGTTTCCGCGACGCCGTCGCCCGACACGTCGATGGTCAACAGCTTCGAGGTTTCGTCCGCCGCGAAGCTCAGCGTCCCTGAAGGCAGCAATCCGCCGAAATCCGCCCCATCCGCGTCGCCGCCGGTCACCGCGTAGCCCACGTCGGTCGCCACCGAGGTATCGCCGGTCCGCGTCACGGTGAACGTGAACGGCGTCGTTCCGCTGTCGCCCTCGGGCTTCACCGCCTCGGTCGCCGAGACCGAATGGAACGTCATCGGCGCGACCATCCCCAATATCGCGTCCGCCAGCGCCAGGACGTCGACGCGGCTGAAATCGAGCCCCGTATTGTCGACGTTGTCGTCCTCGTCGTCGCCGTCGTTGATGGTCACGCCGGTGGTGGCGAGAAGGTCGGTGAACTCCTCGACCGTCAGCCTGCGGGAAAGCTCCTGCATCGCCAGTTGCTGGGCCAGCACGGCGATGCCGGCGATATGCGGCGTGGCCTGGCTGGTGCCGTGCATGGTCACCAGGCCGCCATTCGGTCCGGCGCCGGTGATCGGCGCGCCGGGCGCGAATACGTCGGTGAGATTGGCATCGCGCTGGCTGAACGGGGCGATGGCGTCGGCCGCGATCGAATACGCCTTGGCGCCGCTGGAATAGCTGTAGCCGCCGCCGCTTTTGTCGTAGACCGCCCCGATCGAGAGCGAATTGGGGTCCGCTGAGGGGTATTGGACACCTTGCACGCTGTTGATGGCGAAGAAATCGTTGCCGGATGCCGATACGGTGATGACGTCGAGCGCGGCGAGCGCGGCAATCTCGTCGGCGATCCCATACAGGGATTGGGGCGAGCCGTGATTGCCGCCGTCGCCCAGCGACATGTTGACGCTGGCGATATTGTAGGCGGTCGCGTTGTCGACGACCCATTGCAGCGCCTGCTCGATGTAGGAAAAACTTCCCGATCCGCTGTCGGAGAAGACCTTGAGGTGGATGATGCCGGATCCGGGCGCCATTCCGGGAAGGTCGGTATCCGACGACGCGACGATGCTCGAGACGTTGGACCCGTGTCCGTGATGGTCGGACGCATCGGCGTCCGAGTCCGCGAAATCGTAGTTGAAGACAATGCGGTCGGAGATGCCGTCGCCATCGGCGTCGGGGCCGAAGAACGGATGATCGAGGTCGATCCCGGTATCCAGGATAACCGCCGAGAATCCGCTGCCGTCGATCCCCGCGAAACGGATATCGCTCAGGAATCCATCGAGATTGATCAGTGGTCCAGATCGATCGGTCAGCGGCGCCGCGACGGCATCGTCGCCAAGCGCGACGACCTCGCCGAAGGTCACGATTGGCGCCGCGGACCCGGCTGTGGTCAGGACGAAACCAACGCCGTGGGGATCGTTGTCCAGGACAGCGCTGTTGGCGGCCGGTGACGACTCGCCGACCTGGGCGGCGGGGTTCTCACCAAGGTCGAGGCCGTCGCCGGCCCAATCGGAACGGTCGCGCACGACTTGCGCTCGAAGCGGCGGACGGGCCATCCCGCCGGGTATCCAATGACCGAGAAGATAAGGGTCGCCATCGGGCGAAAACTGGACCGGACCCGCCATCTGGTCGCCGAAATCGGCGAGGTCATCCAGATTGACCATGCGGTTAGCGACCCGTGACGGGTCCGACAGGCCTTCGGCGCCGAGTTGCTCGAACCATACGAGCTCCAACGTCACCGGCTGGGAGACAATGTCGGTCGTATCGGCGACAACCCCCAAATCGGGATAATCCCACGCCAGGACGTCCGGAAAAACCGTCCACGCACCGGGCTTGTACGGTGAACCCCCCTGAGTCATATCGCTAAATCGCTCAATACGGTAACCAACGACGATTCACAGCCCAAAAAACACGCACTCATCACGAAAACACCGAAAAATGCCGGCAAAGACGATCAGAACCTGTACTAAACCGGGGTCGGCAGAGATGCGCGAGCCCACCTCCGAGACATTCGATTCGTTCGTTAAGGTTAACCGACGTCGGACTTTTCGTAATCATTCATACGAAGCATGGTTAACGCTTCCTCACGGCGGGTTTCGCCGGGCGGGAATCGTGCCATATCTTTTTCACATTCTTCGGCGAGTCTGTCGGTCGATGCCCGTGAATTCTCATGGGACGAGGACGCATTGGAGCGCAAGCCGATGGGGGAAATGGCGGCCCGGTTCGCCGGACGAGTGGCCCCGGCGTTTCTCGCCGCCGCCGTCGCGCTCGCGGCCGCGACCATCGCCCGCGCCGAGGTGCCGACGGGCGTCTTTACCTACACGATCCACAATGACCAGTTTGGCGACGTCGGTGTCTACACCAACGTCGTCAGACGCGACGGTGCGTCGATCACCGTCGAGAATCGTACCGAAATTACCATCAAGTGGCTGTTCGTGACCGTTTTCACGTTTTCGGCCACCAGCACCGCCATTTGGCGAGACGGCCGTCTCGTCCGGTACGATGGTTTCACCGACGATGACGGGCGGAAGTTCGCCGTCAGCGCGCGCGCCGATGGCGAAAAGTTCGTAATCGAGGGCACCGGCGGCCGGTTCGTCGGCCCGGCGGAGGTATTCCCGCACAATCCATGGAACAAGGCCATCCTGGGCGCCGGCGCGATCATGTCGCCGAAATCCGGCAAGCTGTTTCCCGTCAAGGTCTCGGGCGGCGGCGCCGAAGATGTCGAGATCGCGGGGGAAATCGCCGAAACCGTTACCTACCGGATCGATACCGACCGCCGTACCTGGGTGTGGTACGGCCACGACGACGTTCCGGTCAAGTTCGTGATGGAGCGCAAGCGGGGCCGCGAGCTGCTGACGTTCACGCTCCAAAAGGCCGACTGATGCCGACGCCCCCCGCGGCTCAGAACGGCTGGTAGTCGCGCAGTGCCGGTATCACATGCTCGCCGAACAGGCGGATCGAGCGCATCAGGTCGTCCTCGGCGAGGTCGTGGAAATTGAACTCGCCCATGAAGGTGTTGAACACGCCCGATGTCGCCGCCTCCTTGAGCTTCGCCGTCACCGTATCGGGCGAGCCGATGAAGATCAGGTCGTTATCAAGCAGATAGTCGGCATCGAACAGATGGCCCATGATCTCGGCGGCGCCCGATTCGCCGCGCTCGCTCATGAAGCGGGCGGCGTGCCGGGCGACCCGGTCGTCGAAGGTCTCGCCCGGCTCCGGCGGCGGCAAAAACCCCTCATAAGCCCGACTCGCGCCGAACAACGCCGTATCAAGCGCCTTCTGGTCGGTTTCGTCGACATAGACGACGGTGGAGTACGCGATCCTGGGTTTCCGGTCCCACCCGGCGCGGCGCCAATCGTCGAGAAACTTGCTATAGCGCGGCGCCGCCTCGGCGCGCGGGAAGATCAGGAAATACCCGGTGTCGAACCCCTCGCGGGCGCAGAACTCGAGCGTCGCGGGATCGCGGCTCTGCATCCAGAACGGCGGATGCGGGCGCTGCAACGGCTGCACGGCGAGGGTCGCGCTCGCGACGTGATGGTGCGCGCCGTCGAAGCTGAACGGCTGGCTCTCGCCATAAGCCGCGCGCAGGAATTCGACATATTCGAGAGTCACCGGCTTGCGGCTGTCCCAATCGACGTCGAAGGGCTCGAAATAAAGCGGGTTGATGCCGGGAACCAGCCCGACCTCGAGCCGGCCACCGACCATCTGATCGGTGATCGCGATCTCCTCGGCAAGGCGCAAGGGGTCATAAAGCGGCACGATGTAGCCCATGGCGCCAACCCTCATATTGCGGGTCCGGGCGCCCGCGCCGACCGCATAGAGGCCGGGAGACGACATCCAGCTCTCGTCGGGACGGAAATGATGCTCGACGCAGAACCCGTAGTCGAAACCGAGTTCATCGGCGAGCTCGAGCTCGCGCCACAGCTGCTCGTAGCGCTGGTGCGGCGTCATACCGGTCTTGCCCCAGATATGGGCGAAATGCGCGAACTTCATGAACCTCTCCCCGGATTGGCATTAAGCGCCGCGGCTGACGGACAGCCTCGGCCATCATAATGCCCAACGGGCAGGGGCCAAAACCACGCTGATCTGGATCAGCGTGGACCATTTCCCTTGCAGCTTAGTCTGCGCGCCGGCTTCCGGGGGCGCGGCGGCGCGGCTTGGCCCGCTTGGTCGCCGTCGGGCCGAGCAGCGGCTTGACCGCGCGCCGGTACTCCGGATCCCAGACGAGCCGCTCGAGATCGATGTCGTCGACCGACGCGGGACGATCCACCGTCGTCACCCCTTCGGGCCGGCTGGTGCGTGTGCCGTGCTTCATGACAAGGGATATGGCGGCTCGCCGAGGCTTTCTCGCGGCGAAATCATGACGATTTCGTGAAGGAAATCTAAGCTAATACCCGATTCCACGCGGCCCATTCTTGCCGAGCGCCGGGCCGGGTGGCAGGATGACCCCAGGCCGCACGGGAGTAGATCGATGATTCCTTCGTCCCTCGACCATGTGGTTGTCAACGTCTCTGACATGGATCGGGCGTGCGACTTCTACGCGCGCGTGCTGGGCGCCGAGATCATCGAGTTCGGCCCCGGGCGCAAGGCGGTCCGGATCGGCGGCCAGAAGCTCAATCTTCACGACGCGGCCACGGAGGGCGCCCCGATCGCACGAAACCCCGCCGTCGGCGGCGCCGATCTCTGCATCCTGACCGAGACACCGATCGCCGACGTGATCCGGCATCTCGAAGGCCTCGCGGTCGAGATCATCGAGGGGCCGGTCGCGCGCACCGGTGCGGTCGCGCCGCTCATGTCGGTCTACATCCGCGATCCCGACGGCAGCCTGATCGAGATCTCCAACCAACTGGCCGGCTAGCGCGATGTGGCACGGCCTCGCGCCCGCGGTCCGGGGCGCCATATGGATGGCCCTGGCGACGGTCGCCTGGACGGCGATGATCGCGCAGGTGCGTCTGCTGGCCGACGAGCTCTCGACCTTCGAGGTGATATTCTTCCGCTGTCTCGTCGGCGTCGCGATGCTGGCGCCCGTGGTGCTGCGCGGCCGGGCGCGGCTCTGGCGGCCAGCCCGGCCGGGCCTTCATTGCTTGCGGGCGCTGATGTCGTTCACCGGGATGCTGGGCTTCTATTACGCCATCGCCCATCTGCCGCTCGGCGACGTAGTGGCGCTCAGCTTCACCCAGCCATTGTTCATCGTCGTTCTGGCGGCGATGGTGCTGGGCGAGCACATCGGCGTGGCGCGCTGGCGGGCGACGGCGATCGGCTTCGCCGGCGTCCTGATCATCGTGCGCCCGGGGTTCCAGGAGATCGGGCTCGCGACGGTTGCTGTAATCGGGGCGGCGGTGCTCTATGCCGGATCCAACATCTGCGTCAAGATCATGATGCGAACCGACACGCCGGCGCAGGCCGCCATCGCGGTCAACTTGCTGGTACTGCCGTTGTCGTTCGCCATTGCGTTGCCGGGCTGGGTCACGCCGAATGCGGCGCAAGCCGTGCTTTTATTGGGCGTCGGCATCAGCGGAACGCTCGGGATCTACCTCATCGCGCGCGCCTACAACGCAGCCGAAGCGAGCGCGGTGGTGCCGTACGACTTCCTGCGCCTGCCACTGACCGCAGCGGCCGCGTTTGCGCTGTTCGCCGAGAAGCCCGATGTCTGGACCTGGCTCGGCGCGCTGGTGATCTTCGCGAGCTCGTACGCGCTGGTTCGCATCGAGGCGCGGGGCCACGAGACAGGCTCCTAGCGGCTACCGCCGGGAGAACGCCGCGCTGGACGCCATGGCCGTCATGGCGATAGAACTTAATGCCTTGGTCACGCCGATCGCGGCGAGCTTTTGAATGGGGGAGGAATGATGAGCGGGCACGAAATATCGAACATGAAACTGATTGGCCATGACACGCTGGCCGGTTATGGCGGCATCGGCGAGGGCATGGCGATCCAGGAGCTCGCGGGCGGAAGGCGCATCATGTGGCTCGCCCACGAAGGCGCGCCCAAGAACTTCACCGGCGTCGACGTGACCGACCCCAGAAAGCCCGAGGTCATCGTCCAGACCGAGCTCGCCCACAACCAGATGCGGTCCAACTCGCTCGATCTGTGCGGCGACATCCTGGCCGTCGCCTATCAGACCATGGGCCCCGGCGGGATGCGCGATCCCGGGCTCGACATGGACCCGGCCGGCATCGAGCTATTCGACGTCTCGGACCCCATGAACCCCAAGTCGATCACGCTGTATTCGTGCAAGGGGCCGGGCTCGTTCGGCGTCCATCAGCTCTGGTTCGTCGACGGCGAGACTATTCATTTTGCCGGCGGGGCGCCCGATTTCATCGCCCGGGATTGGCGCGATTCACAGTTCTACCGCTCCATCGACGTGCGCAACCCGTCCAAGCCCGAGGAAATCGGACGGTGGTGGCTGCCCGGCACCCGCGAGGGCGACGACGCGCCGCCGCCCAAGCGCCACCCGCAATTCGATTCAGGCTTCCGGGCGCACAACACCAACGTCTATCCAGAGCGTCCCGATCGCGTCTATCTGTGCTATCTCGACGGCGGCACGTTCATTCTCGACATTTCGGACAACGCCAATCCCAAGATGATCGGCAGCTGGAACCCGCACCCGCCCTATCCCGGCTTCGCTCACACCGCGCTGCCGCTGTTCGATCGCGACCTGATGATCGTCACCGACGAGTGCGTGCGCGAGGCCGGCGAGGATTGGCCCAAGCTGTCCTGGGTGGTCGACATCCGCGACGAAACCAACCCGGTGCCGATTTCGACCCTGCCGATGCCGCCGCTGGAGGAGTTCGCCGGGCGCGGCGGCCGTTACGGCTCGCACAATCTGCATGAGAACCGGCCCGGCCCGGCCTACCGCTCGGACACCATCGTGTTCGCCACGTTCTTCAACGGCGGGGTCAGGGTCTACGGCACGTCCAATCCCTACCAGCCCGAGGAAATTGCCCATTTCGTTCCCGAGGCGCCCGAAGGCTCGCGCGCCGGCGCAGTGCAGATCAATGACGTCTACGTCGATGAGAACCGCATCGTCTACGCCGTCGACCGGCATACCGGCGGGCTCTACGTCCTCGAAATGGAGATCGACATCTAGATCTCGTCGATTTTCACATCGAGCGCCGCCGGCTTGAGCGGGCCCGTCGGCAACGCCCGACCGCGCCAGAAATGGCGTAGATCATCGGGCATTTCGGTATCGAAACGAGCGGGATCGAGCGCATCGGCCGACAGCTCCAACACGCGGTGCCCGGCCTGGCGCAACCGGGCGTGCCGGCGATCGGTCGCGGCCGGGCGCGTATTCTTGCCCGGTAGCTCGATGGCGATCGCGGCAGCGCCGATCCAGAACGCAAAGTCGACCGGAACCAAGGTCTTGGGACCGAACGCCGCGCCGCCCTCGGGTGCGTGCAAAAAGGCGCGGGGCAGCGGCATCAGCGCCGAATAGATCCAGTCGTCGGCGTCATAAAGGCGGCCGAATCGTTCCAGCCGTTCCAGGAGCTCATCCCGGTGATCGGCGAGATGGCGCTCGACGAACGCAAAATAGCATTCGAGGAACCGGCGCTGGTTGCGCCGCCACACGTCGCAGTGGAGCGCCAAGGCGCCGTGGAGCGCGGCCAGCGGGTCGCTGGCGGCGGAGACGCCCTGGGGTGCGCCGCGTAGCGCGGCGAGACTGTCGGAGAGCCTGAACCCGTCTCCGCCCACCTCGGCGAACGAAACCCGAACGGTGAACGGGCCGTCCGGAGAGGCCCGCGACATCCAGCTCTCGGGCGGCCTCGCGGTCCCGAAAGGGATGACGGGCGGCGGAGCCTCAAACACGGTTCCGGATCGCCGCGATGGCGGGGCGAAGCTCGGAGAAATCGTCGATCAGCGCATCGGCGCCGAGCTCGGCCGGCGGCACCCGGCTGTAGCCATGGGAGACCGCGATCACGGGCACGCCCGCGTTGCGCGCCACGGCGACGTCGGTCGGGCTGTCGCCAACGTGGATGGCGGCCAGCCCGGTCGCGCCCATGGCCTCGATGACGGCGTTGAGGTGCGCCGCGTCGGGCTTCCGGACTTTTAGCGCGTCGCCCCCAAGCACGGCGGCGAAAAACTCCGCGAGGCCGAGCTCCTCGAGCACCAGAAGGCTCGCGCCGTGTGGCTTGTTGGTGCAGACGCCGAGTACCGCGCCGTCGTCGACAAGCGCCCGAAGCACCTCGAACACGCCCGGAAACACGGTGGTGTGCTCGATGGGGTATCGCTCGTAGTGCGCGCGGTAGCGGTGGAGGAGATCCGGCATCGCGTCGAGCTCGAGCGCCTCGCCGGTCGCCGCGAAGGCACGCTCGAGCAACGGGCCCGCGCCCTCGCCGACCATGTGGCGCCCGGCGTCGCGGGGGACCGGCCGCCTGCCTTCCTCGGCCAGCAGCCGGTTCGCCGCGCCGACGATGTCGCCGACGCTGTCGATCAGCGTGCCATCGAGGTCGAACACCATGGCGAGGCCCGGGTCTTGGTGCGAGATCATGTTATGGGCCGGTTTGGCGAGAAACCGGTTACGGCACCAGCCGGTATCCGCCCGCCTCGGTCACCAGCAGCTCGGCGTTGGACGGGTCGCGCTCGATCTTCTGGCGCAGCCGGTAGACGTGGGTCTCGAGCGTGTGGGTCGTCACGCCCGAGTTGTAGCCCCACACCTCGTTGAGCAGCACGTCGCGGCCGGTGACCTGCGCGCCGGCGCGGATCAGGTATTTGAGGATCGCGGCCTCCTTTTCGGTCAGCCGCACTTTCTTGCCCGCCTCGTCATCGGTAAGCGACTTGGCGGCGGGCCGGAAGGTGTAGGGGCCGATGGTGAAGACGGCATCCTCCGAGCGCTCGTGCTGGCGTAGCTGCGAGCGGATGCGGGCCAGCAGGACACCGAGCTTGAACGGCTTGGTGATGTAGTCGTTGGCGCCCAAATCGAGGCCGAGGATAGTATCGGCCTCGGTATCGGCGCCGGTCAGCATCAGAATCGGCGCGCGCACGCCGGACCGGCGCATCAGCCGACAGACCTCGCGCCCATCCATGTCGGGCAGGCCGACGTCGAGGATGATGAGATCGAAATGGCCCGCCTTGGCGGCCTCCAGCGCCTCGATGCCGGTGGTCGCCATCTCGGTTTCGAACTCCTCGTGCAGGCGAAGCTGGTCGCTCAGCGAGATGCGAAGCGCCTCGTCGTCCTCCACCAACAGAATCTTCTGTCCGCTCGTCATCTTCTTCCCTCGGCCGGGCACAAGCCCGGTTCGCGCCGGACGGCGCCGCCGGGACGCCGACAATACCGGACAAATGGCCGCTTGTCACATCCCGGGAACACGCGAGGCTAGGCCCGGCGGACCGGCAAGCTTTGACCCGTGGCGCGCGCGGCCGTCCCCCGGGTCGGCAAATCCTGCCTCGACGGAGCGCCCGATGCGCCCCAAATCCGGCGTCGACCGGTGATGTCCGACTTGGCACGAAACTTGCGACCGTCGAATTGGACAGGAAAGTCGCCCATGACCCAACCGATTGCCGCGTTGCCGGCAAACGCCCCACTTCGCGACCCCGATGCGGCATCGCCCGTCATCGAGCACGACGCCATCGAACAGGCGAAGATCTGGTCGTCGGACGAAGGCGGCTCGTTCCTCGACGTACTCGACGCGGTCAACCCCCTGCAACACGTTCCGGTGGTGTCGACGATCTATCGCGCGGTCACCGGCGACCAGATCGGGCTCGCGCCCCGCATGATCGGTGCCGCGATCTTCGGCGGCCCGCTGGGTATCATCCTCGCCGGCTTGAGTGCGTTGTTCGAGGAGGCGAGCGGCGGCGACGTCGCCGATCATATGGTCGCCCTGTTCGACGACGCACCCGAGGGCGGCGACACGGCGCCGGTCGAGTACGCCGCCAGCGAGGGCACGTACGCACCGGCAACGACACCCACCGCAAGTCAGGAGATCGCCGAGCCCCCGAACGATCCAACGAAGGCGCCGAGCGTTCCGACGGCGGACGCCGGACGCCGTGAAAATCCACCCCATGTCCCGGCTACCGTCGATGTCGCCGTGATCAGCGAACCGCTAGCCCCCAATCCTGTTCCCGCCCAAGCGGTCCAGATTTCAGAGGTCGATGCGGATTCGAAACGAATTGCGCGGTCCCTTCTGGAGTCCCAGCGAATTCAGGCGAACTTGCTGTTGGCTAATCTCCGCGCGCGTCAATCCTTGCGATCAAATCCGCTCGGCGGCAAGGATCTCGACGATGACGGAAACGGCCGGCCGCACTCCAACCTGCCGCCCGCAGATGCGCGGCCGACATGGATCGCCGACGCCATGCAACGTGCGCTCGACAAATACCGATCGGACCACGCCGCGGCGCCCGGCGCCCGGTAATCTTTCGGCCAGGTGACTTCACCATGGCCCGATCACACGTTATAAGCCGGTCATGGACCTCTTTGTCGCACCCGACGGCGGCGCTGAATGGGGCGCCCGGCGGTTTCGTTGCGCGCTTGGCCGCGGCGGCATCACCGGCGACAAGCGCGAGGGCGACGGCGCGACGCCGGCCGGCGCCTGGGCCCTTGTCCGGGTGCTCTATCGCCCCGATCGCATGGCGCCACCCGACACCGCATTGCCGCTCGCCGCGCTAAGCCCGGCCGACGGCTGGTGCGACGCGCCGGAAAACCCGAGCTACAACCGGCAAGTCCAACTGCCCCATGACGCGAGCTGCGAAGCGCTGTGGCGCGATGACCACGTCTATGACCTGATCGTCGTGACCGACCACAACGACGCGCCGGTCAGACCGTACCGAGGCAGCGCCATATTCCTCCATGTCGCCAAACCGGGCTATGCGCCGACCGAGGGATGCGTCGCCCTCACGCTCGACGACCTCCGCCTGATCCTGAATGGGTGGCGCCCGGAAGACCGGGTTCGCATCGCCGCGGGCTAACACCGCCGGTCATTGATATTGGCCTGTGGTGTTAGATCAGCCGGCCGGCGCCGGACGCGGGCCGAAGATCGCGGTGCCGAGGCGCACATGCGTCGCGCCAAGCCGGATCGCGGTCTCGAAATCCGCCGTCATGCCCATGCTGAGCTGGCCGAGGCCGTTGCGCTTGGCCATCTCGGCGAGCAACGCGAAGTGGAGCGCGGGCTCCTCGTCGACCGGCGGGATGCACATCAGCCCGACGACCGGCAACTGGTACTCGCGCCGGCACGCCTCGATAAATGCGTCCGCCTCGGCCGGCTTCACACCGGCCTTCTGCGGCTCCTCGCCGGTGTTGACCTGGATGAAGCAGTCGAGCCGACGGCCGCATTTTTCCATTTCATAGGCGAGGGTACGTGCGAGCTTGGGCCGGTCGACCGTCTCGATAACGTCGAACAATCGGACCGCCTCGGGCGCTTTGTTGGTCTGCAACGGACCCACCAGATGGAGGCGGACATCCGCCGTCGCCTCCTTGAGCGCGGGCCATTTGGCTATCGCCTCCTGCACCCGGTTCTCGCCGAACACGCGCTGACCGGCGGCGATGGCGGCGGCGGCGCTCTCCTGGGGATGGGTCTTGGCGATCGCCACCAGCGTGACCGATCCAGCGGCTCGGCCCGCTGCTTGCTCGGCCTCGGCGATGCGGTGGCGCACGTCGCGCAGCCTGGCCGCGATTTCGGCCGTCTCGGATGCCGGCGCACCGACGGTTGCCATCCTTCGCTCCGTCACAAAATGGTTCAGCTGCCGCGGAGGAACGTAACAAAAGGCCGTCGACGCCGCAAACCGTCGGGGACGCCTATATTATATGGAGCCGGGCGGGGGCGTGACAGAGACGGCGAGTGCTGATGCCGTATTGGCGGCTTTTTCAGTCGGGCGCTCTTGACCGGCCGAGTGCGGCGGGCCGAGGCCGGTATTCTTGTCGGCGTTTTTCAAAGCTGTGATTAATCAGAATATTACGCTATACTCCGGCGCCGAAATCGGGCGTTGGGATCAAGCTCGGGGTAAATTCGGCCGACTTATATCGGGAGTGCCGGAGATGATTGCGTTAGGCGAACGCCTGGGCCGTTCGAGAGTGGCGAGTCTGGCCGTCGCGGGCGTGTGTGCCGCGGCGATCGCCGGCTGCTCTGGGCTCCAATTCGATCCGGACTACATCGAGCCGTCCAACGACCCTCGCGAGGCGCCGAAATACGCCTCGGAGGGGGGACAGGAGACCGTGTTCGGGAACGGTGGGTTCAACTTCTTAGATGCTTTCGGATCCGACAAGAAAGGTGCCGGCGGCGGCGGTATCGGCGTCAACAGCTTCCTGTGGCGCGCCTCACTGGATACCGTTTCGTTCATGCCGTTGACCTCGGCCGACCCGTTTGGCGGCGTGATCATTACCGATTGGTACACTCCGCCCGAGGCGCCGAGCGAGCGGTTCAAGATGAGCATCTACATCCTCGGCCGACAGCTTCGCGCCGATGGGCTGCGCGTCGCCGTTTTCCGTCAGGAGCAAGCCGGCGAAGGCAGCTGGATCAATGCGTCGGTCAAGACCGAGACCTCGATCAATCTGGAGAATCAGATGATAAAAAGAAAGATGAATCAAGTGATGAATAAGAAAAATCTTCTTAAGATGAAACGAAATCGAGCGATGAAGAATAAGATT
>PVBE011032383.1_pt1 | contig 14691 bp, 11 predicted proteins | sample 1631181 | NCBI WGS metagenome assembly PVBE01 (sample SAMN08397723, study PRJNA350692) | Marine metagenome, whole genome shotgun sequencing project. | isolation source: water | place: Pacific Ocean | collected 2012-04
GCCCGGTGCATCCTTTTTGGTTGCGGCGCGTAGCCGCCCCCTTCGTGGATGGTCATGATTTCGCCCAACTCGACGCCGGCCGCATCGGCGAGCAGCTTTGCTTTGCGCATCGCGTTGGCAACCGCCTTCTTGCGTGCCTCGTCGAGTAGCGGTTCCGGTTTGTCGGTGAAGAATGAGGGGCCGCTGATCGAATTGGCCCCGAGCGTCACTACTTTGTCCAGCACACCGCCGAGGTCGGCCAGTTTCCGGACGATTGCCGTCGCCGTGTTCGAGACGCGGTAGCCGACGATGGTCGGTTCCTGCCGCGGTACGTTCGGTTTTCGCGGCGGCCGCGAGTAGACCGGGCTCACGGAAAACTGGGAGGTTTGTAGATCGTCCTCGGCAATACCCGCCTCGCGGAGCCCCTGCATCACCTGCGTCATGCGTTCGGTATTTTTGTCGAGCGCTTCGCGGGCCGTGGCCGCTTGGGTCACCACACCGGCCGAGACCGAGGCGGTGTCGGGTTTGACCTTGATTTTGCCTTCACCGTTGACGGTGATGGTTCGCGGCGGTTTTTCATCCGCATCGTGATCCGCACAGGTAACGGCCGTGGGGAGCAGCCACAGGGTGGTTACCAACAATGGGGCAAGAAAAAAATCGCGCATGGTCCAGTTTCCTTTCGAGTAGCTACACCGGGAGGTCGCCTGCTTGACGCACGGCAATCATTCTACCGCACGCGACGATCAACGCCTCGGTCGTATCGATCACCAAGTCTGGCCGGAATCGGTAACCTTCTCTCTCCAGCCAGCAAAGCTGCGGGATGGCTCTGCGCGGGAGTACCCACGTTGAGGATCTCGACCCGCTTGCCTGGGACCTTCAGACGTTCCCCGATCAAAGCGACGTAGGTATCCTCGTAGTCGCTGGCCCGGCCCATTATGAAAGAGGGTCCCAAAAACATGCCCCGATATACACCCGGATCCTTTTCGAGCGGAATCGCTTCCCGGCGCGCGTCGGTGCGAAACCCCTACGAATTCGTGTAGATTCTGAAGTTGAACTCCTTGGTACGGTATGTGTAGTCCGGGACCGGCTTTAGCTTTTTGGTCTTTTTGCTTCTCTTTTTAGTTTTCAACAACCAGGGTCGTCGATTAAGATAATTAAATGGATTCCCTGCGCCTGCGAAACCTGCTCATGCAACGTCGTTCACACCAAAGACTGGCCCTGCAGTGGGGCGGGTTCACGCTCGTCGAACTGTTGGTCGTGATCGCCGTGATCGGTATTCTCGTGGCACTCTTGTTGCCCGCCCTGCAATCGGTCAGGGAATCGGCCCGCAGCGCGTCCTGCAAAAACAACCTCAAGCAGATGGGCCTGGCGTTGGCAAGCCACGAAAGCGCGCGTAGACGGTTCCCAGCGGGTGTTCTCGTGGGAACGCCGTTTCAGGGCGACGAGAACAATCCCGTGACCACCAAAAACTGGTTCATCGCGATCATGCCATACGCCGAACAGTCGCATATCCACAATGAATTCAATCTCACAGAAGATCTGTTAACGAACCCAGAGAACAGGGAAGCCGCTCTTCAAGCACTAGTCATGTATCAGTGCCCCACGGATCCTTTAAACGGTGAATCAGAATACAGCCTCGGGCTGGCAGCCACTTCTTATGCCGGTGTTTCCGGGAAAATCATGTACAACAATAGCGGCCATGTCAAGAATTGGGACACCTGGCCGGGCGCCATCTACGGTACCCAGAATCAACCAAAGACCCGCGGCCTGCTGTATCGTGTGGGGTACAATGAAACAACGGGAGAGAGAACTTTGCCGCAAGTTAGGGTTCATCATATAAAGGACGGCCTATCCAGGACGATGGCCGTTAGCGAGTACCACACGAGAACCAGCCAGCAACGTAAGCAGTGGGGTTCTCCCCTGGGCGCGAGAGTTTTGAGTATGGCAACGGATGAGCAACAAACAACCGGTTTGCCCGATTATGATCGGTGCAAAGAAATCACCCAAGTCAACCCAAACACCGCAATTTGTAATCGCACTTTTGCCAGCACGCATTCGGGAAACAGGATGAACACGCTCTTCTGCGACGGTCACGTCGAGTCGGTTAGTCCAGCGATCGATGTCGAGATTTGGCAGGGCATCGCGACGATTGCCGGCGGAGAGAGTGTTTCCCAAGAGTTAGAATAGAATGCGACTCGCCTCATGATTGCGACCATTTCTCAGTCGCCTACCAGAACGGATCATTCAACTACCGGATTCTGAAGGCGTACGCATGTTCGCACGGCTTGTCCGCGGGTAAACGGAACTCCAGCCCTCTCAAATTCGTCTACTACGGTTCCGCAGTTGTGGCAGTATGGCCAGTCTACCATGATTCGCCTTCATAATAAAAACAGACGGCTTCGGGCGTATGGTCGTTGTGTAGTGCCAGCTTATCGCGTCAGACTCGGGCTGAATACACACAAATACGAGTAGCTAATTCGTTTTACCACAACCAGGGGAGCTTATCACAATGCCTGCCGAAGCAGAAACCTGTCGCCCCTCCACCGTCAATGATTCCATTTTACAAGACGTTGTCAAGCTGACGGTGGAAGAAGCCCGTTACGGCGCAACGCGAAAGTTCCAAACGTCGCCCTTAATTCTTGCACGGTCCGGCTTGATGACATCGACCCGCCAATAATAGGTCTGTCCAGGCTCGAGCTTGCCAAGCCCAAAAATGTTGTTTTTGATTCCTGTTTCACTGGCTAGCAAGGATGTCGAGTTGCCGTCCGCAGCTTCGGCTTCTTCTTTCGTACGAGCGACATAGACATCATGGGCAACAGCGTCACGACCATGAAGCCACATCAAGTCGGCATCCGACTTAACGGTTTGCGACTCGTGCGGCGGCACGGGGAACGACGCTTTGGCAACCTTACAGCCCGGAATCCAATAGCTTGAAGCGTTGCACTCGTAGGCCCCGACGTCGGGCGATTTCCCAGCAAAACCTAGCTTTGGCAATCGAATCGTCTTCCCCGGCAACTCGTCACGTTGGATCTGCAAGCCAGAGTCGATCAACGCCGCCGCGCTGCGTCGTGGACGAAAATCGAAATTGTCTGGATCACGCAGTAACCGGCGAACCACACCTTCGCCTTTCACGTTGGCGTTCAGACGAGCCGTAATGCCGTCCATCCGATTACTGAGGTTCCATTCCACCAGCCGATCAATCAGGTTGTTTTGCACGATAGAATGCCGGTTGTGCACATCCGTATTGCCAAACCCCTTGGGGATTGCCACGAAACAATCGAACGCGGTGTTGTTGGCAAACAAATGATAGTCTCCTTTGAACTTGTTTCCGCCGTTGCCACCAACATTGAAGAAGACATTTCCTATGACACAAGCATTCGTTCCATAGGTCGAGCCTGTCGAATCGAAACGAATGGCCTGGCTATGGGTGTTGTAAGCCCAATTGCGGCTGACCACCGTGCCCGGCTGTGCAGCGACACCGATGTTGATCGCGGATCCGTCATGTTGAAGCAGGCTGGTGTTGTAGATTCGATTGCCTTCGATCGTTGATCCGTGGCCAATCCGAATCCCTTCCGATCCGCCAGTGGTATGAACCGTACAATTGCGAACGATCGTTCTGGGGCCACCGGGGATTGCACCACTGCCCCCGCTTGAATTCACATCCCATTCAACGTCGTGGATGTAGCAATTATCCAGCACCGAGCCTGGGCTGAACAACCCGATCGCGGGGGCATTGGGGTACTCGATCGAACAGTTTCGCACGACGTTGTTGAACGGGCCTTCGCCATAGTTGTAAATGAAAGCCATGGCGTTGGCGCCGTCGGCACGAGACCTGCGACCGACCCAATTCAGTTCTCCCAGCATGAATTTGTGTGTGGAGGGGTAGAGCAGGTTGCAATCTTCGATCAACACGTCGCTACATTCGGTCAACCCGAATGCGGTTGCGAAAAAGTCGATGCCAATGAACTGCACATGTTTGCAATTGTGGGCTCGGAGATTGAAATTGCGGACTTTTCCTTTCAGCTTCAGTTCGCTCGGATGAAGACCTGATTTCGGCTTCAGGTAAATCGTTTTCGTCGCTGAATCAAACCACCATTCATTTTCGTGGTCGAGTGCCTGAAGTCCGTAGATGTAGTACTCCAGGAATTTCTTCATTTGCGTTTTGGTCGAGTCAAACGTAAACCGATTGCTGCCTTTCTCGTGTGAAAGAATCGGACGCGCCCAGGTCCTCCAATGGCCAATATTCAGGACCGCGACGGCGCCGGTAAAGTCAACGCCGGTTTCTGCCAGCGTTTGGCTATTGGCTCCCGGATCCGCGCGATTCTTATCAAGAATCACACCAGGTTGAGTCACGCTGTCGGACCGACCGAGTTTGTTAATCCAGTTCCTATCCGTTGATCGCATCGACAGGTGACGATTCCACACCGATCCGTCATTGATCGATGCATTTGGCCAGCGAGCAAGATCGAATGGAGTCTGCCCATCGAAGAGCTGCCAAATATCGTGTGTGAGTTTCGCCTTGAAGATTCCGTGTTGCCAGGCAGTCCACTCTGCTTGGATCTGTTGAGTTCCATCGAGAACCACGGTTTCGCCAGGATACGCACGGACAACGATTGGCAATTCTGCGGTACCCTGCAGCCCGTCGATTCTCAGCGGCTCGAGATACGTGCCGCCGCGTATCCACATCGTATCGCCAGGTTTTAATTTGGGTGCTGCGGCATGCAACGTCGCCAGCGGGAGATCCTCGGTTCCCGGATTTGTGTCGCTACCGCCAGGCGCAACATAGATATTCGTAGCGCTCGCACACTGTGCGGTAACGGCCACGACAAGAATGAAAACGATAAAATTGAATAGGCGATACGGCCCATACTCATCTGTTGGTCTGACGGGTAAGCGAAAAATGGTGCTCATTGTTCTCTGTCGTTGTGCGAATTTTTACTCATATGGATGACCTTGTGGACTGCGGCGTGCTCGAATCGGGTCTTTGCCTGAGGCGACAGGATCGGAATCAGCGCCTTTGCCAACGACTCCCCGGTTGGCGGATCGCGATCTTGTGCGATCGCTGGCAAATGCAGGTAAACCGGTAGCAGAAGAAGGAGCCGTATCGCGGCCTGGTAGTGAGCAGTTAGTGTTCTTGTGGAGTGAATTTTTTGTATCCTGCTTTGTACGATGGCCGCGCTACTTAGACGTTTTCGTGAGATGAATCTTGAGTCCATAGGCGAAATCGCACGGTTTCTCTTTCGGGAAGGTCACACGCAGGCCGTCTGGATGATGCTCCCATTTCAGGTCGCCGTCGTGGCCCAGCATCTCGACCGACTTGACTTCGCCAATGCGGACATTGCCGGGAGCAAGAAATGCCAACTCGATGTACGGCCTGTGTTTCGGCGGCCATCCGAGAACGTAGGCGTAGAGGTATTCGCCCTTCGTCGTGTACCGAACATCGCGCCAGGTAAAGGGAGACTCGACGACAAAGCGTGGAATCTCGTTGACTTTGCCTTCGCCGAATCGGTGCCAGGGACGCGTTCCGTAGATCCCTTCGCCGTTGATTGCCAGCCACTTACCCATTTCTTCCAGGATTCCCGTAGCGGTTTCGTCCAAAGTTCCATCGGCGCGGATCGGGATGTTGAGCAGCAGATTCCCGTTCTTGCTGACAATGTCAATCAGCTTGTCGGTTTGTGTGTCGGCGGTTGTGTAGGGCTTGTTCTTGTCGTAGCCCCAGGATCCGATTGAGTCATCGGTTTGCCAGGGTTCCGCGAGAATGTGGCTGGCTTTTCCCCGTTCGTAGTCAACCGTCGCGATGCCGTCGGCGTACAATCCCTGCCAGGGGCGTTCTTTAATGCACATCACGCCGTCAAGACGCTGGTTGTGGAAGTGAGCGATCACATCCATGCCCGTCTGTCCGGCGTCTTCACCCCGGAAAGGCACGGCGCAATCAAAGTAGAGATGGTCTGGCTCGTAGTCTTCGACAAGCTGCTTCACACGACGGGCCCATTGATCACGCCATGCCTTCGGTGCATCGAGCGGGGCACGGCGATGAGTGGACTGACCGTCGTTGTCGGGATACAGTCCTTTTGCTTTTCCCTGCGCGCCGTCATAGGGAACACCCTTCATTGGCCCTTCGGCGTCGGCCTGATTGGCGACGTTGAACCAGCTGTAGCTGCGTGACAGGTGCGTGGTGACGCCGAATCGCAATCCCGCTTTCCGAGTCGCATCACGCCAGAGGCCAATGAGGTCCTTCTTCGGCCCCATGTTGACGGAGTTCCATTTGTGGTGCTTTGAATTCCACAGGTCAAAGTTGTCGTGATGGACGGCGCACGGACTGAAGTACTTCGCTCCCGCCCGCTTGAACAGCGCGAGGAGAGCATCGGGATCAAACTTCTCCGCTTTCCACATCGGGATGAAGTCTTTGTAGCCGAACTCAGACGGATGACCGTAATGCTTCACGTGGTACTCATAATCGGCTCCACCTTCTTCGTAGAGCTTGCGGGCGTACCACTCCCCACGTTCCGCGACAGAGTAGGCTCCCCAGTGCAGATAGATGCCGAACTTCGCATCGCGAAACCACTGGGGACACTCATAGGCCTCTAGCGACTCGATGGTCGGCTCGAAAGGTTCTGCACCCTGAACGTTCGTGACGGCACAGGCCGTTAACAGGACGGCGCAACTCAGGACCGTTTTCATGGTGTTGTCTTTTCTAGTTTCCAGAACCTATAGGAGAGACGGTCTGTGCGGCAAAGCCGCCGCCAACGTGTGCTACTGTTCCAACGGAAGAGGCTCCAGCGATTCATCATAAAACTGATAGTGCCTGTGGTTGTGCAGGTGCTTGTCGATTCTCTGCGGCTTCTGATACGCCTTGAGCCAGTTCGCGCCGCGACGCTGTTGGAAATACGGGTGTGTCTTCGTCAGCCCCGGCCGAGAGGCGAGGATGCCTTCAAACTCGCTTCGCACCGCAGCGTGCTCGGGGTCATCATCCACGCGCTGGTATCCGTGTCCGTCATGGTTGTTTCCGCAGAAATAAAATCGGCCCTGAGGCACGCCGAGTACGGAATTCACGACCTCCAGCATGTGCGTGCGACTCCGCACCAGCCGCGTAGTACCGATGCACGCAAAGATATGATCACGATGCGCGTCACGCGCTCCCGTCAGAAACGGCTTCAGGCTTTGGCCATCGACTGGCGCGCCTTCCGGCAGTTTCACTCCGGCGAAATCGGCAAGCGTCGGAAGTATATCGGCCAGATCGCAGATTTCCTCGGTAGCGTCCCGCTGTTTGATCCCGTCGCCCAAGGCGATCATCGGCACGTGGCAGCCACGCTCGGTGCCTCGTGACTTGGCGATCACCGCCGTCCCGTTGTCTGAACAAAACAGGATGATCGTGTTGTCCATGACACCGAGATCGCGGACCTTTGTTACCAGTCGGCCCACGAGCACGTCGATGTAGTCGTTCAGTGCGCGAAATCGAGGTGCATTGTCCTTCTTGTCACCCTGGTTCTCTCCAACCTCACCATAAAGGGGACAGGTGGGCATTCCTTTCCGCGTGCCATGCGGTGCGACCATGGGGTAGTAGGCGAGAAACGGTTTGCCGGCCTTTACATTTCGCTCCATGAAGTCGCAAAGGAAATCCGTGAAGAGAGTTGGTCCGAAATCATCCGGTTTGGTGGGCACGACTTGGTGATTCTTCACGATACACGGCTGCCAGTAGCGAGACGGTGTGGTGTCGTCCTCCCAGGCTCCTTGGTGTTTCGGACTACCAGGCAGTTTGGCCAATTCCTTAGTCCCTTCCCAAAGGCAATATTCGTCGAACCCAACAACCGGTTCCTCTGGGTGCTCGGCGCCGCCGATGTGCCATTTGCCGGCCACGGCAGTCGCGTAGCCAGCCGCCTGCAGCAGCTTCGCGAAGCTGGGATAATAGCGAAAAAGGTCGTTGGAACCGTCTTCTTGGGGAATGGCGAAGCCGTTGCTCCAGAAGCCAGTGGTTGTGGCATAACATCCGGTCATGATCTGTGCGCGGGCGGGCCCACATAGCGCCGACGCCCATGCCGTTCGAAACATGACACCTTCGCGCGCCATGCGATCCAAGTTGGGCGTTTTGGCTTCCGCATTTCCGTAACAGCCATACATTTCCGGGCTGACATCATCGGCCATGATCAGCACGATGTTGGGCTGACTCTGTTTCGCTGATGACCCGGCGTTCACAACGCACGGCATGACCCAGGAAAGCAACAGGCCCAAGAAAGTTGCAGTTGAGAGGAGTTTGTCTGTGTTCATCGTTGATGCATCTTCCGATTGGAGTTAAGGACAGGCCAGTTTCCTTTGCGTTCTACGATCGTTCATCGAGGCATTCAATTTCAGCCGTTCGTGTGGAAGCTTATTCTATCGTACCTTGTCCCACGAACTGCGGGAAGACGCTGGTCAACTCCAATTCATCATCCATCTCTTGTTGCAATTTCAGCAATCGCTTGAAGAGCCGTGCGACCGTTTCGTTGTGCTGCGGTTCATTCGCGAGATCGTGTTGTTCCATCGGGTCGTTCTTTAAATCGAACAGACGGACCGTCTTGGCTTGCGGATAGACGATCAGCTTCCATTGGTCAGCTCGAATCATTCGCTGCAGGTCTTTCTTATAACAGCCATAGATCGCTTCATACTCGCCAGGGCGTGTCGGATCATCAAGAAACGGAATCAGGCTGGTGAAGTCGACGCCAGCCGGTTTTTTGACGCCAGCCAACTCCAACGTCGTCGGCATGACGTCCTGCATGTAGACAGGAGCATCACATCGCTGTCCTGCTGGAACGCCTGGACCGACTAGGATCAGCGGCAGACGCATGCTGTGTTCGTACATGTTCTGTTTTCCAATCAGGCCATGTTGTCCACACGCCAGTCCGTGGTCTGCGGTAAAGATAATATAGGTGTTATCGCGTTTCCCCGATCGGTCCAGGGCGTCGATGATTCGCCCGATCTGCTCGTCCATGTGTGAGATGATCGCGTAGTATTCCTGGCGATGCACCCGTACGGAGTAGGGAGTTCGCGGCCAGGGCGCGAGATGCTCATCCCGTAGGAACTTTGTCGCTGATTCGCCGGCCTTCCGATCGGGGACACGGTAACATCCAATCGCCTGTTTGTGCGGGTATTCTGGCTGGAAGTTTGCAGGAAGCTTGATCCCCTGCTGCGGATACATGTCGACAAAACGCTGCGGCGACTGGCGAGGGTCATGTGGGGCATTGAATGCCAGGTACATGAAGAACGGCTTGTCGCGTTTCGAGGCATCTTCAAGAAACTGCGTTGCGTCGTCTCCCAGGACTTCGCTCCAGTGCCGTCCGCCTTTCCAGTAGCCTCCGAATTTGGGATCTGACGGCGACCATGAGTCTGGCTGGCCTTTCACGGGTCGATCGTATCCCTCGTCAGTCTGGTTCGGCATGCCGGGCCGCTCATGCACCACGTGGTCGAAAACGGCGTTGGTTTTCAGTCGTCCGATGTGCCACTTTCCGGCCATGTAGGTTTCGTAGCCGGCCGAATGTAGCAGTTGCGGCCATGACTGCTCCGCACGAGCAAGGTCTGGCAGGTCCGTAGCGCGGGCCTTCCATACCGAGCGACCGGTGACCAGCATCGTTCGAGAGGCCACACAGACAGCGGGCGTCCATGATCCCATATTATAGGCGTTGGTGAAGGCTGTTCCTTCGCGTGCCAGACGGTCCAGATTCGGAGTCTCGACTTCTGAGTTGCCCAGTTCGCGGATCGTGTCGTAGCACTGATCGTCAGCGAACAGAAACAAAATATTGGGTCGACTCTCCTCTGCGCAAGCCGTCGTACCAAGAACCAGGAGAATCGCTGTAACAGTCCAGGAAGGATTCATGTTGCGTTGCTCTTTCATGTACTAATGAAAACTGTGCTATCGCACGACGCGTGCGCCTCTTCCGTCGACAAGTCGCTCCACTTCTGCTTTCGAGGCCATTGATGTGTCGCCGGGAGTTGTCATCGCCAGTGCGCCGTGGGCCGCGCCGTATTCAACAGCGGCTTGCGATCGGAGTCCGTTCAGCAGCCCCTAGATGAGGCCCGATGCAAAGCTGTCTCCGCCGTCGTCGCGACCACTTTGAAATTAGGATAAGCCGTGACGACCTGGCCAATCATGTTTTTGAACGCGTCAACCTGGATGTTCGTCACGTTCTCATCCAGTCCTTCGACTTCGAAACCGAGGCACGCGGTAAAATCTTCCTCATTACCGATCATCACGTCGACATACTTGGCGATTTCTCGGTTCACCTCACGAGCTTTTTCGACTCTGCCGATACTCTTCCATAACGACTGGCGAGTGTTCAGGTCGTAAGCAACCATGATACCATGTTGCTTCGCCGCCCGCACGGCTTCAATCACAACATTGGCTGTGGTGTCCCCACCTCGGACCGCGTGAGTTATTCAGATGCAAAAACGCCGGGTCTCAAACTGGCTCATACAAGCACCGGCGCAAAGCCCCACGTCCACAACGCCGACGAGTCAAAATAAAACGCGGGCTAAGGGGTGATCTCGACCCGCGAGTTTATCAACCGTCTGCCGAAGTCGATTTCGGGACGGCTAACGGCATAGTCATGTTCGCCTACTGTTCCTTTTTCTTGCCGCCGCGCTTGCGCCCCATTTTTTTAATCTGTTCGTCCGTCAACACGCCCAAAACGGCTTTGCGCAAGGACAGAGTCAGTTCACGCCCTGCGACAACGCCTTCTCTTTGCTCCGCGGTTAAATCAAGGGCGTCCACGGCTGGCCACGCTTTCTTTCCCTTTTTCCCCTCCGCAGCGGCCTTCCTGCGGGTCTCCCGGATCATTTTCCCAGCGGCGCCGACCTTCTTGCGGGCCTCCTCAAATTTCGGCGTATACTCGGCCATGATGTCTTTAATCTTTTGGTCCTGTTCGGCGGTCAACCCAACTCCTTCCAATTGCCTCAACAAGTTTTCGCCAACCTGCGGACCCTTCTTCTTTGCCTTCTCTTTCTCTTCACCGACGGCTGATAGCGGCGTGGCAACGATAATTGCCATGGCCAACACGACCGCGACCCTTATGGCACTTCTCATAACAGATTCTCCCAATAATAGAGGAAAGTGTTGGCCTTCCGTGCCGATCAAAGCACGAAATCAAAATTCTATGCGTCGCTATTCTAGTTGATCCTGAGCGAGCGAGCAAACCGGGACGGGCAATTCACACAACTCGTTAAATTTCATGCTTGCATTACTCTGGTCGTGGCGCCCGCGATCATTTTATCGATAATCGTCGCCGTTCAAACTGGCGCGACACGAATCCTGCCAGGAAGCGAGCGTGGCCGCCATCTTCCGTACGATCTCGGGATGTTCGCCCGCTAGGTCCTTGGTCTCGGCCGGATCGGCCTGCAAGTCGAACAACATGAACCGTCGCGCTGTGGCGGATTCGCTGCTCTGCTTCTTTTTCCGATTCTGGCCGGTCGGCTGGTGAATGATCTTGTAGCGATTGTCGACGAGCGACAGCTGGCCTCGCGACTCGAACGCGATCGGGCGCGGCCGGTGGGACATTTCACCGCGCAACAGCGGCAGCAAACTCACGCCGTCGCGAGGTCGGACGTCGGGCGATTCGACTCCCAACACCGCCAGGATCGTTGGCAGGTAGTCGGATGTCGAGGCCGGGGTGTCGGTTACGCTGCCGGGTTGGATCACGGCCGGCCATTCGGCCAATCCGGGGACGCGCACGCCGCCTTCGAACAAGCTGCGCTTGTGCCCGCGCAAATTGCCGGCGGAACCGGGCGCCTTCGCGTTGCCCTCGGGCCCGTTGTCCGAGCAAAAAAACACAAGCGTGTTGTCGGCCACGTCGAGCGTCCGCAACTCGGCGCGCAACCGGCCCACCTGTTCGTCGAGCGCCGCGATGCAGCCGAAATAGTGCTGGTGATACTTGTCGAACTTTGCGTAGGGCGCGGTGTATTGCGGGCCCGCGACGACGGGCAGATGCGGAGCGTGAAACCAAACGACCGCGAAAAATGGTTTTTCTTGGGCGCTCGCGTGGCGAATAAACTGCGTCGCGTGGTCCATGATGATCCGCGAATCGTCCCCGCGCAGCGGCTCCTTCACGCGCTGGCCGTTGGCCCAGTAGGCGGTGCCGTACGCGACGGCGTCGTTTGCGTCGCCGACAGGATCCCACCACCTTCTGTCGGCATCGCCTTTGGGTCGCAGCAGCGGATCCCAGGTAGGCACCTTTGCCTCGGTCGAGAAGCACTGATCAAAACCGTTTTCCCACGGCGGCGCGAAGTGAGCCGCACCGCGCGGACCGCCTCGATTCGAATCGTCTTCTGTTTTCGTCAATGTACCGACGTGCCATTTTCCAAAATGGCCGCTGGTGTAGCCGTACTCACGCAACAGCTCGGCGAGCGTCACTTCGGGTGGCCGCATCTGCCCGGAGTTGGCGAAGAAGATTCCGTAGCGATAAGGGTGGCGTCCGGTCAGGCAACTTCCTCGAGTCGGACTGCAAACCGGAGCGCCGGAATAAAATCGGTTGAAGCGCAAACCGGCCTTGGCCATCGCATCCAGGTTCGGCGTTTTGAGATTCGGATGACCGCTGTAGCCGGTGTCGCCCCAGCCAAGGTCATCGGCCATCATCAAGATGATGTTGGGACGAGCTGACGATCGGCCGGCACCGGCTGCGTCGGCTGAGGACGCGCACAGTTGGCACAGCCCGCCGACAGCGGCGATTGCAGCGGTCAGGCGTACCAACGAGAAAATCACCGTATCCGACCCGTTTCGGCAAGCTGGCAACATTTGAATTCTCTTTTCGTCAGCCGTAGTTCGTCTTCCCCCTCACCCTATCCGCAAGCGGGAGAGGGGAATCCACGCAGGCGCCAATTCGGTTTGCCATCTTTTTTCTTCTGTCCCCGTGGAGGCACACGTCCGGTCGTCGCTCCACGCTGATGAAAACAATCGGCTTCGTTCAACCATAACAGTATATTTTCGATGTTCTCGTTGTTCCACCGGCGGTCGATTGCAAATGATTGCCTGTGGCCGACGAGCGTCTCATGATGGTGCTCGGACTCGTCGCGGTTACGCCTTTTTCCCGGCATCCCGCGCTTTTTCCCGGCATCCCGCGCTTTTTCCCGGCATCCCGCACTGGCGGGGTTAGCGAAGGCATAACCGAACCTCGAACCTCCGCACAGCGGGAAAAATGCCAGAAAAATGACCAGACGCTTGACGCGAAGGGGGTGGGTGATGTTAAGATGGGAGACACTTTTAGTCCTGCGAGCGGTGCCGGGTTTAACTTGCTGTCGAAGTACTGGCTAATGAATCAGATTCTATTTAGCAGCGGTGAAATGTCATGAGCGTTTCACTCAGCAACGGGGGTCACAAAATGAAAGGTTCGCACCACCTCTTGACCATCTCGATCGCGACCTTAGCACGCGCAGTGGTTAAGATGAAATTTACAGCGCTGCATGCGATCCTCTTATCCCTCCTGATGACGTCTTTAGCGCAAGCGACTTTAATCATCGATACCACTGCGCCATCGGCAAATGTGCAGATCTCCCAAACGACGTCTAACAACAACAGCGGGTTCGATGCGGGCGATTTTACCCAAATGGGACAGACTTTCACTACTGGTGGCACTGGTTTTGATCTTGCTGAGATGGCCATGATTAAGGGAGGAAACCAAAACTATACCGCAGGAAACACGATCCTACTTCACCTCTTCTCATGGAATCCAAGTGATGATGCCAATAACATGAGTAATGGTGGTTCACCCGGCTGGAGCGATGGTGATGGAGCGGGCGACCTTGATCCGATCGACGGCACGGGTATGACCGAGATCAGCGGCGAAATCTTTTCGCTTCCAAGTGGCTTAGCTTCGGCTGGTGACATACTGCACTTTCAACTGGCCACTCCGGTCACGTTGACTGCAAATACAGCCTATGGCTTCACCTTCGAATTCATTTATGGTGCTGGTGCAGGTCCTGATAATATGAGCTTCAAGCAGGCCAGCTCCGGGAACCCATATGCTGATGGTCGGAGAATTAAAACGACTGCTACCGTAAACGGTAACTCTGGTAGTGCGGACCTTGCATTCTACGCGGTCGCCGCCACCGCTGCTGCAGTTCCCGAGCCATCCAGTTTCGCCATGATGCTCATCGCGGCAGCACCCCTGTTGTTCCGAAGACGCCGACTCTAGGTGGTATTTGTTGTTTGTTATACTGATTGTCGGTTAAACTAACGAACGAGAATACCGATCACAGCGATCACGACCAACAGTTCGACCAACGTAAATCCGTATTTGGTCGACGGGTTCGACATCTGCAAAGGCTCCTCTTGCTATGGCGACACACAAGCGTTAATCCTTGGACGGTGTCGACGATCGACAATATCACGTTCCGTGCCGTCCCCGAACCGGCGGCGATCCTCTTAGCCCTTGTGGGTCTGGCGATGCTACCCCTCGATGACTGACACCCAGTCTCTCGCAAATCGGAAAAAACAAGCAATTTTCGGGGTGGGAAACCCGCGCGTGCGTCTGTCGTAAAGGCCTCAGAACAATGCGAGCCACTCGGTTGTGGGCCTACTCGATTGCAATCACAAGATTCACCGTCGCACGAATCTCCTGCGTGCCTGCGGCGATCGGTACTGCCGCGGCATCCATCTCCATGGCCATCGCCCGGTGCATCCTTTTTGGTTGCGGCGCGTAGCCGCCCCCTTCGTGGATGGTCATGATTTCGCCCAACTCGACGCCGGCCGCA
>PVBE010185958.1_pt1 | contig 14690 bp, 10 predicted proteins | sample 1631181 | NCBI WGS metagenome assembly PVBE01 (sample SAMN08397723, study PRJNA350692) | Marine metagenome, whole genome shotgun sequencing project. | isolation source: water | place: Pacific Ocean | collected 2012-04
AACCCATTCATTTAAAAAACATGTATTTACTGCAATAGATCTACTTAATAACTCTATAGAAGAGCTAAAAGAAAAGGCTAAAATAACAGCTTCTTCTTTTTATAATAAAACTCCTGTAATTTATTCAGAAGCTTCTTTTGAAGGGGTTGCGATAAGAATGCGTCAACAGATTAATGAAAATGCTAAAATTTTGTGCTGGCATCATGTGTTTCCTGAAATGAACCATAATGAACTTGTTGGATGGGCTGGTGGTAAAAATGAATATGCAGTACTTTTTTTAAGAACCTCCTATGATCATCCTAGGTCAAAGGTAAGAATGGATATTTCAAAAAAAATTATTTCACAACACACCAATGTGATTCATGAAATAAATGCTTTAGGTAATTCCATAATTGAACAAGCATTATATCTTATTTTGTTTGGAGATTGGGTGTCCGTTTATTTAGCAGAGCTAAATAAGGTAGACTCGATTGAAGTAAATGTAATTGATTATTTAAAAGGTGAACTGTCAAAAATATAAGATGGAGCGTCCTCTTGTTCAATTTGAAGACCTTGGTTTATTGGATTTTAAAACTGCCTGGGATTACCAAACATCCATATTTCAGCCGATTATTAATCAAAAAATAGCTAATAGAAAAAACCCTGATCAACAAATTCCTACCAAAAATCATTTGCTTTTCTGTGAGCACCCTCATGTATATACTTTAGGAACAAGTGGATCCTCTTCAAATTTACTAGCCAGCGAACAGCTTCTAACTGCAAAAGGGGCTTCTTTTCATAAAATAAATAGAGGTGGCGACATTACTTATCATGGTCCTGGTCAACTGGTTGCTTATCCAATATTTGATCTAGATTATTTTTTTAGTGACATCCATAAATATTTACGATTTCTTGAAGAGTCTGTTATCTTAACTCTAGGTGACTATAGAATTAAAGCAGGTAGAATTGAGGGCCTAACGGGTGTATGGGTCAATCCAGAAGACCCTAAAAATGCAAGTAAAATATGTGCCTTAGGGGTTAAAAGCAGCAGGTGGGTCACAATGCACGGAATAGGCTTTAACATCAATACTGATCTCTCCTATTTTAATGCTATTATTCCTTGTGGCATTAAAGATAAAAAAGTAACTTCCCTAAAACAGGAGCTTGGAAAACAAGTTGATTTTGATGAAGTGAAAAATAAATTAAAGACTAATATGTCAAATGTTTTTGACTACGATTATCATGAATAGTAAATTTATTACTGGTTTTAAAAAAATATCATTCATTGTTTTTTTATTTCTTTTCGTTGTTATTATTGGTCATTGGGTAACTGGTTATGGATATGTACTCAAGGGTGTCTGTTTTGCTTATTTTAGAGGTCAGTCTGGTCCTGGAATTGATGAAGCTCATTTGTTTTACAACAATCAAATAACAAGCAAAAATTCCATCAAGTGGAAGGAGTCTAAAACACTTTCTAAAAATAAAATCTCCCCACAATCAACCAAGCAATTGAACTTAATTAAAACTACTAGTTTTCTTGTTGTCAAAAACAATGAATTAATTTATGAAAAATACTGGGAAGGCTTCGACTCTCAGCATCCTACAAATTCATTTTCTGCCGTCAAAAGTATTGTTTCATTGCTTATTGGAATAGCCATTGATGAGGGGTTTATAAAATCTGTCGATCAGCCTGTAAGTGATTTTTTAAATTCTTTTAAAACAGGAGAGAAGTCAAGGGTTACTATCAAAGATCTATTAACTATGAGCAGTGGGCTTAATTGGTCAGAAAGTGGCGGTAATCCTTATTCTGACAATGCTAGAGCTTATTATGGAGAGGATCTGCTAGGGCAGGTAAATAAACTAAAAAGCATTGAAGCACCAGGCAAAACATTTAAATATAAAAGCGGAAACACTCAAGTATTAGGTTATATTGTTGAAAAAGCTACTGGTTCTACTATTTCTGACTATTTAGAAAAAAAAATATGGCTAAAAATCCATGCTGAACATGATGCTTTCTGGAATCTAGATAAAATAAACGGTGATGAAAAAGCCTTTTGTTGCCTTTACTTGGTGCCAAGAGACTATGCTAAATTAGGCCAGTTAATAATCAATAAAGGCAAATTGAATAATCAACAGGTTATTTCAGAGAGCTTTCTTAATAGTTCTCTTCAACCTGCTTCCTATTTAAAAGAAACTAATGGAAGTAGTAATGTAAGGTATGGTTGGCACTGGTGGCTGGCTAAATACAAAAACCAAGAAATTTTTTATGCCAGAGGTATTAATGGGCAATACATCATTGTTTGGCCAAAAAAGGATCTAGTGATTGTTAGAACAGGGAAAAAAAGAAGAAAAGTTGCTTCTGATGGACATCCTGAAGATTTTTGGGACTATTTAAAAATTGCTGAAGAATTAATTCAATAAATTTGTTGTGTGAAAAAAGATATAAGTTTTCCAAAAGTGAAAGATGTAGGTGTTGCTGTTATTCAAGAAAAGGATAACAATGAATTGGTATGGAGAGCTTACTTATTAAATATGAATAACTATTTAATAAAGGATGTGTTAGTTTCTTCAAGGGGGTATGGAACTATTAATGATAAAAAAAAGAAAACCTCATCTTTTAGCCATTATTTAGGAGATGTAACCAAAAAGTCCTATAAGCTAATAGAGGCTATGAGTGAAGAAACTTTTGTTTTATCTAACGAGTTCCTAGTTACTTTTTATATAGATGGCACCATATATGATAAAAAATATATTTTTCTTCCTGAAGCTATACAAAAAAATAATTTTACAACAGTTCCTCTTTTGAATAAGAAAGGTGTCTTAATTAAATAACAATGGTTAATCATTTAGATCTATCAAAAATTCTATTTCTAGATATAGAGACTGTTCCGTTGGTATATAAGCATCAAGACTTAGATGAAAGAGCTCAATCACTATGGAATAAAAAGACCTCCTTTTTACAAGAAAGAGAAGGTGTTGGGCCTGATGAATTATATGATAAAGCAGGTATTTATGCTGAGTTTGGAAAAATCATATGTATCTCTGTTGGTTTTGTAGTACAGATTTCTGGGGAAACTCAAATACGACTTAAGAGCTTTGCTTCTAAAAATGAAAAAACGTTGTTACAGGACTTTATTGACCTATTAGATTCTCATTATGACAACAACAGCTTTATGCTTTGTGCTCATAATGGAAAAGAATTTGACTTTCCCTACCTTTCTAGAAGGCTATTATTAAATAGCCTTAAACTTCCTAATCTTCTAGATAATCAAGGCAAAAAACCATGGGAAATAAATAATTTAGATACTTTAGATCTTTGGAAGTTTGGAGATTATAAGCATTATACTTCACTTGATCTGCTCACTCATATTTTTAATATACCTACACCAAAAGATGACATGGATGGAAGTCAGGTAGCAAAAGTATACTACCAAGAAGATGACTTAGACAGAATTATTCTATATTGCGAAAAAGATGTAATCGCAACTATTCAGCTTTTTAGAAGATATAGAAGAGAACCTTTGATAGAAACCGAATTTATAGTTTCAACTTAATTTTTCATGTTTTACTTAAAAGCAACTTTCAATTTTAAATTACTGTCTTTTTAGTATCTAATACTTTATAGTTCCAATGAAAAGCTATCTTTTAATACTCTTTTTATTTCCCTTTGTTTTGTGGTCTCAAAACGATTCTTCTCATATTGATTGCGGACAACATGTTTTTTTAAAACTTCTTCTTGAAAACCCAAAAAGACTCAAGCAGCATATAGCTGAACAAGAACAGCTAACTTTTGAAGAAGAAAACCTTGTTAAGGAAAACCACAATTTTAAAGGAACAGTCTATAAAGTACCCATAGTTTTTCATGTAATTCATAATGGTGGGGTAGAGAATATTTCAAACGCACAAATTTTAGATGCTTTAGATATCCTAAATAGAGATTGTAGAAAACTAAATCCTGATACCTCAACAATAGCTTCTCAGTTTCAAAGCCTTAGTGCTGACATTGAAATTGAATTTTCACTTGCTACTAAAGCCCCTGACGGTTCGTGTTTTAGTGGCATTACAAGAACACAATCCCCTTTAAGTTATGTTTCAAATTTTAGTGAGGGTTCTGATCAAATAAATGCTATAATTTCAGGAAATGATGTCTATCAAGGAAATTGGTCTGGCCATAATTATCTAAATATTATTATCTGTGGAAATCCAAGTGATGGTGTAGCTGGCTACACTCAGTATCCTTCAAATTTTTGGGGTACCAGTATGGAAAATGGAATTTGGATGAAGTTTAGTTATATGGGAAGTATCGGGACTAGTAATCCAACCAGAAGTAGAGTGCTCGCTCACGAGGTAGGTCATTGGTTGAATTTGCCTCATACTTGGGGAAGTACCAATGAGCCTGGGGTTCTTTCAAATTGTAATTCAGATGATGGGGTAACTGATACTCCAAACACCATAGGCTCTTCATGGTGTAATTATAATGATACTGCTTGTGGTCCTATAGCAAATGTGGAAAATTACATGAACTATGCTTCGAGTTGTAGAAAAATGTTTACCCTAGGTCAAGCAACAAGGATGAGAACAGCAATTACCTCATCTATAGGAGGTAGAAATAATTTATGGCAGACAAGTAATTTGATTGCTACAGGAACTGACGGTCCTGCTCCTTTTTGTAAAGCAGATTTCATTGCTGATAGACTTACCGTTTGTTCTGGAGATTCTGTTAATTTTTTAGATAACTCTTATCATAATGCAATAGGTTGGAATTGGAGCTTCACAGGAGGTGCTCCTTTAACATCTATTGATCAAAACCCTACAATAACCTACAGCACTCCTGGAACTTATCAAGTTACTCTAAGCGCCACTGATGGGACAAGCTCTCTTTCAGAGTCTAAAATTGACTATATTACAGTGCTTCCATCAGATGGGTTATCTATACCTTATAATGAAGGCTTCGAAAACACTGTAATTCCAAATAATGACTGGACTACCAATAATACCTATTGGGAAACTACACAAAATGCCTTTAGTAACGGAGCCAGCTCTATTATGTTAAATAACCTAAGCATAACCAATGGCGGGATCCAAGAGCTAACCAGCAATACCATTGACCTATCAAATGAAACTGAAGCTGTAATAACATTTAAATATGCCTACGCTAATACCAACTCTAGCAACGGTGACCACTTGCGTGTTTTAGCTTCAAAAGATTGCGGGGAAACCTGGTCGGTTAGAAAAATTATTTCTAACCAATATCTTCCAACTGCCCCAGATCAAAATGGAGCATTTATCCCCACATCTCCACAATCACAATGGCAACAAGTTTATGTTAATAGTATTGTTTCATCTTATTGTGTCTCTGATTTCAGGTTTAAATTTGCTTTTTATTCTGATGGTGGTAATAATTTATACCTTGATGATATTAATATCTTTCCCGCATCAATGCTTTCCTATAAGGAAGCTGCAAATAACACTTCAGTATTCCCTAACCCAGTTAATGATTTCTTCCATATTGAAGCTTTATCTCCTATTTATTCTTTAACTGTTTTTGACCTCTGTGGTAAAATAATAAAGTCAACGGCTATTAATAATCTTAATAAAATAACGCTTTCTACTGAGGGTTGGAAAAAAGGAATCTATATAATTAAAGTTCAATTTTTAAATGCTGATAAAGTCATAAAAATTGAAAAAATATAATTTAACCTTAATTAAAAAAATCATCTGCTATTTCTTGAAGCTCAACAACAGACATAGGTTTACTAATAAACTTTATTATATTTTCATATTGACTGCTTCTAATTTTGTCACCTTCAAAAATTGAACTTGTCAACACGATGACTTTTGGAAGTTCTTTAATTTTCTTTCGCGCATAAGCATTATTTATGCCTTCCAATAGATCCCATCCATTCTCATTTCCAAGGTTAATATCTAAAAAAATAAGATCGGGGAATGGAATTATGTTTTCCTCTAATAATTCTATTGAAGATTGATGTTTATTGACCTTGTGGATATCAACATGAATAAACACCTTTTCAATTAACTTAGCTGTAAGCGCATTTGCTAATGAATCATCATCAATTAATAAAAAAAATAATTTATTCATCGTTGATTTAAATTTTTCATGCTTTAAGTTAATTAATTAAATTGTTAACTCAATAAGCTTTGAATTCTTCCTTTGAAAAAATAAACCCTTTTTATTTTAAAACTAAATCAATTTGTCTTTTTATTATATCTGTTCTTTTTATTATTACCTCCACCTGTTTCCCGAGATAAAATGTATCTAATGAGTTATGACCTACTATCTTTTGTGAAGATGGATCATAATAATAATGATCATCCTCTAATGATCGCATATGAACAAGGCCTTCGCACTTGTTTTGAATCAATTCCACATAAAAGCCCCACTCAGTTAAGCCTGTGATCTTTCCCATAAAAGATTCGCCAACTTTATCTTTTAAGAACATAACTTGCATATACTTTATAGAAGCTCTTTCTGCATCTACTGCTTGCTTTTCAGTATTTGATATGTGCTTACATTGATGATCTAAAGAGTTGTTTTGCAGATATTTACTTTTATTAAGTGTATCTTGAAGAATTCTGTGAACCAAAAGGTCTGCATATCTTCTAATTGGAGAAGTGAAATGCGTATAATAATCAAAAGCCAATCCGTAATGACCAATATTTTCAGTTGTATAAACAGCCTTAGACATTGACCTTATAATAAGAGGGCCTATAATATGTAATTCATCCTTTTTCTTCGCCTTTAACATAACCTTATTTAAACTGCTTGATATAGGGAGGTTTTTTTGTTCAACCAGATGATAATCATATTGGCTAAGTATAACTTTTAATTCACTGATTTTTTCTTGTTTTGGCTCATCATGAATTCGGTAAATAAATGGAACAACTGTTTTATTTGAAGCTGGTTTCCCAATATATGCAGCAACTCTTTTATTGGCTAAGAGCATGTATTCTTCAATAAGTTGATGGGCTTCTTTTGAATGTTTAATAAATACGTCAATAGGGTTTCCTTCCTCATCTATAATAAACCTAACTTCCTCACTTTCAATATTCAAGGCGCCTTTGGATAATCTTTTTTTTCTTACTTTTTTAGCTATTTCATTGATTATTAAAATCTCTTTTGAGTATTTATCATTTTTACCTTCAATTATTTCTTGGGCTTGATCATAAGTAAATCTATGATCTGAATGGATAATTGTTTTTCCAAACCACTCTGCAATTATCTTCCCAGAAGAATCCAGCTCAAAAACAGCAGAAAAAGTTAATTTATCTTCATTGGGCCTTAAGGAACAAAGAACATTGCTTAATCTTTCTGGCAACATAGGCACTACCCTATCTACTAAATAAACACTATTCCCTCTTAAATAAGCTTCCTTATCTAGTTTGCTCTCAGGTAAAATATAATGACTAACATCAGCAATATGAACACCCACCTCTAAATTGCCATTTTTTAAATACTGAACACTTAATGCATCATCAAAATCTTTTGCATCATCTGGATCTATTGTGAAGGTTAATATCTTTCTGAAATCTCTTCTTTTTTTAGCTTCTAAATTATAATTAGGCTCTTGTATCAACTCAGCCTCACTTAAAATACTTTTAGGGAATTTATGAGGAAACCCAAATTCAGATAATATAGAGTGCATCTCAACGACAAGCTCTCCTGGGTTTCCTAATATTTCTATTATAGCTCCCAAAGGGCTTTTTACACTAGATGGCCAGGTTAAATACTTAACCCTTACTTTCTGACCATTTTTAGCTCCATTTAAGTGCTTTCTGTCGATATAAAAATCTACAGGCATACATCGATCGTCTAGTTTTACAAAATAACTAGCACCACTTTTTTCTAGCACACCTACATGTTCTTTTTTCTTCCTTTCTATGACCTCTACAACCTCTCCTTCTGTTTTTCCCTTAAACTTAACCACTTTGATCTTAACCTTATCTCCATTAAGTGATTTCCCTGTTTTTGACTGGTGTATGTAAATATCTTCAGCAAGATTTTCACTAATGAAATAAGCACCCCCTCTTTGAATAAATTGTAAAACACCTATTAGATCAACCGCACCTCCTTTAATTTGGAATTTACCTCTTGAAGTCTGATTTATAATATCTTGTTCCGCTAAATCCTCTAATATGCAAATGATCAATTTTCTAATAGAAGAATCTTTTACTTGCATTATAGCTGAAATCTGCTTATAGTTATAGGTGTATTCAGGGTTGTTTTGAAATATTTTAATAATTTCCCCCTGTAAAGATTTACTCTTTTTTATGCCTTTTTTCTTTTTGGTCATATTAAAGTTCAATATAATAACATCAGCCTCTTATTACTCCTTAGAAAGCATTAGCTCTAAATGATGGTGAAGTATTTCTCCCATTTTATTACAGCCCTTAAATGAAGTTTGATGATATTTTTCTAATTCTGTTTTTAATTTATTTATTTTTTTTACTGTTGAAAGCGTATCGTTACTTAAGCATTTAACTATCTGTGAATAACGATGCTGAGCTGTTTCATAACGTCTTCTAATAAGTACTCTTTCTTCATGTCTGTATTGCTGTACTGTTTCATCAGTAAGCACATCTGAACAAAACTTTACAACTTTAAGATTCTCTTTAAAGAACTGAGGTAAATACATGTTTTTTCTTCCTTCATAACATTGCTGATCAAAATCAATTGCTCGAACCCTATACTGTTCATCTTCAAAGTCTGGTGTAATGTCAATTACATAATTATAAGACCTCATATCTCCTAATAACCTCACAAAACACCTTTCATTAAATTTCACGAACTCTTTTGCAATTCTAACTTTATTGAAACTAGGGCTTGAGGTATAGGTTTCAAAAAACTTATCTCCTGGTATACCAGGAATGTGCTCTTCGATTAAAGTATCTCCGTCTATGAAAAAATTAATTCTGTTTGGACTTAAAATATACTCTAACTCTAAACCATAAACACGAGAAGCGTCAGATCGTTTAACGTAAAAGTAATCATAATTATCATTAAGCTTATTAACTATTCTTATCCTAAAAGGTTTTGAGTTTCCAAAATGACAATAATCAATTCTATCAACATATAGGTGCTTCATGACAGACATATCTCCATCTGTTCTTAAAAGTGAATAAACGAATGTCAAGCTATTGTTGAATTCTGTAATTACATCTTCACTATACATTACAGACTCCCATAATGTGTCTACTCCGTTTTTATCTAATAATGGAAATCCTCCTGTATATCTTAAAAGGTCACTGTAAAGTATTGGAAGCTTAACTGCTCTGCCATGCTGAAGCAAATAATCATTAAGAGCAGAATTGATCTTAAAAAATGGTTTTTTTTTTGAAATTTTCAATCTTTCTATCGTTATTCTAATTCTATTACCATGTCATTTTGTTCTACCATGGTTCCTTCTAATAAATGTACCTTTTTTACTTTACCGTCCAATGGAGACATTACAGATGATTCCATTTTCATGGCTTCCAAAACAAATAAAGGTTGGTCAGCTTTTACCTGATCACCTTTTTTTACTTTTAAACCAACTAGCTTCCCTTGTAAGGGTGCTCCTATCTGGTTTTTTTCTATTGCTTTTACATGTTGTTTCTTAGTTACTTTAACCTGATTATCTTTAATTTCAACAGCCCTTGTTTGTCCATTTAATTTAAAAAACACTGTTCTTTTGCCTAAGTTATTTGCTTTTGTAATATATATCAACTCAACGATAATCACTTTGCCAGGCTCAAATTCAATTAGAACCTCTTCACCTGATTCTAGTCCATAGAAAAATGCTTTTGTAGGAATGTTTGACACATCCTCGTATAGGTCAAAATGATCATAATATTCTTTAAAAACTTTAGGGTATAGTTTACAAGAAATAAAATCCTTTTTCTCTGCTTTTAAAGGGAATTTCTTTTGAAACTTAGGAAGTTCTTTCTCAAAATCAACAGGTTCTAAATGTGCATTCGGTCTATTGGTATATGGCTTTATATTCTTTAATATACTTTTTTGAACATCTTTTGGGAATCCCTGAAATGGCTGACCTAAGTCTCCTTTGAAAAAGTTAATGACAGACTCTGGAAATGCCATTGTTTCACTTTTTTCTTTGACTTCTGCTGCAGTAAAGTCATTTGCAGTTAAAAACATAGCCATGTCCCCTACCACTTTAGAAGAGGGTGTTACTTTAATAATATTACCAAAAAGCTCATTGACTTCCTTGTAGTTTTTTTTGATCTTATCAAACCTTTCCTCTAAGCCTAAAGCTCTTGCTTGTGGCCTTAGATTAGAATATTGCCCTCCTGGGATTTCATGATCAAAAACTTCAGATGTGCTTGCTTTTAATTCAGATTCAAAAGGGTAGTAATATTCCCGAGTTGCTTCCCAGTAATTGGCATACTCATTTAATTTGCCAATATCCAGCTTTTCACTCCTAGGATGATCTTTAAACATTGTTGCGACAGAATTAAAATTGGGTTGTGAGGTAAGTCCAGACATTGAGCTTATGGCTACATCTAAAATATCTACTCCAGCTTCCATCGCTTGTAAATATGTTGCTACTTGCAAACCTGACGTATCATGAGTATGTAAATGAATTGGAAGGTCTACTGATTTTTTTAACTCTGTAATTAGCTTACTAGCTGAATACGGTTTTAATAATCCAGCCATATCTTTAATTGCAATAATATGAGCTCCAGAATCTTCTAATCTCTTTGCTAGATCAATGTAATACTGTAAAGTATATTTCTTTTCATTCTTATTTAAGACCTCCCCTGTATAACAAATACAAGCTTCAGCAATACCTTCTGTACGTTGATTTACTGCTTTAATACTGGTTTTCATAGAATCAAACCAATTTAATGAGTCAAAAATCCTAAAAACATCCATCCCTCTTTTCCAAGACTCCTCAATGAATTCTTCTACAAGATTATCAGGGTATGATGTATATCCAACTGCATTAGAGCTTCGAATTAACATCTGTGTTAGAATATTTGGCATTGCAGCTCTTAGCTTTTCTAATCTAACCCAAGGGTCCTCTTTTAAAAACCGCATACAAACGTCAAAAGTAGCTCCCCCCCACATTTCAACAGAAAAGAGCTCAGGGAAGTTTTTTGCATAACCTTCTGCTACCTTCATCATGTCAACAGTCCTTAGCCTTGTAGCTAATAGTGACTGATGGGCATCTCTAAATGTAGTGTCGGTATACTTGATTTTTTTATTATTCTTTAACCAGGTAATAAAGCCGTCTCTACCTAATTTATTTAAAATATCTTTTGTTCCCTGTGGGTATTTACCATATTTATCAAACTCAGGAATAACTTGTTCTGGGAAATGTTTTGTAGCATCAATACGCTTCACATCAGTATTTCCATTAACAATGATCTCTCCGAGAAATTTTATTGACTTTGTACCTCTGTCTCTACCTTTTCTAAAATCAAAAAGATCTGGATTATTATCAATAAAATTAACATTGACATCTCCATCTTGAAATTGAGGATGAGCAATAACATTTTCTAAAAATTTAATGTTTGTTTTAACCCCTCTGACTCTAAACTCTTTAAGCGCTCTAGTCATTCTTCTACATGTGCCTTTTAAGGTTCTTCCATGAGCAGATACCTTTATAAGCATTGAATCAAAAAATGGGGAAATTTTATATCCTGTATAAATACTTCCTGCATCAATTCTTATTCCATAGCCATTTGCCATTCTTCTAGCAATAATAGTTCCATAATCAGGGGTAAAATTGTTTTTAGGGTCTTCAGTTGTGATTCTGCACTGGATAGCAAACCCAGAACATTTAACGTCTTCTTGGCTAAGCAAATGAATCTGTGGGTCGGATAATGCATAGCCTCTTGCGATTTGTATTTGTGACCTTACTATATCAATACCTGTTATCTCTTCAGTAATAGTGTGCTCTACTTGTATTCTTGGGTTAACTTCTATGAAAAATATATTTTCATCCTTATCAACCAGAAATTCCACCGTACCTGCGTTATTATATCCTACAGATATGGCAATATCTAAAGCGTATTTATATAACTTTTCTTTTGTCTCAGATGAAATGTTTTGGCAGGGAGCTACCTCTATTACTTTTTGAAATCTTCTTTGAACTGAGCAATCTCTCTCATATAAATGAACAACATTTCCCTTTTCATCTGCAAGTATTTGTACTTCAATGTGTTTAGGGGTATCTATGTATTTTTCAATAAAGATCGTTCCATCATTAAACGCTTTTTCAGCTTCACCCTTAGCTTCATTGTAATTTTTTAAAAGCTCATTTTTTCCTCTAACAATTCTCATGCCCCTCCCACCACCACCAGCAGCAGCTTTAAGCATAATTGGGTATCCTATTTTTTTTGCTTTTTTAAAAATTGAAGCCTCTTCATCATTGTTGATTTCTTCACCTTTAATAATGGGAACCTTAGCAGATAAAGCAATTTTTTTTGCTTCTATCTTGTCTCCAAGTTTCTCCATCACTTCTGGTTTTGGGCCGATAAAAATGATATTCTCTTTCCTGCATTGTTTTGCTAATTCAACGTTTTCAGATAGAAATCCATAACCAGGATGAATAGCGTCAGCTCCAATTCTTTTTGCTAATAAAATTAGCTCCTCAATATTTAAATATGGCTTAAGAGGTTCATCGTTTTTGCCTATTTGATACGATTCATCTGCCTTATATCTATGTAAAGAATATCTATCTTCATAAGTAAAAACTGCAACTGTTCTTATTTGTAGTTCTGTAGCAGCTCTAAATATTCGAATAGCAATTTCACCTCTATTGGCGACTAAAAGTTTATTAATTTTCTTTATTTTCATTACTCAGTGAGTGTATTGTTGTAAGCTTGAATAACTGCTTTTATACAAAAATATCTTTTCATAAGACTTTTTACGTTCCTTTTTATAAAAAAAACATTATATAATCAAAATAGCTGATATCAGCTAAGAACACCATTCTGTCAAGCAACTATTTTTTATAGTTTGCGTTTATTTATTAAAACAGATACTATGCGTTTTAAAACCTTACTCTTTACTTTTTTATTTTCTTATTCTGCTGTTTCACAAAGTAATGATACAATATCAAATTCTGGAACTTCGTGGGTGCCCTCTGCATTAACAATTAATGTAGGTGACACCGTAACATGGGTTAACACGGGTGGAACGCATAATGTAAATGGTACTACTACAACTTTTCCAAACAATCCGGAAAGCTTTGGCAATTCTATTGCGGCTGGTTGGACCTATCAACATATTTTTACTATTGCAGGAAATTATGACTTTCAATGTGACCCTCATGCTTCTATGGGTATGACAGGAACTATTACAGTTCAAGATCCTTCATTAATACAAGGTAATAACATCATTGATCCAGAAGTTTACCCGAATCCTTTTTATAATAATCTTACCATTAAAAACTGTAACGGTTATCAATTAATTATATATAGTATTATTGGAAAACTAGAATTTTCTGAAATAATCTTAAATGATAATCATCAATTGTCTACTGCTCAATTACCTGAGGGAATTTATTTATATGAAATACTTTATGACAATAAAAAAATTAAATCAGGAAAGTTGGTTAAACATTAATCACCTCTTTCTTCTCTTAAAAAGCCGCTAAAAAGCGGCTTTTTTTTAATTATAAAATTCTCTCATAAAGTTAGAGATGCTTCTTGTTTTACCTTTGTTATTATATCTTATCTCTTTAGTTAGCAATCCCTTAGAATCATATTCAAAAGTTATTTTATAGCTCCATTTACTTTTTTTGTGGTTAATATAACTATACTCTGTTTTGTTTTCATCGCTATTATAAACTGAAATTCTTTCAAATATTAATTTACCTTTTTTATAAGATTTATAGTGCCTTGTATCACCTTTTCTTTCCCACCAATATTTTAATTCTCCATCTTTTCCTTTTGATGATCTACTTATGATTTTTTTATCTGGAGAATAAACCGTTCTATTTGTAACAACTTCATTTTTATCATTGGTTGTTTGTATGTATTTTACTGTATTTCCATCTTTATCAATCTCTTTCTTAATACAAATCATAGAAGTATCTTTATGTTTAGCGCCTTGGACTTCACCTTCTGGTTTACAATCGTAATGAAAAGTGTATTTAAGATTCCCTTTCTTAAAATATTTTGTTTCTTTCCTTGAGTCATCTTCATGATACTCGTAAGTCCAGTTTTGAAAAGGAGAACTCTTTCCTTTAAAGTAAGATTTTCTCCAAATAAGAAGCTCTCCATTATATCCAGATTCAATTTTTTTTGTTATTCCTTTTTTTATTGAAGCTTGTGAAAACAGTGTTAGAAGTTTGTCCTTATTATACTGATATTGAATAACGATATTCGCCTGCCCTTTTAAATTAGTTTTTTCAACTTTAGATACAAGATCCTCTTTATTATAATGGTATTTATGCACTCTGTATTTATTTCTATTCCAGTGCTTTTTATTTGCTGAAGTGATTCTTCCTTTTTCATCATAAGTAATAGCCCTTGACAATGTTAATACCTCTCCTTTTTTCTTAGTTATATAAACTTTTTCCTCTTTGATTTTAGATGCTTTAATTTTTTCTCTGGCATCCTCGTTAACACTAGACCTTTCCCAGAGTTGAACCCAGTTTTCATTGTACCAATATCCATCTGTTTGTGCTGTTGCAATAGCACTTAAAAAAAATATTGCTAAGGGTAATAAAATTGTTTTTTTC
>PVBE012646015.1_pt1 | contig 14690 bp, 17 predicted proteins | sample 1631181 | NCBI WGS metagenome assembly PVBE01 (sample SAMN08397723, study PRJNA350692) | Marine metagenome, whole genome shotgun sequencing project. | isolation source: water | place: Pacific Ocean | collected 2012-04
AGATATCAAATACAGTTTATGAAAACTAGAAGTTCAAGTGGTGTTGGACAAAAAGTTGATTTAGAGTTTGATGTTGACAGTTTAAGAATTAGAGGACTAGAAGAAGAGGAAAGTTATAATCAACATAGTAAAGCAAAAAATCCAATATATGATTCATTAAAACAAAAATCAAAAGTAAGTGTAGATAAAACAGGTGCACAATCAAATATTCCCGATCCTACTAAAGGTATTGATATTGGGAAAGTTAAAGCAGATGTTGAAGGTAGTAAATTAAGAAAATTATTAAATGAATTGCATTCAGATGAGGAACAATAATAATGATCCTTATAGCACATCGTGGGAATACAAACGGTAAGAATCCCGAAAAAGAAAATACTGTTGCTTACATAGAAGAAGCATTAAAAAAAGGGTACCATTGTGAAATAGATGTTTGTAAATGGGATGGAGAACATTTTTATCTTGGGCACGATGAACCTCAAGAAAAAGTAACTATGCAATGGTTGAGAGACCATCAATTATGGTGTCATGCTAAAACTTATAATGCTTTAGAAGGAATGCTTTCTAATGCCATACATTGTTTTTATCATCACAGAGACAAATACACAATAACTTCACAAGGATGGATTTGGGCGTTTCCTGGAGAGCCTGTAGGAAAGTATACTATAGCAGTACACCCAGAACAACTATCTCCAGAACAACTCGAAACATGTTCCGGTGTGTGCAGTGATTATGTGTCTAAATTTGAACTATGATAAAACTGTTAATATTAGATGTAGACGGTGTACTTACTGACGGGAAAAAGTATTACAATCGTGATGGCAAAGTAGAAATGAAAACATTTTGTGATAAAGATTGGACAGCAATAAAAAGATTTAGAGCATTAGGTGTAAATGTAATTTTTTTAACTGGAGATCCTTTTAATGAAAATATTGCACATCATAGAAATATTCAATGTATTGTAAATCGTAAAGACGGCAAACATACTGACAAAGGAGATTATGTAGAAGAAATTTGTCAAGAGTATGGAGTAACTGAAAAAGAAATTGCATTTGTTGGTGACGATATATTTGATTTAGGTATTATTAAAAAAGTCAAATATAGTTACTGTCCAGAAGATGCACCTAATGAAATACAACACGAAGTTACAGAAATTCTTACGGCACCAGGAGGTAACAACTGTATTATGGTTTTATTTGATTATTTGAAAGATTCTAATTTACTTCCAAGAAAATATAAACTTGAAGAACATATGGAAGATGTTTATGCTCTTGATATAAAGGAAAAATTTTAATGCACGATATAACTTTATACGGACATCTTACAGTTGATAGAATATTCGACGGCTTTGAAGAACGACAAACTTTAGGTGCAATGGCTAATATGTGGAGAACATTCAAACAGATTGCACCCAACTTAGACGTTGGATTGGTTCCTACATCAATCGGTGAAGCAATGGTTTATATTGACAGAGACAGTTGTACACGTTATTCAAACTTTGTTCCTGATATTAAAACTAACACACCAATAATAAAACAAACTAAAATTTCTCATGCGATGTATATTAACAAACTACTAGACATAAGTTGGCTAAAGGATCTTACAGGAACTATATCTGCAGATGTTTGTGCAGGTCCGAGAGTAGATAGTAGTTTACTACAGTACGTAGATTATTTTTTTATTGCCGACGAAGATGCATATGCTGACTTATCAACAATGTGTAAAGATACTAAAGGTTATGTAATACTACACACAAACAAAAGCAGTATTGTCTCAGATGGAACAAAAGAACATTCGTTCACAATAGACGATGATCTTTTTGTAGAAAAAAGTAACGTGCTAGGGGCAGGTGATATGTTTGCTAGTAGTTTCTTACACGGTGTTAGCAAAAATATGCCAATGGATCAAATACAATTATACGCTCATGCAAAAGCAAGTGAACTAATTAAGAGTGAGAATGAAAAAATATAATTTACTTTTACCAATTGCAGGTAAGGCTCAACGTTTTATTGATGCTGGGTATACTATGCCTAAACCTTTAATTCTTGCAAGAAACAAACACGTAATCGATTGGGCATTAGAATCTGTTGACATAACTGATTGTAATTTAATTTTTATGGTGCGTGTTGATCACATTTACAATTTTAGTATTGACAAAATACTAAAACAAAAGTTTGGTGAAGACATCACAATAGTTAAAATAAGAGAAGTTACAAGAGGTGCATTAGAAACTTGTACACTTGCGAGAGAACATATAGATAATGATTTGCCTCTAATCATTTATACACCAGATGTATATTTTGGTCCAACATTTAATCCTAATACAATAGATTCAAGTGCAGATGGTTTCTTATTAACTTTTACAGCAAACAGTTCTGATCACAGTTATTCAGAGTATAATGCTGATGGTATAGTAACGAATGTTGTTGAAAAAGAAGTAATATCAAAAGAAGCAAACGTAGGTTTATATCATTTTGGTACAGGAAAAATGTTTTTAAAATATGCTGACGAGGTTATTAAAAATAATATGTTAGTAAAAAACGAATTTTATATTGCACCAATGTATAACTTAATGATTAGAGATGGCTTGAAAGTTACTGCGGCCAACACAGAAAAAATGCACGTGTTAGGAACTCCGCATCAGTTTGAATTTTTTGTTAAACGTGTAATTACTAAATTTGGTGATAAACCTATCGCACTTGCAAGTGATCATTCAGGATACCAAGCAAAACAAGAATGTATTGAATTATTAAATGAATTCGGATTGCCATATATCGATACAGGAACATTTACAGACAAAGCATGTGACTATCCAGATTATGTTTTGCAAGTTACAAAATTAATTACTTCAAATGAATGCTCTCATGGAATTAGTTTTTGTAGATCAGGTCAGGGTGCCAACATCACAGCAAACAAAGTAAAAGGCATTATATCTGCACTTTGCTTTGACGAGTACACAACTGAATATGCTATAAAACATAACTGTGTAAATCACTTTTCAATTCCGTCTAAATATGTAGACAAAAATAAATTAAAACAAATTGTCAATGTAATGTTGAGTACATCGTTTGATGGCGGAAGACATTTCACTAGACTTTTTAAACTTTTATAAATGTTAATACACGAACGTGATCCGCACTATATTTTTGTTGCGGTGCCTAAAACAGGAACTACATCAATAAACAATTTTTTAAAATATCAGCACGTGATGCCATATCTAACAACTAAAAAATGTAAATGGCTCAGTAGAGACTACCATCTTAGTATAATGGAAATACTTAGAAATTATCATACACACATAGGTTGTACAGGACACAGAAGTAATAGTGTTTTGATACGAACAGCATCGAGATTTTATAAATTTGCATTTCATAGAAACCCATGGGATAGAATGGTATCCTTTTATACAGATTATACAACCGGGCCTCTACATTTAAGATCGTGGTCATCACCATTATTAAAATATAAAACATTTAAAGAATTTGTTATGGACTTTAATCAAAGTGAATGGCGACATCATAAAAACTTTAAACCAACTTGTGAATATACACATCACAACGGAGTTCAAATAGTTGATCACATTTACATGTATGATAATTTTGAACAACAAGTGTTTAATTTGTGCGAGAAGTTAAAACTTAACTTTAATTTATTTCGCCAAGGTGGACTTAATAGAAAGGCACCTAGAGAAGTAGATTATAAAAAGTACTATGATCATGATCAAGAAATGATAGATGCTGTTGCAGAAGCATTTAAAGAAGACATAAAAATTTTTGGAGATACTTTTGACTAATTGTATAATATTAACACATGCATTTATTAGAGAAGAAGAAGTTTATAAACTTGAACTTTTAGAATTTGCTATAAAGCATTGGCGTTATAATAATCCAAACAGTTATATAATTTTAGCAGGACATGGATTACAACCTAAAGTAACTGAATGTGATTATGTGCATTGGGAAGAAAAAATAAATGAAAAAGATATTAACGTAGGTCATCCACATCTTTGTAATAAAGCATACGGCATTGCCGCAGACAATGGGTTTACAAAAGTTTTGAAATCACGTTCCGACTCAATTCATTTAATTAAGAACATATGTGAATATGCAGACAAATTACTACAAAATAAAAACATGCTTGTAACACAGCAGACCACTATTGATAAACCACAGATAGGAGATTTATTTTTATATGGTGATTTAAATTTCATAAGAAAATGTTGGAACCTTAATACATGGTATCCTACTAAAACAGGTGTTACAAGTTTAGCAAATAACTTTATGAATGTTGTAGAAGAAAATAATTGGCATGATGCTTGTATAAACAATCTATCTTTTGTAGATATCTATAATATTAAATGGATATGCTTACAAAAGAACTGGAATGAAATAAATGCAAACAAAGAACAAGTTCTTAATAATAATTTAGACAACTGGCACAATCATTTATGGGGAAGTAAACAAAAATGGCACACGTGGGATAAAGATGGAACTTTTATTTTTTCAAAACCGAAGGTAGGAAAAATAACTACAGAAAAGGATTGGAAATGAAAATAGCAGTTTGTGTAAGTGGAATATCGAGTAGAATACCTGAATATGAAAAAGTTATAGACCTACAAAGAAAAGTTTTTGGAAAATATGATTTCTTTTTCCAACAATGGGAAGGATACCCTAGACCAAATGTACCAAATTGTGAAATAAATCCAGAACCAACATGGGACTATCATTGTATTTTAGATGCAAAAGTAAAACCAGATTGTGATATCTATAAAAGATACACAAAGCCAGGTGGCAAAATAGAACGTAAAGGATTAAAGAAAAAATTTACGTACTCAGCAAATCAAATTATATCACACGCATACCTTGTAGATAGTTTACCAAAAGAGTACACGCATATTATTAAAACAAGATTCGATACATTAGTATCAACAAAAGTAGATTTTGAACCTTACATTGAAATGTTATTAGATGATTGGAACATAGGGTTTTACGTAGGTGGAAAAGATAATCCTACACCATTACACACTCTAACAGAATATGATCATACAGGACCAAGATGTAAATGGCGTTTGTTTGATCATTTACTATTTCACCCACGTGATAGATTAAAAAATGTTTTTAAGTTAAAGGAAGAACAAAAATTGTTAGGAACTGAGTGGGGATGGTACCAATTACTTGTTGAACCTTACAATGATTTAAAATATAAAAATATAATAGGCGGCGAGTCATTATTAAAATGCACTAGGCATCCTTTACAATGGGATCAGTTTTAATGGAGTATCGAGGTTGGACAGTAATAGATGATCCTATGTATCATAGACTAATAAGAGAGAACATTAATTTTATCGATAACGATGTTAAAGAAATGACTAGGATTATTAAAAAATATGTTTCAAATAAAACTGTTGCTATAGATATTGGATGCCACTATGGATTCTTTACAAAATTTTTAAGCGAACAATTTAAAACTGTACACGCATTTGATTTTAACAATGACATTTTCGAATGTTTTGTAAAGAATATGGAAAAATTCAAATGTAGAAACGTAGTTAGATACCCGTACGGTTTAGGTGAAAAACAAAAATACGTTGCTACAAATGACTGGTCAGATAGACACAATAGACGAGGACCGTTAGGTAATCACATCGATCCTGAGATTAAAAGACAGAAAAACAAAAAACAAAAAATTAGACCACTTGATCGTTTGAATATTAAAGATGTTGGCCTAATGATGATAGACACAGAAGGATATGAACTTAACGTGCTTAAAGGTGCTTATAAAACAATTAAAGCATACAAGCCAGTATTAGTTTTAGAATTCCACACGTCATTTAGCAATCCTATCGATAACCTCACAAAAAGGTATGGGTATACACTAGGCAATCTACAAGATTACGTAGAAAGTTTAGGGTACAAGTCTGTAGGGTATATCAATAAAGTCGATCAGGCCTTCGTTGCGAAAGCGTAAATTACCAAAAGTGTTTTTTAAAAATTACGCGAATGCGTAAAACTGCGTAAAGCCGGCCTACTCCTTGAAAAGAATAAACCGACCTTACAATAATGTGCGGAATTAGAATTTAAATTTAATACCTGCTGACATTCCAGTAGTATCTACTGAAGCGCCAGTTTTGTCGGCAAATTCGTATCCTGCATATACTTCAAACGATTCTGTAACTGAATGAGTTACACCTGCTGTAGTATATTTTGTTCCGTCTTTAACTTCACCATATCCTAATGCAAATGTTGTTGCATCTATAGTGTGCGCCACTGAAACTTCGTTTGCTGTAACGTCTGTACTAGCCGCCGCCGCAAAGTCTTTTTTAGTATACGCATAGTTAATATCTGTAGAATCTGATAGTGGAACTGTTACACCCGCACCATAGTATTTTACTTCGTTAACCTTGTCATCCGTCATTGCAACACCTACGTTTGCTCCACCTAATGGTAGAGTTGCCGCAGTTTCTAGCACGTCAATACCGTCTTTACCTGTGTCGCCATCAACTTTGATTTGAGTATCAAAACTAATACCACCTAGGTCTGTTGAGTATTGAATTAAATGAGAATCTCTGCTGAAAAGTTTTTGTGATGCTCCACCACCGTATTCTGGGAATACGTCAGTTTTGCTAGTCACAGCACCTTTGAACACAGAGTTCATTCTACCTGCTTGAAGTTTACCTGCAGAACCTTCAACTCCAGCATAAGCCAATTTAGAATCAAAAGGATCTGAACCTGAATCGTCAGTGTCAACACCCACTTCTATGTGAGCGAATCCTCTAACTCCGTCAGTTAGATCTTCAGTGATTACTACACCGATTGCTGATCCATTGTCTTCTGCTTTCATTTTAGCAGTTCCGTTAGTGTCTTCGTCGTTACCAAGTCTGTAGTTTAAACTACCTGACATAGTAACCTCGGCCGCTTCCGCCGGTGCTGGTTTGAGCACAGACCAAAGCACACCTAGAGCGATGATAATTGCCACACCCCAGGCCATTTTTTTCTTAGTCATTTTCATATATCGTTAGTCTCCTGTTCAATATGATTTAAAGTGCGATCACAGGCCTTGTGATCGCTTCGGATTGTACGACATATTTATCGTAAAAGCAACCTTAAATTGCAATAATTGGTAAAATTTTACAACTTACGTTAGCACTTTAAATAGTACATCATGGGAATACACTACGATTATAAAAGTACTAGGGAAGATAAGAACTTGCGTAAGAAACAAAAAAGAGATGCAAGGCGCCATAGTAAAAAGCCTAAAACCAAAACGACCAATTATACCGTTCCGTTGGATAGGCCAATTACTCTTGACGACTTAACTAGACCAAATAAAGATAATGATTAACAAGCGATTATTTGAACACTATAAAATAGATACAAATAAGAACTTGCACATACAGAATAGGTGCGGCCGTCCTTTCGACACTGTACTAATAGATAGTCTCGGCAGTTGCTATGCTTGTGAATGTACTGCCTGGTTACCACAAAGCATAGGTAATATTCAAGTACAACCCATGGAGGAAATATTATCGTCTGCTAAACGTAAACATCTACAACAAAGTATTGACGATCATAGTTACCGCTACTGTAATCAAGCACAGTGTTCTTATCTGCAGAAGTTAGGAATACTTGAATCGGAACGTCAGGAGTTTACTATACGTTTAGCAATAGACAACAGTTGTAATTTACAATGTCCTAGTTGCCGGACAGATAGAATATTTGTTAGCAGAGGCGTTGTACTTACACGTAAGAAGGCATGGATTGATAAAGTTGTAGAATGGATTAATAAACAAACAAGACCTATACGAATTGTAATTGGTAGTGATGGAGATCCGTTTGCTAGTCTAGTATACAGATATTTCATGACTCAAGCAGAGAACCATCAATGGAACCATGTAACTTATGACTTTCAAACTAATGGTATGCTTGTGTCAAAAATGTATCAAAGGTATCAATGGGTATTTGATCGTACTGAAGTATTGAATATTAGTGTTGATGGCTCTACTGCTGAAGTGTATGAAAAACTACGTAAGGGAGGTAGTTTTGAGAAACTACTTGAAAATTTTCAATTTTTGCAGAACGTGAAACGTAAGTTTCAAGTACATTTACATATGGTTGTACAAAAAGTTAACTGGCATCAAATGCCAGCAGTGTTTAAAATGTTAGATCGTTATGGGTTTGAACGTGCATACTTTAATTTAATACAGGATTGGGGTACTAACATTAACATAAATGAACAAACGGAATTTGTTAATCAATTAAAATATAACGAAATCAAAGCAGAGTTGTCTAAAGACATACGAGCAAGACTGCATCAACTATCTTAGTTTTGCTCCAAACATTTCTAAAAATAATTCAGCAAAACGTTTGTGATGTTCTACGCCGTAGTGTTTACCATCGCTTGCTAAACTAGGCTTACTGTATAGTTCACGTTGCTCAAACTTATCCCAATACGGCCAACAATTTTTAATTGTATAGTTAGCAAGTACGTTTAATTTTTCTAATTGTTCGTGTTCAATTGGGTCATTAGCAAAACAATGAAATACTTTTGCACGTGTTACTTCAGCAAACTTTTCTGTCCAAAATATATTGTGTAAAAAGTTTTTAAGGTCTTGCGACTCTGTATTGTGTTTTGGGTCTACATATTCTCTGCGACTCTCATCTGGCCAGCACATAATAATAATTTTAGGATCTAAAAGATTTTGCGTACCCCAAAGTCTACGCACACAAGCATCGCCACTTGCACCTGGAACACCTAAGTTCCAATATCTTAAACGTTGAGTATTGTGTTGACTTAAGAAATGTACCCAATGCTGATCGTCATTAAGACCTTGCCCAAACGTATGACTACATCCTAAAACCAAAACATTCTTTTTGCCATCTGGCATTGGTTCCCATTCGTTACAACGGTAACCCATTGAGTTAAGTTTATGTTCATTCCAAGGGTACTTGCCTATTGGTTGTTTATCTAAACCTTTATCTGTATAGTCGCCAAATTTCATTTCTTATTTGTTTTTTTTAATTGCATTCTCTTTTTAATCATACTACTAATATACAATTCCATAAAACCAACTCTGCCTCTGCCATCAAATATATCTGGATAGATTAGTCTACCCATTGTTAAAAATTTTTCTTTTGCATAACAATCCAAACGTTTCCTGGATGCAACATACTTAAACGTTAATGCTTTATGTCTACCTAACCATTTTATTAAATTCGATTCTTGTTTCAACATTACTTTTGCTAACTTTAAAGGAATATACTCTTTAAAATACTTTAACCTTATTGAATAAAATTTCTTCACACTTGTAATTACCGTTTAAATATTAGGCATGAACATTACCAAAAAAGCAGAGTACCAAAGAGAAACTATACTTGCCTATAGGTCTATGCTTAACGATCGTTGGCGAAATGAATTTTTTCACACAGCATTAACTAAACATTCAAAAGACAAAGTTGTTATGGATGTAGGATGTGGGACAGGTCTTTTATCATTCTATGCTTTAGAAGCAGGTGCTAAATTTGTATATGCTATAGAGAAGAGAGCAGACAGCGCCGCATTAACTCAAGAAATATTATCTTCAAACTTTGATGAAAGTAAGTTTTGTGTTTTGAATTTAGACTTCTGGAATGATCTTAGTAGTGTAGAATTTAAACACAAAGTCGATATACTAGTAGGCGAACTAGTTGGGCCTGGCCTATTTGATTCGGGATGGCTTAATACAATTAAATGTGCTAAACCTTTGTTGTCTAAGGATGCAATAACTATTCCAGATGATATAAGCGTAGATGTTTGGATGTATCCAAATACTCAGTTACTTGAAAATGCTGAAGTGGAAGAAAGTCTCCAGGCAGAACCAAACTTGCCAGGACCAAAGGAAGTAATAAGTGAAAAGTTTGCGAAGTCTATTATCTATAGATATGCAAATACACCTAGCATTAAAGACAGTGTTCATAAATCTTATAGAGAGAATTCTACAAAACATTATAGAGAAATTAATAAACTTAAACAGAATCCAACATTTAAAATTGAGAACGTGTGCAATTATTCTCTACAACGTATGCCTGATATTATATTTCGTGATAGTCCACCACCTAGTCATATTTGTCCTATTATTGACTTTGAGTTGGTTATTCCGGTTCCTTGTGCTTTAGCATTTATTAACAAAATATCTTTTGAATCAAAAACATTGTATCTTAAAGATGCAAAATATATGCCATGGAAATATGCACCGGTGTTACATATTAACAATCCGGGTGTATATAATTTTGTTTACTCTAATCCATATATGGAAATGTTATGTGGGAACGAGTGGAGTTGTAAAAAAATTAAAGAAATTTAAAGTGCGTGGCAAAATATTGTCACAAAAGATTTTTCTTCATGACAACTACTAGAACAATGTAACTGTTCTCTATCAAACACAATGCCTGCTCTTTCTTGCCATTCGAATATATTTTCTATTTCTAATCCATGCAAGTCTTCAATAGGAATGTCATTAAAATATTGTTTGTGTAACTCTGCATCAAACATTTTATCTTTGCTATAATGCGTAAGTGTTTCGTAATCGTTTCTTCTAGGGCCAGGTTGTATGTAACCGGTATTTTTAGTTTGATCATCGAATGCAAGTCTATCCAAAGATCGTTTTGCAATTAAAGTTTCCAAATTGTTTATAAAGGCTGTATCAACTAAAAAATCTATAACACTACTAGGATCTTGTTTGCATTGTTCTAAAAGTTCTCTTATGTCTTGTACTTGAACAAAGTCGCCTTGTTTATTAGGTATCTTATATGTAAAAGGAGACCAAGGTTGCTTTGTAAAAAACACACCCATTGGTTCCCAACCTGTCCAACGGTTTTTAAACACTACAGTATGAGCAATAGGATTAGCATCAAGAAGAAACATAATTGTCTTGCCTTGAGTATTAGGCAAACTACCATTGTCGGTGTGAGGTTTAAGTGCAATTTTATCATTCCTAAATGTTATTTCTTCAACGTTAAATCCGTTAGGCATAAGTCTAGACAATGCTTTTTCTAAAACTTGTTTTGGCCAATCAGTATCGTCCCAACGAGGATGTTTGCTTTTTACATCAGGTCTGAAGTCTGCTCTATTGTCGTCGACAGATAGATACTGTCTAAGTGTTTGGCGTTCTTCTTCTGTTATAATGTTTGGATAAAATTCTGACACAGTTTTCCTCAATTAACTATTTTGCATTTCCAGTAACGATTTTTACGCTGGTAATGATACGTAGTATGTAAAAATTGTTTAAGGTCATTTATATTTTTTTCGTGGTGATCAATAGTAATATTTAAGTTGTCAATGTCCACAGTATTTTTTAATGTGTCTTTTTTATACGTTTTTCTAATAGGGTAACGAGTTGTATAGTCGTAACACATGTCAAAGTTAAACTTGATAACATCATTTAATTTACTTCCTAGGCTGTTCTTACAAAATTCATTTAGTTCTTGTTTGATTTGTTTTCTATTGAGATGAAATACAACACTACTTGCTCCTTTGTATTCCCAATAGATATCATTATCTAATACTGGTCTGCCCCAAAACTTTTTATTATAATATACATCCTGCAGAAGTTTTTCTGTTGTTCTTATTTCTTTTCCTATTAGTCCATCATGACTATAAAAATAATTAAGCATCCGTTCTACAGTGTCTACATGTTTAACTTTGTATTTGTTGTGTAAGTACTCAAGCAAATAGTGTCCCCAACCGTAGTAGTACATTAATATAAAAAGATAACTGAATAAGTGTCCTCGCATAACCTGTATGTTGTCTGCGGTGCCTGTAGAAAATACTGCACTAGTTTTTTCTGTAATATAGTTGTCAATATCGTCTACACTCAAATAATAAGTGTCGAGTGGTACTTCTTTGTATTCTAAATTATATTTTGCTTGGTATTCTTTTTGACCCATTTGCGAATTGTAAGTTAGAACTAATGGGTGTACCATTAGAAAACTTTTTTGTCCTAAGTCTACTAATTTTTGTATTCCGTCTTTTAAACTATTGTAAGTTTCGTTTGGCATAGGCCATATTAATTCACTATAAGTTGGAATGTTCTCCTTCTCATATCTCGTCATATATGTTAATGCTATATTACTTTTTAGATTAATTCTTTTACTTGCTTTTTGTGTTTCTGGATTAAGACTTTGCATAGCAAAAGTTACACCTTTAAACAATCTTGTGCTTGCTTCAGAATCCATTTTTGCAATTTTATAAATGTTTTCATTATTTGTTTTTGCCCAAGTAACGTCCCAAAACTTTGGATATCCGGTTTCTTTTTTCTTGTTTATAACATATTCTGTAATATCTAAATCTCTTTTTAACATTCCCCAATTACTATCACAAACACCTATGTATTCTATTTTACGATCAGACATCCAATCTATCTCTGCTTGTATTCTTGGCATATCAAATTTACTAATTTTATTCCAATAAAGATCACCTATATCACAAAACGTACATTGATAAGGACATCCTCTGAGTGTTTCGTAAGTTACTTGCCACATTTGTTTTCCTTTTTTTGCTTCCACCTTATCAATTATCCAATCGTAAAACCCAGTTAGGATAGGACTAGGAATAGATTCTAAATCTTTAAAACGTTTTGGTAGGGCACATAATTCTCCGCCCTTTGGAAATACACTAGGAATACCATTATAGTTTTTATTCATTGCTCTTTGTTTTAATATTTGTCTAAATGCTAGTTCGCCTTCTCCCATTACTGCAATATCAAACATAGGAAAGTCTACAAAGAAGTTTTTGTTTCTTTTATCTACATTAGGACCGCCTACTACTATCTCACACTTTGGATATACTCGTTTTATTTCTTTAGCAAGTTCTTTGTTGTATTCCCAATTCCAAACATAACAACTTATGGCAACCATGTGTGGTTCTACTGTCATAGATTTTACATACTCTTTAGGAGGGATCTTTTCTATTAGTACATCTTCTACACGCCAATTTTCTTTTACTTGCTTATCGGCTTGTGCATACATCCACTGGTAACTAATCGCTAAAGGTAAAAAAAGGTTAGGACCGTACTTGTCTACAACTTGCACAAGATATAAATTATGCATTTAGTTTCATCCATTGTTTTTTTGATATTACATTTGTCTTGTGATCTAAAATGCTATCATGATCTCTTTTTGTTGGACACATTGTACAAATTTTATTAGGCTTGCCAAAGTTATTAACAAAACTACGTATGTCATCAAAACTACTGTCGGGTGATATACCTTCGTAGTCTGTATATGGTTTCCACTCTTTAGTAATTGGTTGTTGCCAATCTGATAATACTCTGTTTAACAATGCAATACTACTGCATTTGTAAATTTTTGATTCATATAATAACGGACATGTTTGTTGTATACACATATCAAATGCTTCTTTAGGATTATTATTATGAGGACGCATATTGCCAAAGTTTCCTTTATATGTTTTGAAAAATTGTAAAGGAGCATTTATTTGGAATCTTGTTTTGTTTGGACCTATCCATCTGTTGATTCCGTGTTCTGTTATAGGTTTCCATTTATATTTGTTAAAGACATAGTTCATTGCATCAGTAGCATAAGGTTTATCTTCATGGAATGTAAACTTGAAAACAGTATTGCCTACATCAACACACCAATCTAAAACATCTGGTTTATTTTTAAAATTTACTGCATTAGTAGTAAATCTTATTTGACTGTTAGGAAGAAGATTACGTACTCCATATATCCATTCATCGCACTCAGGATTAAGAGTAGGTTCGCCTCCCATTATACCAAAATCTGGTATGTCGATTTTTTCTAACCAACTCTCTATCCACTTTTTTCCTTTTGCCCAAGTTACACGACCTTTCATATTGTAATCACTGTAATTGGTACATCCGGCACAACTTAAATTACAAGCATATGTAATCATAGTTTCTACAAAGGGTAAAGTTATTTTCTGCACCATAGTATTTAAAAATAGTATTGGTAGACCCGACAGGAGTTGAACCTGTGACCTTCTGTTCCGCAAACAGATGTTCTATCCAACTGAACTACGGGTCTGTGTGGTAGTCCCTAGGAGAATCGAACTCCTCTTTGCGGTATGAAAAACCGCTGTCCTAACCGATAGACGAAGGGACCACGTGGTGGCGGAGTATACGGGATTCGAACCCGTGGTCTTCGCCGTGACAGGGCGACGTGTTAACCGCTACACTAATACTCCGTGAGTGGTGGAGCGAGAGGGAATCGAACCCACGACCTCTTGAATGCAAATCAAGCGTTCTCCCGACTGAACTACCGCCCCAGAACCTGTCGTACCAAAAACACCAATTGTGCCTTTATTACCAAAAAAGACAAGACAGCACCTAGGTGCAGTTTTAGTGTCGTGGTGCTGATGGCAGGACTCGAACCTGCAACCTACGGATTACAAATCCGTTGCTCTACCAGTTGAGCCACATCAGCGTTACAACAGTTAATATAGTACACTAGATACCTGTTAAAGTCTACCTGTTAAACGCACATAGACGTCTGTATACGCATGGTAAAAGTTGATCAGGATCAACTGTATATCTACTGCTATTACCATTGTTTTTTATGTTCTAAACGCATATCTGTATTGCAAAAAATGTATAAGTATTTTTATGAGAGATACAAAAGGTTATACACAATACCAAAAAGAAAAAGACAAGGCTAAAAAAGAAAAAGGTCTTTTAAGAT
>PVBE010371456.1_pt1 | contig 14688 bp, 10 predicted proteins | sample 1631181 | NCBI WGS metagenome assembly PVBE01 (sample SAMN08397723, study PRJNA350692) | Marine metagenome, whole genome shotgun sequencing project. | isolation source: water | place: Pacific Ocean | collected 2012-04
CGGTTTGATGGCAATGGTGCCTGGAGACGGGGAGGCAATGAACGCCAGCGCCTCGTCGATATTGGTGTCGATGCCGAGTGCTGCCCGGTCAATGCGGTTTAGTTTCATCTTGGCGACCAGCTGCGGCTTGTGTTCGGCATTCAACTGGTCAAAGCCGGCCTTGATTGCGGCGCCGATTCGAGGCGATGCCTCCCACTTGGTCGGCTCGAAGTAGGGGCCCCGGTCGTCGGGACGGGTAGACCACCACTTCTTTCCGTCCCAACGCTTGTCGATGTGATAAAGCCGACAGAGGGCGGTGAGAATTTCCGTATTTAGCGACGAATTCTCTGAATCCTGCAGTTTTTGGATCAAGCCATCGACGGCTTCGGTGGTGTGCATTTCCTGCAGCGCGGCCAAAGCGATCTGCCGGGTTGGCTCGTTATTGATTCCATCGAGACAGATTTGTGTCGCCCTGGTTTCCACCAGTGCCTTCCGGGCGATGTGCGGAATAATTTTGTTGTTCGCATAAACGCGATTTTTTGGCGAGTTGTCGACCGGTGCCGCAGCCATTTTGAGCAGGCTTTTGTGCGCTTGGCCTAGCCGGGCCAGACCGATGAGGGCCTGCAGTTGCACGCGCGCGTTTTTGTCGTGCAGCGCCTTTACAAGGAGGGACGGGTTCACGCTGCCGGTTTGGCCTTTTCGGTCGGCGAGGGCGCGAAAGGCCCATTCGCGGATGGTTTCGTCGAGCGTCAACCGGGCGATCGTCTTGTTGGCGGACTCGCCGGCCAGTTGCTTGAGCGTGAACAGCGCGGCGATACGTCCATGCAGATGGACCGACCTGTCGGCGGCGAGCCTGGCCAAGCCGTCGATGTGCCCGGCAGCGCCACGCTTGAGAATCTTACGCTGGGTGTTGATCCGGCAGACGGCGCTGTCGGAGACGATGTGCCTGAGCAGGTCGGCGTCGGTTGCCTTGGCCAAATCAGGAAACCTGGCCGCCGGTTTGCCGGGAAAGGTAATCAGCGAAACGCTGCCAACATTTGGGCCACTGTAACGGTAGCCGCCGTTTTTCCAGTCACTCACATAAATCCTCGAGTTGCCGTCGGCATCCATGTCGATGGCCTTGATCTTGTAAAAGCTGTCCTGCGTGACGTTGAACGTGCCTTCGTGTGGCGTAAGGCGGTGCACGTAAACGTGTTGCGTGGTGAAGTCGCACGTGTACAGCGCGTCGTTGAAGGCGTCTGGAAAACCGGGTTCATCCAGCCAGTAACCACCTGTGCCGGAACCACCGCCATAGTCAGCCAGTGGTGGCATGTGCTCGGCAGGAAAGTTTTTGTAGAGCCGCGGGTAGCCGTGGTTGCCCAGCGAGACGAAATGGTGCAGGCGCGTGTTCCAGCCCTTGCCGTCGTTGGTGTTGTCACGCGAGAAGACGTCTAGCTTCGGGCTGACGGCGACATCGTAAATGTTGCGGGTGTAGAGCGCGTAGTTTTCCAGTTCAGTGCCGTCGGGTCGCACACGGATCACACCGCCGCCGCGCAGATGTAGCGTGCTGTTGTCCCTGCCCCTGGCCTCGACAAAGCCGTAGTCACCAATCGCCAGGTACAGCCAGCCGTCGATGCCCATGCGCACGCCGTTGGAGGTGTGGTCGGCGCCACGAAAGCTGAGGTCGAAGCCCATGCCGGTGACGAGTTGCACCTTCTCGTCGGCGACCCCGTCGTTGTCCCTGTCGCGGAACGCCGAGAGGAACGGCGGGTTGACCACATACAGCGTGTCGCCGACGAAGCAGCTCGAGCGGGGGCTGTCGATGTTCGGCACATAGTCGGTGAACTTGTCCGCCAGACCATCACCGTCGGTGTCGGTGCACTTGACGATCTTGCCGCGGTTGGCCTTTTGATCGATTGAACTGTTCAGATCGACGCTAACGTAGACATCGCCATTGCCGCTGGCGGCGACACCGGTGGGGTAGTTGACCTGCGGCGGCTTGGCGAAAGTGACGACCTTGAAGCCTTTCGGTTGGGCGGTGGCATCTTGACTCAGGCCGAGCGTGGACAGTAGTGAAATGACGGACAGGATTTTCCTCATCATGAAAAATGCGCAGGAATCATTCACGCTTGGGCAGGTGCAGGCAATTAGTTTCCGTTTGGCCAAGCTCCTATTTCAGGCGCAACTTTGGCCAAGCGCCGTTGTTCCATAGCATTGCATCGCTCGCGGGCGGTGTTTATTTTCTTTCCCGTTCGATGAACCTTCAGCGGCTGTTGTTGATTTCGATTGTGGCAAACCTGGTTTGCCTCGCCGGTCTGTTTTGGCTGATCACCGGCCAGCAGCAGTCCGCCGGGCCAAGCCAGGCGGCGCCGGTGGCCGCGCCGGCGGCCCCAAGCCAAGCGCATGACCAAGCGGAGGCGGTCGAGCGGATCGTGCGCGAGGTCGAGCCGTTTCACTGGAGTCAAATCGAGTCCAACGACTACAAGACCTACGTTAAGAACTTGCGGGATATCGGTTGTCCGGAGGAGACCATCCGTGATCTTGTGAAGCAGGACCTCGACAAGTTTTACGATCAACGCAAGGCGGACATTTTATCCAAGGCACCTGCCCGCAAGGAATACTGGAAGACAGGCAATCCGAGCGCACTTTCCCAGCCTTCCGGTGCCACCCGCTCGCAATTGGCCCAGCTGGACCGTGAGAAAAACGAGGTGCTCGGCGACCTGTTTGGCCAACAGGGCGTGGCGGCCATCAACCGGCCCAGCCCGCTGGCCCGCGCCCGCTCGCAGGCAAAGAGCGGCTACGCGATGGATTTTATCCCGGAGGAAACCAAGGCAGAGCTGAACACCCTCGAGCGGGAGTTTGGCAGCCAGTTGCTCAAGAAAATGGCCCAGGGCGCAAGCGACGCACAGGACATGGCCGAGATTCGCCAAATGCGGGAGGAGCGCGACGGCCGCATCGCCAACATACTGACCCCGGATCAAAAAATGGAATACGACCTGCGCAAGTCTCCCACCGCGGCAAACTTGCGGCTGCAGATGGACGGATTCGATCCGTCCGAGGACGAATTCCGCGACATCTTCGCGGCGCGCAAGTCGTTCGATGACGAGTACGGCGTCGTGCCTGGGGCGAGCATTTCACCGGTTGATGCCGAGGTCCGCCAACTCGCGGAGCAGGAAATGAGTGAGCAGATCCGTACCTCACTGGGGGATGATCGTTATCTGGATTACATGCGCCAGACGGATTACGACTACAAGTCGATCCACAAAATCACCGAGAGGCAGGGGCTGGGGGAGAACATCTCTGCGCAGGTGTACCAGATGAAGGGCGGCGCCGAGGAGCTTGCCCGGGAGATTCGCATGAACACCGGCTTATCCCTCGAGGAGCGGCAGATGCAGTTGGGCCAAATCCGCAACGAAACCTCGCGCAGTATCGAGTCGATGCTCGGGGGGCAGGGGGCGGCGGCGTTGCAAAACCAGGCCGGCGGGCGGAACTGGCTCAACAACATCGGCCGCGTCAACCCGCTCCCCATCGTCAAGCCGACCTTCCAGATCATCACCAGCGGCGCCCCCAACCCGTAAGGTTTATACGGTACTGGTTATTCCGGCGTGACTAGACGCAGCGCGCCTGGCAGCAACTCGATCGCTGCCGGGGTGGTGCCGATGATGTCGCCGTCGGCCTGAATTTCCGCGGGCGGCACGGCATCGATCTCGAGGCGTTTTCCGGTGAAGTAGTCCACGCGCTTATCCTCGACGTAGCGGCCGCTCAGGATGCTCGGGAAGCGCCGCACGATCTGCAGCCGTCCAAGCGCGCCCACCAGGCTGATGTCCAGCAGGCCGTCGTCCGGCTGTGCGCCGGGGGAGAGGCGCATCACGCCGCCCCCGGCGAACTCGGTGTTGCCGGCGCATATCTGAAACATCATCTCCTGTTTTTCTTGGCCGTTCCACTTCACTGTAAACTCCGGTGCGCGAAAGCTGGCGAGCGCACGAAATAAACCAACCGAGTAACTGAAGCGCCGGCCGAAGATTCGCTTCACGCATGGACCGGTTTTGCGGATCACCTCAGCGGCAAAACCGGCGGCAACAAAAAGCAGCGCATGTCGCGTGACCGACTCCCCATCCCGGATCAACTGTACGCGGATGATATCAAGCGTCCGGGTGTTGCCGTTGGCCAGGGCATCGATGGCGGTTTTAAAATGGGCCAGGCCGAAGGTCAGTGCAACATCGTTGCCGGTGCCGACCGGTAGCGTCGCGAGGGCGGGGCGCTTGCCCGGCTCGATAGCCATCAGCCCGTTGGTCACCTCATTGACCGTGCCGTCGCCTCCCAGCGCGGCGACGATTTCGAAATCGGGAGCATTCGACTTGGTCAGGAGCGTGGCATGTCCGGCGGATTCGGTGAGCTCAGCGGTTACCGTATGGCCAAGCGAGGCCAAGTGCTCCTCGGCTTGGGCCAGGCGCCGTTCCCCCCGGCGCCGCCCGGACGCCGGGTTGGCGATGAGCAGGATGCGCTTGGCAGCCATGTCCGGCGGTCAGCTCACCTTGCCGATCCAGTCGCGGGCGATGGCCTGCAAGTCACCGTGGCCGTTGGCCTGTCCGGTGTCTGGGGCGAAGTGAATCCGCTCAAGGTCACGAATGATGCCCTGCAACTGGTCGCGATGCGGGGCTGCCAGCGACTTTGGCCGATCGGCGTCAATACGTTGCAGTAGGTCGATGACGGCAAACGGCGTGCAAACGTCCGGCACACGATACACCGGTGGCGCGGCCAGGCTGTCGTCGCGCTTGGCCAAGCGCCACGCGCCAAGGCCAAGCAGCAGCACCAACGCGCCGCCGCCGATCCACGGCCAGATCGGCGCGGGGCCCAGCACGATGCCGGCCAGCGCCAGTTCACTGTCCACCTCCACGAGATCGGCGTCGCTGTATTGTTTGAAAACCGCCTTGGTCACCAGTTCGGTCGGCTCCGGAAACTTGAACGTGAGCGACTTGCCGGCGTCGTCGCCTGGCTTGAGCGTGAGCAGCCAGGTGCGCTCGCTCACGGCATTGACGCCTGCTGCGCCGGAATCAACCCGGGCAATGGACAGCCCCTGGTCATCGGTCTTGGCAATCTCGAAACCGGGGATGTCGAGCTCAACCAGCTTGTCGATCGATGGCGTGAGGCCCTTGCCGGTGGCGTGCAGCTCGAGCGTCAGTTCTTCGTTCTCGCCGGCCAGCCGGGCGTCGAGCGTCTGCGTCAGTTCCAGCTTGTCAACCGGGCGGGCGGGGGCGGTCCCGGGGCGCGCATCGACGATCTGCGTTGCGGTGGTCACCGGCAACAGCACCGGGCCGAGCGAGTCGTAAAAATCGAGATCCATCTGTAGTTCCGGGATGCGGTCCACCGAGGCGTCCTTGGCCTTGAGCAGCACGTAGGCCAGAGGCGTCTCTCGCCAGCCTGGTTGGCCAATGGTGAGCGACTGGGTCTTGGTGTCGTGAAAGGTGATCGACTGCACTTCGAAGTTGTCGCCAAGTTTTTCGCCAAGGTGTTCCTCGAGATCGTCGCGGGGCGCCTGGCGCTGGCCGGGGTAGCGCGGGTAAAAATACGGGGTGCCGGTGCTGCTGCCACCGACGAGGTAGCGTGCAAAACCGCCGGCCTCGCGCTCGATGTCGCTCGTGTGCCGCAGGCCGATAAACAGGCCGAACGGTTCGGTGTGACCGATCTCGTCGCTACCGTCGATGTGGGCCACCAGTTCCACCTCATCGAGCAGGTCGTTGTAGTGCTGCACCAGTTCCTGTGCCGGTTCGCCGGCAGGATGATCCTCGAGCACGGCGAGGGAGGCGCGAAGGTAGCGCGGCTTCAACTCCGGCGTCAGCCGGCGCGACGTGTTGGTCACCGACTCGCCGAATGCCTTCAGGTGCCCCTCCGAGTCCGGCAGCACAAGGATGGCATCGCGAATTTTTTGTAGGTTGCTGATTTCCGGAATCTGCTGGCGAGTGACATACGACAGGTCGCTGGCACCGAGGTTGGAGTTGAACCAAAGCTGGAAAACGAGTGGGTTGGGCTTATCGGCGGCCACGGAGGTTTGCAGTGTGTAGAGCGCGGCAGCTTCGCTGAAGTCTTCGAACGCCGCCTCGCGGTGCTTGACGTACACATCGAGGTCGGCCTTGTTGCCGTACTGGTATTCGGCAAGGTCGAAGTTGGCGGCGGCCTGTTGCAGCCTGAGCTGCCAAACATCCGGCTTGGCCTTGAGTCCGGCGTTGAGCAGCGCCAGCAGCGTGTCGTAACCGGCCAGCACCTCGGCCTTGATCTGCGACTCGCCGCGCTTGGTGCCGGCCTGCTGCTGGATCTGCGGCGCGCGCCACGAGGTGGCGAGGCGCTGGCGCATGGAGTTCACCAGCGTCGCGAGCGACTCGACCGGCATTTTTTCCGGCTCGCCGAACACCTGCCTGATGTCGTCGAGCTTGTACACCTCGGCGAAGCTGTGCGCGCCCTCGAAGGCGGTGACGATGGCCCGCGGCTTGGGCGGATCGATTGGCAGCCTGGCCAGGCGCCTGAGAATCTCGTCCAGTTCGCGCAGGTTGCGCTTTTGTTTCGCCCGGGTGAGCGGCGTGCCGCTTGGCCGCGGTGGGATGTAAACCGACACACCAACAGTGGGCATGCGAGGCTTTGCGCCACCGTTGGGGTTACGGGACTGTGCCCAGCCACCGAGCAGTTTGTCGGCAATGCGCTTGGCCAATGACGGGTCGAGTTCGGCCAGGCGTTCGATCTCATCGAGCGCCTCGACAGTTTTCCTGTTCTTCAAGAGTGTTTCGGCGAGGGCAGCCATGACACGGGTGCGGCGGCTTTCCGGCAGGGCGGCGAGCCAGTCGGCTCCCGGGGCGTGCTCGATGACGAGCGCCGGGGCGATCGGTTTGTAGCGGCTGGAATTTTGCTGGGCCAATCGGCGTTGCTGCTCATACACCGGGTCATAAATCGTCGAGCTGCGATTCACGATTATTTGTGAATTTTTCGCGGTGTTCTCGGCTTCGACGAGCCACGCCTCGGCGGCGATGGTCAGCGGGAGCTGCCACTTGGCCAGGTTGCCGCCGTCCGCGTCCAGCAGCGCATTGATGATTTGCTTGAGGCTGCGGAGGTTTTCACCGCGCGCGGAAAAGTTGGTGCTGCGCACATTGCGCTGCACATCAGACTGGACGAGTTGGATCAATTTCAACCCCGGCCCACCTTCACGGAACTGCCCGCTCATCCAGTCCTCGGCCCTGGTCTTGGGCAGTTTCGCGATGAGCGAAAAGCCGCGCTTGATGCCGTCGAGCCGCTTGGTGTCGTCCTCAATGGTTGCGATCAATTTTTCGTTGGCCTTCCACGCGGCGGACAAGTTGGGCGGACTCGGCTGGCCGCTCCACAGTTTGTGCAGCAGGTCGGCGCGCATCTCGAGTGCCCAGTCCTCATCGCTGTCCGGCACAAACTTCAGCGCGATCCTGGCTTGGGATTTGGTTGCCAATGGTTGCAGTAGTTGCGCGGCACGCTTGCGGCCGTCCGGTGTGTCGGCGCCGAACCGGCCGATGCCGGCCTCGAGCCGCTTGGCCAGGCGCGACAGGTTTGGCTGGCCCACGCCGCGCAGCAGGTTGGCCAGCGAGGCGATGTCGGCATCGTTGGACTCGGTCGGGGCTAGTTTCAAAATCTCGACGAAATCCTCCTGCGTGAGCATCGGGCGAGGCTTGTTGGTGGGACGCGTCGGGATCGGCGCGCCGCTCGGCATCGGCGGTATGCTGGCCGGTGGCGGTGGAGTGGAGGAACCGGTGGCGGGTGTCCGGAGCAGGGCAGTGATGAGGTGGCGGTACGCCTTTTCGGCGGAGCCGTCGAATGGTAGTGACTGGATGTGTTTGCCCAGTTCCTCCCAGCGTCCGGCGTTGGCCAGGCGCCGGAAGCGCTCCGCCGCCGCCTTGGCCTTGTCCTTTTGCGGTTCGGCTTTTTTTGTCAACTCATCGAGCGCGTTGAGGATACCGTCCGGCGTGCGGTCAAACTTCACCGCCGTCAACGCGGCGTGCAGCTTTTCCTGCGGTGTCTTTGGCTTGGGTGGGGTGGTTGTCTTGCGGGCTGTTGGCGGCGTGCCGCTGCGGTTGGGGGCGATTATTGGTTGGGGAGTCCTTGCCGGGGCCGTGATGGCGCCTTTTGCCGGCAGACGACGAATCGACTTTGGGGGCACACCGGGCTTCACCCTGACGGCGGGAGTTAAGATGGTTCTCGGGCTTGGCTTGGCGGGCGCTTGGCCAAGCGCAACGAACGGCAGCAGGCCCAGGCCAAGCGCAAGAAGGGTGAAGCGGCGTGTCATCTCGGAAGTTCCTTTGGAGCAAAAAAGAGCCGACTCACGTCGGCTGCTTTGGTTCGAAATTCAAATTGACGTTCAACCGATCAGGAGCCTTTGCCGTCGGGGCGTTTGCCGACGCTGGCTCCGCGGGCGTCCTCCTTCTTTTTCATGGCCTTGGGCTTGTTGCTCTTCTTTTGTCCTCGGCACTTCGAGCAGACGTTCTTGTTGCCCTCACACTTCTTTGGCAGCGGCAAGGCCTGCACCTCGGACAAATCCATGCGGGCCAGCCGCACGACGGCCTCGAGGTTTTTCTGGTGATCCTCCGATGCCTTGGCGTCGGTCTTGGCGGTTTGCTCGGCGAGCAGGCGGAAGTTCTGGCGCGCCTTCTCGAGCGGCTCCTTCCATTCCTCCTTCTCGGCCAGCTCAAGGCGCATCAGCCAGCCGGTGTAGTACTGCGCGCTGGCGAGTGAGGAGCGAACCTTGCTCTCCAGTTCACTGTCGTCGCCCCTGGCGGTCTCGTCGAGGAGATGCTCCATCGAAAGCATGGCTTCCGGCAGTTCGCCGACGTAGATGCGGGCGTTGGCGCGGGCGAGTTGCAACTGCTGCCGCTTGGCGGTCTCGGTATCCGGCAGGGCGGCGAGGGCGTCGTTATAGGCATCAATCGCCTGTTGCCACTGCTTCTTGGCCTCGAAATCCAAAGCGGCTTGGATGTTTGCCTTGGCTTCCTCGCGCGCGAGTCCGGCTTGGCCGGGGCCGAAGTGGTAGGCCAGCAACGCCACGGGAGCGAGCGCCCACAGGAAGATAAGAAGGTTCTTTTTCATGTTTTTACTGTGTGATTAAGCCTATTTTGCTCGACGACTTCGTCCACTCTGCCACGGGCTTCCGAAGAACGCAAGGCCCACGGGCAGCAATGCGAGCAGCCCGGCACCGGTGGCGATGCAGCCCAGCGCCAGTTCGCGGCGGCCCTTTTCGCCGGGGTCGACGAGGTTGCGCACGCCGGCCAACTCGGCCAGTTGCGTGGTGGAAATCTGCACGTCGTTGACGTCCACGTACTCGCCGCCCAGGCGCTTGGCCAACTGCCGCAACACGCGGGCATTTTGCCTCGACATGTGGCCGTCGATGAACACGCCGCGGCGCGGATCGCCCACACCGGCCACAAGCACCCGGTTGATCGAGGGCGGCAGCCTGGGCAGGCCGATGTCCGGCACGGTGTCGCCGTCGCTGACGACCAGCAGCGTGGTGCTGCCCGGTTCCCAGCCCTTGGCCAGGCGCACCGACTCCTCGATGCCGTCGATCAGGCTCGTCTTGCCGGGATCGAACGCCATGTCGAGCGGCAGGTCGTCGAGGATGTTCTTGACGACGTTCAGGTCGTGCGTGTCCACCACGACCGGCTTGGCCCCGGTGAAAAACGCAACGACGCTGATCCGCACCTGGTCGAGCGCGATCCGCTCGAAGAGCGACAGCAACACCTTGGCGCCGCGCTGGGAGCGCGTGCGTTTCTTTTGCTTGCTGGAATCGAAACCGCCGTCGTCGAGTTGCATGCTCGGCGATACATCCCACGCGATGACCAGGTGCCGGTAGCCGCCGTCGGGAATCTTGTCGTAGCTCGCCACGCGCGGCCGGATGAAAAACAGCGTGACCAAGCCCCACGCCATGGCGGTCAGCGCGAGTACGCGCACCGTCGGCGCGAGGCGCGTCCACACCCGAGCTTGGCCAAGCGGGCCGAAGGCCAGCCGTGCCACCCGTTGCGTGCGGCGTGCGTGCCACGCTTCCGCCAACACGGCGAACACGCCGGTGCCCAGCGCCGCCCAAATAGCCAAGGTAGCTGCATCCGTCGTGATGTCAGGAATGTTCATCGACGGGTCACCATGGCGTGAATCTTATGCCGAAGAGCGAGAGCAGTTGCAGGCCGAGCAGTGACAGGCCGGCGAGGGCGAACGGGCGGAAATTGTCGGCCGGGATCGGTGCCTCCGGCTCAAACTTGGCCGGGCGCATCGAGTCGATTCGCTCGAACACCGTCTGCAGCGCGGCGGGATCGCCCGCGACGAACGCCTCGCCGCCGGTGCGGGCCGCGATCTCGTACACCTCCTGCTGCGGTTGGCCGGTGGCCACATGAATGTAGTACACCACGATGTCGGCGCCGCGCAGATCGGCGGCAATCTTGTCGCCCTGTCCGCGCAGGTCGGCGCTCATGCCGTCGGAAATCAGGATGATCATCCGGTCGCCCTCCGGTCGGTCGGCGAGGATGCGGTACACCGAGCGCAGCGCGAGGCCGATGCGCGTGCCGCCCATGTACGACGGCATGGCTTCCGGTTTCATGAACGGCGCCGAGTGCTTGAGCGCGGAGAGATCCTGCGTGAGCGGCACCCAGTGCAGCACCTCGGTGCCGAACAGCGTCACGCCGAAGGCGTCGCCCTCGCGATGGCCGACAAACTCCTGCAGCGCCTCGACCGCCTTGTCGCTGCGCCGCCCGTCGCCAAACGTTGCCGTCATGCTGCCGGACACATCGAGCACGAACTCGATGTTCGAGAGCACGCGCTGGTTGCCCTGGCTGAGCGGCCGTTGCGGCCCTGCCAGCAGCACGATCGCCACCGCCAGCAGCAGCGGCGCACCGAGGTTGGCGATTTTAACGACGCCCTCGAGCCAGCGGCCGCGCTTCGCGCCGGCGTGGTCGAACGGCATGGCCAGCACGGTGCCGTGCCGCCGCCATTCCCAGACCAGTAGCAGTACCGGCAGCGCCAACAAAGTCAACACGGCTGGATGGGCAAAAGTCATTCGGTGCGATTTTCTGTGGGGCGACGGTATGGCTCGAGCAGGGCAGGGATGTCCACGGTGGTGGTGCCGGGTGGGCGGTGCAGCCAGTCCTCGAGGCCGCGCAGCAGCGGGCCGGCCTCGTCGTGCTCCTTGAGTTGGTGGTGCAGTTCGGCCACGCCGCCGTCCTCCGGCAGGTCAAGCCGCTCGCGCCAGTGGGAGAAAATCATGCGCTCAAGACGTGCGCGGCCGTCGGTGTCGAGCGTGCCGTTGGCGGCCTGCTCGACGAGCGGCCGCAGTCGCTCGGCCAGGTCCGGTGCGTCATCGTCGTCCGCTTGGCCAAGTGGCGTTTTCTTTTTACGGCCAAGCAGAAACAGCGGCCAGGCGGCGATGAACCACACGACTCCCAAGCCAATCAGCCAGGTGGTGTAGCTGCCTGGCAACGACAGTCCGCCGGTCTCGTCCTCGATCAGTTTGCCGTCGTGATCCTCCGGCAGGATGCTGCGGATGCGCACGGTGATCGGCGGGAGATTTGTTGGCACGGTGCCGTTGGCATTGCGGAGGAATTTGGCCAGGTCGTACTCGCCCGGCACGAAGCCGAAGTAGCGCAGGTCGTACCGCTTGTCGGTGCCGTGCGGGAGTATGTCGTGGACGCGGACGATGATTTTTGATTTATCACCGACCGGCGCGGCCTCGAGTTGGTCGCCGGAGAGGATCACCATCCGGCTGCCCTCCATGCCGACCGGAATGATCCCGAGCGGTGTGCTGGTATCCTGTGCAGGCGGCTTGGCCAAGCCGGTGTAAGTGATGGCGGCAAGGAGCCCAAGCTTGGTCAGGCGGCAATTCATCGTGTGCCCCTCCCGAGGCAGTCACGTTTGCGCAGGAAACCGCGCAGCCGGTGCAGGAACGGTTCGTTCACCGGCAGCTCGAGATGGTCGATGCCACCCCGGCGCAGCTCGGCGGCGGTGTCGTCGTCGCGGAACCAGTGGCTCCAGCCGTGGCCGACAAACGCCCCGCCGGTTTCGGCTTCTTCACCTCGAAAAATCCCGGCGCGCAACCGGCCGCGCTCGACGGGATCGGTGAGTTGGAGCGCTACGCAGTCGTGCTCCTGTGCGAGCCGCTTGAGGCGGGTGGCGGCTTCCGGCTGGCGCAGATCGCTCAAGACGATGAGCATTGCCCGGTTCGTGAGCACGGCGGAAAGTTGATCAAGTTTCTCGACGAGTGTGGTCTGCTCGTCGAATCGATAGTGGCGCAACTGGTGCAGCCAGAGGAACACGCGGTACCGCGACAAGCTTGGCCGGGCGTCAAGGACGCGTTCGCCGCAGCCGACCATGCCGACCGGGCTCATGCGGGCGAGCGCGGCCAGCGCCAACCCGCCGGCGATCTGCACCGCCCAGGCGTATTTACTCATGCTCGTGGAGGCGACGCACATCGAGCCGGAGGTGTCGACGAGTAGATAAATCGGCATCTGCTTGGGTGCCTCGTACTCCTTGATGAACGGACGGCCCATGCGCGCGGTGACGCGCCAGTCGATCTGCTTCACCGGGTCGCCGGCCTCGTACGGGCGGCTCTGCGCGTATTCGATGCCGGAGCCGGTGAACGGCGACGAGTCGGTGCCGTACTGCAGGCTGTCGGCAAGCCGCCGCACGGCGATGGCGAACTGGCGTCCGTCCAGTCCGTCGCACGATTCGAGGCTGCCGGTGAGCGGTTTCATCTGCGCTTGGCCAAGGGCCGGGATGTCAACCGGCCTCGGAGAGAATTTCCTTGAGCACGCTCACGCCGGAGACACCCTCAGCCAGCGCCTCGTACTTGAGCCGGATGCGGTGCAGCAACACGTCCTCGGCCAGCGCGTACAGATCCTCCGGCACGACGTAGTCGCGGCCGTGGATGAAGGCGCGTGCCCGCGCGGCCTGGATCATCGCCAGCCCGGCTCGCGGGCTGCCGCCGATCTCGATGCTCGGATGGCGGCGCGTCCGGCGCACCACCTCGACGGTGTGTTTTTGGAACACGTCACTCACGTGCACCTCCTGCACGGCGGCCATCATCCCGACCAGGTCGGCGACGGTGGACACCGGTTTTTTGTTGAGCAGGTCGAACGCCGTTCGCGGCACCGCGCCGCCGTCCGTTCGCTGGAGGCCAAGCGTTAGGCTGCGCCGGAGCACGTCCTCCTCCTCGCCGGAGGACGGGTAGTCGAGCCGGTGGCACAGCATGAACCGGTCGAGCTGCGCCTCCGGCAGCTCGAACGTGCCGCTCTGCTCAATCGGGTTTTGCGTGGCGATGACGAGGAACGGCGCGGGCAGCGTGTGCGTCTCGTTGCCGATGGTGACCTTGCGCTCCTGCATCGCCTCGAGCAGCGCGCTCTGCACCTTGGGTGCGGCGCGGTTGATCTCATCAGCGAGCAGCAGGTTCGTGAAGATCGGCCCGAGGTGCGTGGTGAACTCGTTGTTGCGCTGGTCGAGCACCTCCGAGCCGAGGATGTCCGACGGCAGCAGATCGATGGTGAACTGCACGCGGCTGAAGCGCAGATCGATGGCGTTGGCGATCGTCTGCACCAGCAGCGTCTTGGCCAGGCCGGGCACGCCCTGCAGCAGCAAATGCCCGCCGGTGAATAGCGCGATCAGCAGCCTTTCGACGACCGTGTCCTGCCCCACCACCACCTCCGCGACGCGCTGGCGGACCTCCGTTACGAGATTGGATTGAACCGTTTCCATATTTTTGAAGTGAGCCTCTTGGGCAAGAGGAAGTTTTTGCGGTGCGAAGCTTACGCCCACAATCCCGCTTGGCCAAGCGCGGGATACGAAATACCTGTTGCCAACTGCAGACTCGGGGCATAGCTTTCGCTTCGTGAATCGATCCAGATCAAACCGCGCCGCTTCGGCTCCGCTTGGTTTCACTCTGATCGAGTTGCTGGTGGTCATCGCCATCATCGCGATCTTGGCTGGGTTGCTCTTGCCGGCTCTGGCCAGGGCGAAGGAGAAGGGGCGGTCGACCGCTTGCCTGAACAATCACAAGCAAATTGGGTTGGCTTTCATGATGTACGTGGACGACTTCGAGACGTTCCCGATCCACCCGACGTGGTCAACATGTGGTGGGAAGCTGGGCCTTGGCCCCGGCTACCAAAGTAACAACAGGAGCATCGCCGACTTCGACAAACGGCCGCTGAATAAATATACCGCCACGGCGGAAGTGTACCGTTGCCCGAGTGACGACGGCGACGTGCTGCACCCGGAGCACTTCCCCAGGCGCGAGCCGGCCATGCCTAAAACCTGTTATAATTATTACGGCACGAGTTATCTGGTCCAGTGGTCATGGGATGGTTTTGGTGTTCAGCACGTCACAGCTAGTCCGGGGCAAAAGGCGTTGACCGAGTCCGAGTTGTCCAAGGCTCCCACCACGAAACTAATCCAGGCCGACTGGCCATGGCATGGCAACAGGATTGAAAGGTCGCAGAAAACCCAGTGGCACAAGCTGGGTGTCCGGGGGTTGAACACCCTCTTCGGCGACGGCCACGCCGCGATCTTCGTTTTCCCTCGGGACTTGCACAACTGGGGAGGCCGCACGCCCGACCCCGCCAACGGCTTCTGGTAGGCCAAGCGCTTGGCCAAGCGGATGAGGGAAGAGAAAATGGCACTCCCGAGAGGATTCGAACCCCTGACCTAGTGTTTAGGAATTGGCCAGAATATTAATTTCAAATCCCGCCAAATATC
>PVBE012060954.1_pt1 | contig 14685 bp, 11 predicted proteins | sample 1631181 | NCBI WGS metagenome assembly PVBE01 (sample SAMN08397723, study PRJNA350692) | Marine metagenome, whole genome shotgun sequencing project. | isolation source: water | place: Pacific Ocean | collected 2012-04
CTGGACATTCGAAAGACAGATTCAATCCCGTTGGATGGCGTAGAGGCGATCATTCACCTAGCAAACATCGCCAACGATCCTGCTGTGGAACTAAACCCAACACTCAGCTGGGAGGTTAATGTTCTGGCTGGCCAACAACTAGCTGATCGAGCCGTAAGGAACGGAGTGAAGCAGTTCATTTATGCCAGTTCAGGAAGCGTATATGGGGTTAAAGAGGAAGAAAAGGTAACCGAAGATCTATCGCTCATTCCAATATCTGTCTATAACAAAACCAAAATGGTGGCAGAGAGAGTGTTCCTGTCATATGCACATAAAATGCAGGTTCACTGCATCCGCCCTGCCACCGTCTGCGGTCTCTCACCACGCATGCGACTGGATGTGAGCGTAAATATGCTTACTTACCAGGGGCTCAAGAATGGACAGATCACTGTGTTTGGTGGTGAGCAAACTCGTCCCAACATCCACATTAAGGACATGGCCAATGTATATCGTCACTTCCTAGCAAAACCTAAGCTGCCCTCAGGCTGCTACAACGCAGGCTTCGAGAACCTACGCATTTCCGATATCGCCAGCCAGGTTCAGGTTAGAACAGGCGCTGACATCGTAGTGAGCCAATCAAACGACCCACGCTCTTATCGTCAAGACTCCAACAAACTTTTGGCCACAGGCTTCCAACCAAAGCACGGCGTTCAAACAGCGATTGATGAAATCAGTACTGCATACAGAAACGGCTCACTGCAGGATTGTGAGAGCTGCTACACGGTGAAGTGGATGAAACATCTGCAACTAGAGGCCAAGACCTGAAGCCATGGCCACCCTTCAACCAAAAATGAAACTGCTGCAAAACATAGCCACAATCATCAGACGACGAACAATCGAAATATCTTCCAAGGCAGGCATTCCCCACCTCGGCTCATGCTTATCCTGCGTGGAGCTACTGACGGAACTTTACTGGCAAGAGCTGAAGATTGATCCGCAAAAACCGGAGGCACCAGATCGCGATCGCTTTGTGTTAAGTAAAGGTCATGGAGCACCAGTCCTATTTCAGATTCTGGCGGAACGGGGTTTTTTGCCGGTTGAGCGGCTAGCTGAATTTGGCAAACCTGGAAGTGTGTTTCACGAACATCCACCAAAGCCTGGCTACATACCCGGGGTGGAAGCTGCAACCGGCTCTTTGGGCCATGGTTTACCTATGGCCCTAGGAATGGCGATCGCCCAACGCATTCAGAACATAAACGCGCGTTGCTATGCCTTATTAAGTGATGGTGAATGCAACGAAGGAAGCATCTGGGAAGCGGCTATGCTTGCAAGCGCACAGCGTGCTTCAAATCTCACCGCCATCATTGATTACAACAAGTGGCAGGCGACTGGACGCAGCCAAGAAATAATGGCTATTGAACCTCTTGCAGGAAAATGGGCGGCATTTGGTTGGCACGCTCAGGAAATCGATGGCCATGATCTAGAAGCAATCCAAAAAGCATTGGAAGCAGCAAGATCAGAAATAGACAAACCAAGCGTGATCGTTGCCCACACAATTAAAGGGAAAGGGGTGTCATTCATGGAAGACAACAACAACTGGCATTACCGCACACCCAATAGCAAAGAGCTAATCGCAGCACTAGCTGAACTGGAGATACAGCCATGAGAAATGCCTTTGCAAAAGCCATGACAGAGATGGCACAAGAGCGCTCCGATGTCTGTCTCCTCTCTGGAGACATTGGCAATCGAATGTTTGATAGATACAAAGAGGTGGCACCTGAGAGATTCTTAAACTGTGGAATTGCCGAGGGAAACATGATGAGCATGGCAGCTGGTATGGCATTGACCGGCTTAAGACCAGTTGTGTACACAATCACTCCATTCACAACAACGCGCTGCCTAGAACAAATACGTACTGGGGTGGCATATCACGATGTACCGGTGGTTATTGTCGGAACAGGGTCTGGACTTTCATACGCTGAACTTGGCGCGACTCACCACTCTCTAGAGGATATGGCGATTTTGCGAAGTATTCCAAATTTACAGGTTTGCGCACCTGTCGACTCTGTAGAGCTCACTGCTCAGTTAAAGCAAGGAATAGTTGAAGGTAAGCCCACCTACATCCGAATCGGCAAAAAAGGTGAGCCTGATATTTTTAATCAGGAAACTAAGCTTGGAATAGGCAAGTCTAATCTAATCAAAAAGGGTAAAAGTGTCCTTATACTTGCAGTAGGGCCGATCATTTCAGAAGCTATTACAGCTCACGACTGTCTAAAAGGACAGGGTATGGAAATTGGAGTGGCAAGCATGGGAAGCATCAAACCGCTAGACACACAATTTCTGCAAGCAATGGTGAATGAAGGATATAAGACTTGGATAAGCCTAGAGGAGCACCATCGATGTGGTGGACTGGGTACTGCATTACTAGAATGGTTATCGGAAAGGGAAATCGAATCAGTCAGGTTGTTCCGCAAGGGTGTAGGGGATCATTTTGTTCATCAACTTGGAAATCAGAATTACGTACGACAAATTGAAGGCATTGATGCAAGAGCAATTGCAAAAATGGTGTCCACACTATGACGCTCCTGGGCCTAGATTTCGACAACACACTAGTATGCTATGATAAGCTCTTCAAGAAACTTGCAGTAGAAAAAGGGCTTATTGATAATTCTATTCAAGCCAATAAAACAGCAATACGCAATCACCTATGCTCTATAAAGAAAGAAGGTGAATTTACTTTGCTGCAAGGCGAGGTTTATGGCAAAAGGATTAAAGAAGCAGAAGCATCTGAAGGGATGATTGAGGCAGTAAAGCTAATTATCAATCGCGGCATTAAAGTTGCAATAGTGAGCCATAAGACAAAAGAACCATACAAAGGGCCAAAATACAACCTTCATGAAGCCGCGTTGAAATGGATTGAAAAAAACAAGTTGAATAAAAACCATGGGCTGAATATAGACACATACTTTGAACCAACTAAGAAAGAAAAAATAGAAAGAATCAAATCACTACAATGTGATTACTATGTGGACGATCTATTTGAAATACTGGAAGAGCTACCAGGGTCAATAAAGAGAATTCATTACTCAAAACAAACTGTCACGAATGCACATCAAATTGTCAATATGAATGACTGGCGCCTACTAAAAGAAATAGTCATATAGCATGCATAAAAAAAGATTAAGAGATGCTATAAGCTCCCTAAAAGAAAATGGATGTTTGATTCATAGCGTCACAAGGCTTCGCGATGGGCTCAATAGTAATGCATATAAAATATCAACCAGTCGAGGAGATTCTGCCTTAAAGCTATACCCACTCGGAAATGATACAGAATTTAGATTCAAAAGAGAGACTGAGTACATAGAGTTTCTAAATAACGGAGGAATAAACAAAAGCCCAAAGCTAGAGGAAAGCTGCCCTTCAGAGAAGTGGGCAAAGATACAATGGATAAATGGTACGAAGCCTGAAATACTGGAAGAGGGGGATATAAATCAGATTAGTGATTTTATTAACGAGATAAAAGAAGCAGAGATTAAAAATACATATGGCTTGGACTTACTTGATGCAAAGGAATCTTGTTTCAGCGTTAAATGTTGGAAAACCATGTTTGAAAATAGATTCAGATTGATATCAAAGCAAGAAAGAGATACAAAAGATGATTCTCAGAAAGAAGCAATAGATTGGCTATTGAAAATAATAATACCAAGTACAATAAAAAAGATTGAAGCGCTAGAAGAAGATGAAGTAAGATATTCATTATTCGCAAATGTTATGATAGAAACAATCATGAGCCCATCAGATGTGGGGATACATAATACAATTAAAGACGGACAAGGAAATCTATGGTTTATTGACTTTGAATATGCTGGAAAAGATGATGTTGCAAAACTAGTAGCAGACTGGGTGTTACAGCCAAACAACAAGTTGAGCAGAGAACTTGAGAAAGAACTAATACAAAGACTGAGCAGACAAGTGATCGTTGATCAAGCTAAATGGCTAAAGCGATACGCTCATATAAAAGAACTAATCAGATGCAAATGGTGTATGATTATGCTTAGCAATAAGAGAAGACAATATACAGATATGGCCCTTGAAAGGGCAAAAAGGTATTATGCACAATAAATCATGGAGAATCTAAAATGAAAAAATTAGGAATACCCTTTTGGAATGTAAACTATGGAGATGAAGATATAGAAGCTGTTGGCGAGGCAATTAAAAACAATAGAATTAGCCAGGGTAAGATAACAGCTGAATTAGAAAGAAACATAGCTGATATTATTGATGTAGAACACGTAATAATGGTATCAAGTGGTTCTATGGCTCTTACAATTGCTCTTTATGCAATCGGAGTAGGCTGCGGTGACGAAGTAATAATTCCAAGCAAAACATGGATAGCAACACTAAATGCTGTAGTTATGCTAGGGGGGGTTCCAATTCTTATTGATACACAAGAAGAAATACCAATAATTGATACATCAAAGATTGAAGAGGCTATTACAGAAAAAACGAAAGCAATCATTCCGGTTCATTTAAATGGACTGGCCTGCGAAATGCAAAAAATAACAAAATTAGCAAGTGAAAGAGGTCTTTATGTAATTGAAGACGCCGCACAAGCATTTTATTGCAAGGTAAATGATAAATATCTAGGGACAATTGGTGACATCGGATGCTTTTCATTATCACTTTCGAAGTTAATCTCCTCAGGTCAGGGTGGGTTCTGTACAACAAATAACCATGACTTAGCACAAAAGTTGAAATCCATGAGAACTCATGGACTCAACGATATTATGAAGGTAAGCACATGGAACCAGCAAGGCAATAATTTCCGCTATAATGATATATTGGCGTCAATATGCAAAGCACAGATGAGAAGTCTTGGCGAAAAAGCCGAAAGCTGTCTAAATCTAAATATGATTTACAGAGAAGGTATTACGAACAAGGATTTTAAACCTGTAGGGGATATAAGAGATATGAAACAATTGCCAATATATAATGAATTCATACTAAATGGAACTAGAGAAAAGTGGAAAAAAAGACTGGATAATGCTGATGTAGAAGCAAGGTTAATATATCCATGCTTATCTACATGTGAATATATAAATAACCGTTCGACAAAGCACGGACCATTCAAAAATTCGGAAAGATTTGGAAGGCATGGCATATACCTGCCAGGTGGGCCAGATGCTAACATTGATAAAATAAAAGAATTAATTGTGTTTATAAATTCGTTCGACTAGATATCAAGAACGGAAGCAGAAATTGACCTGTCTTCTGTTTACCAATCGAAAAACTAGGTCTTTAGGAGCTCATAAGAAAAATTCATAATAATATCATTCAGCATTCCAGATAGTAGTTGATAGCAGTATAAGATAGAAAAAGGATGAGTTTATAGATTTGCAGTTTATATGTAAATAAGTATTGGACTAGAAATTGCGGCTGTTACGGTTTGATAAAATAACTCCATTTGGTGGCAAAATCAAACCTATGGAGGTGGATATTGCCAAGTCCTATTTCATCTATCAACGCCTGAGTCTCACCAGGATAGGGTCCAAAGTTGGCATTACATAAAAGTACAAGGCCCCCTTTTGGCATCAAGGGGTAAAGGAATTTTAAAGCAGCTGATGTTGGAGAGTAAATGTCGGTACCCAAAATAATCATTGATACGATTAAACCTGGATTATCATTTACATATTTAGGTATTGTTTGGGTAGCATCACCACTAACTAATTTAATTTTTTGAAACTGTGGAAGGGATTTTGTTTTTTCAAATAATTCTGCAGACTGGTATATTTCTTCTTCAGTAGAAACAGTATCTGGGTTTAGAGATTTAAAAAGATCTATTTCTGAGTCATCCATACTATCTTTAGGGTCAAAATCCAAGGTATGTCCTTTGAATGTATCAAATCCTATGATTTCTCTGGTATAATTACGAGGTTCTAATATTTCAGAGAATTGTGCCATGGAGAATGTACAGTTACCGTGAAGTATTCCAATTTCACAAATTGATCCATGGACATCTAGAATTTTCTTAAATATTTCATAGTAAACTAAGAATCGAGTAATATCTAATTGTCTAATCCACCTAGGGAATGATTGTATAATTTTAGCTGCGCCATTAGTACCATTAGACTGTACTTGCTCTGCTACTTGGTTGAAATACTGATTGTTAAGTTCATCTTCCCCTGATTTGAGCCTACGCAAATCCGAATTGATATTAATGGTGGGCTGGCTCTTCATTTCATTTTAATTGCTTTTACCTGAATAAAATAGCACAGAGCCATTGAAATGAAAAGATAGCGTTTATAATAATTTCAGGAAATCAGGGAAAATACTAAATTGTAATGTATTCATAACACAGAATACTTCTTGAAGTGAAGTGCTAACTCAAGGCTCTCTAAAAACATATAAATACTAGTAGTCAGCTAAGGCTTGAATAGCCTGGAGTATTCATAAAATTCTAATGAAATGGTTAACGCGTAAATGGAAGACAACGTCGAATAGAGATCTAGCAAATAAGCTATGTCAATAACAAAGAACAAAAGATATAAAAATCCACTGAGTTTATATCATAGTGTTATGAATAAATCAAACATCGCGTGAAGCGAAAGGCTGTTAGGTATTGAGACTAGTTTATTAGCATAATATAGGCTGATCCGCTAGTTGGTAGAAATAAAAGATATCTAAATAATATATTAATTACAGGGTAGGCTTGTGCGAAAAACGAGTCTTAGAAAAAAGAAGCTAATATCCTTGGTAGGGCAAATAACATTGATATTTAATCATGAATAACATCCGATATTATCAGTCGTTAGAATCATAGAAATAAATCCAGGAGGTAAGTCCGTCGGGAACATAATGAATCAGTTTAGAAATCAAAGGTGTAATAATAATGATATACAAGTCAGTGAGTGGTGAGTATCACAACAAAACCCTAGCGGATTATGCAGATTAGCGTATAAAGCCTTAAGTCATTCCAGTGAAGAAGATGCATAGGAACCTCTATAACAGGCACAGTAACACAATTTTCTGATAGCGTGAACGATGAAAAAGGGTAGCCTGCCTGTTCAGAGGCTAGAATAAAATTCAAACTTTGGGACCTATGTTCGCCTGACATGCGTAATTCAGGTTTAGATAGAATACTCAAATCTCATAGATCTGTAGCTATTAAAGCTTATCTTGAGATTTTCAGTGCTTTATCTGCTGATGTGAAACATTTTGATGGGAAATATCTACTATCAGAACTTCCAGAATTTATGAATATTATGACTAATGGAGTATCTATCAAAGTGAATAATATCATTCATAATTTTCTGACTAATTTTAAATGGGATATCTCAGGACTGACAATAGAGGAAAAGATAAAGTATCCCAACCTTACACAAGCAATAATTCGGTGGTCATGCCAAGGTGGCGCATATGGTAAGGCCCTAGAATATAAGAAGATAAAATCTGATTGTTTTATTATAACGGGATCTATTGGGTTCAGTGTTGGAAGCAATACCTATCTTCTAGCTTACTTGATTTACTTACATTTATCCGGATCAAAAGGAAAGAGTCTAATTAATTACACACTGCCAGCAGAAATATCATTATTTCCAGTATTATCCGAAATGGCTTCTTCAGGATATCAACAAGTTATAAATAGACCAATACTTACGTACAAATATAGTTATGAAGACCTTATTGCTATCTGCAATACCAAGGGAGTAACGCAGCTGACAGATGAAGTTGAAAGATACTTAAATTACTATTGTGGACTTGAAACATATAAGATAAAAACTATTACAGAGGAGCATTCATATCCAAATTCATTTTCGGAAGATCTTGTAAATAGTGCTGCACGTTCAATGCTAAAGCGTCTAGGACTTACATCAATAGATAATTCAGTTTATGGGGGCAAATTATCAATTATGTCTAGCCAGCGTCCAATCGCTATTATTGCTAATCGAGATGAACTTTGGGTGGGACAAGGACAACCCTGGCGGGACTCTCAAATCGATAAGTATATCGATAGCATTGATTATTTAATTAAAAAAGGATATACAGTGGTCAGAATCAACAGCAGAGCGCAAACCTGTAGTTACTCTAATAAATATTTCCTTGATCTTGCAGGTGTTGATGAATGCTCTAGTGAATTACAACTCATAATCGCATCGCAAGCAAAGATATTAATAGGTGCTGATACAGGAATAGTAGGGATCTGCCAACTTCTTACTCACCTACCTACATTAGTGGTGGATGGTGCTGACTTTAGGCCTCATTCACCTTGGGGTAGAGTAATTTGTTGTCCCAAGAGACTATATTTAAATAGAGATCAAAAAACGTCTCACATTTTAGAAGAAGTAAAACACTTTATATTTCAGAATGATGGGGTATGGGACACAAAATCAGCAAAAAAGTATGGCTTATCATTGAATCATCTTAGTGAATTAGATATTTTAGATGCGGTAAAAGAATTTATTTGTATTATAGAGGAGAATGGAGATTGGGGCGTAAATTACAAACTTGAAGATATAGGAGGTAACAAATACACTAATTTCAATACACTCATAACCTCATCTACATACGTTTATTATCTCAAATTAGTAAAACATCTAGAACTTTGGTATCCAATGTGTTGATTGCCTGCTGAAATATTGGGAAGGCAAGAAGGTGATTACTTAAATGCAGTTATAATATAAAAACTTTTAAGTCCGCTCGATCCAGTGAAATCATATTCTTCGAGTCCAATAGAAACCTTATTAAAGACAGAAAATATACTTTGAATCTCATGCAATGATAAACAAGTTAGTACTATTCCATCCTCCCAGTGGCCATTCAAGTCTACCCGATATGTAAAATCAGATATTTGCCAATCCTTCTGACAATATCTATCTCTGTCGGATTTAGTATAAATACGACAGATCCCACCAGGTTTCAAAATTCTATAAACTTCTCTTATTGAAATAAGAAAGTCATCATACTTCGAATAATAAAGAGAGGACTCTGCATTCACTATGTCAACTGATCCTTCTTCCAATGGATAAGCAGTCGGCTGAGCCGACAAGAAAGATGTGATCGTATGATCAGTATAAGCTGAAAGCATTTGAGTCACAGCGGCCTGTAAAACGAGATTTGATATATCGGTTAAAATAAATTGATTAAATCTATCAAGGGATGCATGCAAATGACAAAGATGATCTGCCTTTGCACATCCTATATCAAGCCACTTCAGTAGCGATTGCCTTGACTTATTCAGCATTAAGTAGTTAGAGACCTCATATCTAACAAATGCAGTAAGATTTGAAGAAGGGAATGAATAGAGAGGTAGGCTATGATCACTCTCTTTTGCTAAGTTGTTGTTCCAGACGTTTCCCCAAATGTTGGCTATAGTCATGATAGCAGGTCGAATTCTAGATACATAGGTAAAATATAGAGATCATTCATTTAGTTCAAAAAGTTTAAAAGTCACAACCTCTAGATTTGGATGGTTTTTGAGATTCCATCTGCGATACCATTGGTCAACAAAGCGCCAGGCGCCAGGAATGCATAGAATTCTTTTACCTGATTCCAACAATGAGACTAATAGAGTAGTAGATATGACAATGCGATTAGCCAATGGAGAATATGTAAATAGCTTCGCAGGGTTGTCATCTACGTAGAATGAAAATTGATCTGGAATATGAGCCTTGAGCAGCAATGAAGTTACACTCTGCGAGGCTCCAAAGACACAAACATGGTCGAAAGAGTCAGCACGAGTTAGTAAGGGTAGAACAGATAGTTGAATGGTACTTCGAAATCTGGATAGAGAAGCATTATATGAGTCTATATAGCCACGAGAATCGGAAGCAATTAAGGAACCAGGATCATGCAGAGGGTATCGACCAATAGTAGAGAAAACTGACAGAACCGAGCCTCCTTTTTGGGGATTAAATTGAACATCTACAAGTTGAAGATTAGAGGCATTTGCAAGGGCCGACAAAGAGCTAACACTGAAGTAATGATTGTGCTCATGGTATATATAATCTATATTGCCAGAGCAAATATCATCAAGCAAGCCTGTCGAAACAACTAAAATACCATTGGAGGATAAATTCTCTGAAAGTTTTTTAAAAAGATCCAATGGGTCTAGTGTATTAGAAAGTGTATTTAAAACTGATATAACATCAAACTTCCGTCCTCTAAAGGCTTTAAATGCCAAAGAGTCAGCATAAGAATTAATAATTTCATGAGGAGAAGCAGCACGCTCAATATATGCTGAAGATGGTTCTATTCCGTAAGTTATAAAGCCAGACTTATAAGCAAGATCCAAAAGAGAGGAGTCATTCGAACCAATATCAAGCCAAGCTGAATCCGAACTAGAAGTTAAATATTTTTTTGTATAGTTAACAATAAATGAGAAATATTCTAAAAGGCCAGGACTACTGCGCGAAACATAGGAGAAGCCAGGCCCGTAAAGTAAATCAGGAGAAAGTTTATATGATAGTTCTGCGTGACAACAAGATTTACAAATAACAACATTCAGTGGATATTGATGTCGCGGTGTAGAAGATGATAAATAGTCACCTGCAATAGGAGATAATCCAAAGTCAGCAAGCTGCTCAAAGTCAGTTGAACCACAAATAGAGCAAAAACAATGCATTCGAGAAAATTAAAGCCAGTGCGTAGAGTTAAGAGTATGAGGACCTATGGTGATTTCCCAAAACAAGGCAAGGTTATTGGACATATTTTCCTGCCCTCTGGACAACAACCTATCAGCACTTAAAGCAGTACATACATTGTCTAAAAATGGAGCTGTTGGGCCAATGCCAAAAAACCTGATATTTCCTGTGTGATGTATATAAAAGATTTGGCCAGGCTCTCGAGATGCATGTAATGGAATTAGATAGTTTGGCGGTAAACATATTAACATGACATGGAGTCTATCGCTTGGTCCTTCATGCATGCAAAGACGGTTTATTCGCTTCGTTACAAGAGTTCGTTCTTTTAGCGCCAAGGCTTCAGTATCTTGAATAGAGAAACAAGAAAATAGTGTGCAAGTCATTTGCGTGATTAAAATAAATCTATCGGATTATATTATTCATGTTATCATTGAAACTAAAGTGATTCACATTAGCACATGAAAATCCTAGGTCAAGTGTCTGCAAAAGCTTATAAGTAGATGCTGAAATATAGCCAAAGCAATTTGATTGCTTTGGCTATAAGATTCCAATCATTAAGCCAAATGAAAACTTATATGATTGATGGCCTCAAGAATAACACTGTCGAAATGCATGCTAAGCAGATAAGTTTACAAAAGGGCTGCTAGAACGTAGAGTCAAAAGGGTCGGCGATACACATTTTACGCCTTAAAAGGCTTGAGAACGGTCACAAGGCGGAAAGTATTAGAGCACTTAAGATGAGATATTTTCTAATATTGTTTCGAGCTGGCAAGCAAAAAAGTCAGTCTTAAATTTGCGCTTAAATACAGGAGCAGGAAGATGCTCAAGGAAAATGTTGTATTTGTGTGGTTGTAAATGCTTTCAATAAAAGACAGGGTTAAGGAGTCAAAACCCTACCCTAACTTTTAATTAGTTCTAGAATTACGATATTAAGTAAGCGAGACTGATAATTGGTTCGAAGAAGTGTAGGCTTATTTAAACGCTCACGCAATAAAGTTGGCTAGAAACAATTTTATAGGGCCTGAGGAGGTAGCCTAAGAAAGAAAGTAAGATACATTTAGTGATGCAATGGTCTAATTTTGTTTAATACATAGAAAAATTCATCATTACATTGGAGTTAAGAAAAAACGAGAATAGCATAATGAAAGTCTGCAAACGACATCAAAGCTAATAAAGCTATTTAATAATCAAAGGGGGCATAATGACTCACTATTTAAACAATATTAGTTAATCATGATTAGACGGTTGAGTTCTAATGTTGGGAACTTTGAAAGAAGTGAAATCCGCTTTAAAGGTAAATTTATGTACTCTTCCCTCAAGTATATAGCCGGTGAAAATCATATGGCCCGGTGAGACATAGAAGATAGCAAGTCGAGAAAGGAAGTTAGAACGTAGAGCTAAATACGTGTGTGTTTAAGATCTTAAAATATTTCCATCCCTAATCATATAAAAATCATATAGAAAGAGGGGTATGGATTTTATGCCTTGTAGGCATAAGACAAAATTTAGTGGCATTAAAAAAGAAAATGAATATTAATATGAAATAGTCAATTTATTATTCAGAAATGGCTAGCTAGCGTGCAGGTAAGTATTGTAGAATAAATGTGACTTCAAACATAACAGATGCAAACAACTTGTGTGATATTTACAAAAAACAGGCAACTATTAATTCACAATTGTATTGATTTTTACAAGAATTACTATGAAGAAATTATAGTTTTAGATGGTAGTGAAGAAAATATCCTATTTGCAGATGAAGGTGTGACTAAAAGATGCAAATACTTTTGGCTACCAAAAAGCAGTATGCTGCAAAGGCTTAAGTTACTGACAACTCTTATACGAACAGACAACGTAATACTATCTCCCGACGATGATATAATCATCCCTTCAAGAGCCAATAAGGCCATTAGTTTATTAAGTAAATCATGCAAAATGGTTTATGGTGATCAGCTGGGTGCGTCTGTAAACTCAAATAGAATTATTTATCATCCGCTCTGGATTTGGTCAGGATACTTTGATATTAGCAGTAGAAAAACTGCTGTAGAAAAATTATGTAGCGTATATATTTACATCCAGAGTGCGCGCTTTTTTTGGGGTGTTTACGAAGCTAATCATTTGAAGTCTCTAATAGATTTTATATCCAAAAATGATCAAGCAATCTGGCAATATGAGGCTGCCTTTACTTTTTTCAACATAATCTCAGGGGACGCCGGTTACCTTCCAGCCACTTTATTTATTCGAAACACCATAAGAGATGCCGTAGACAAGAAAAAGGGTAAGCTAAAGCCTCAAGGCAATGAACAAATGAAAAAGGTTTTTGTTGAAGACAAGGCCATGGCAATTCAGACCACCTTAAAGATGATGAGCAAATATTTTCATGGTGCCGATATTAGTCAAGACGCGTGGAATTTACTCGGAAAAATAATAATAGCATCAGAGTCCGAAAATAATAATGCCGAAGAATTGCCTAAGTATTTCTCAGATATATGCATGGGTACACTGAGATCAAGTGAGCTGATCAATGAAACAAGAAAAGTTGACCCTAGTTGCAAAAACAATATATACACAAAAATACGCGAAGATGAACAAAAAGAGATGACTCGTTTTTTTGAAATTTATTATGGTATTAAACAAGTAAAGTTATAGATGTCAATAAAGGTAGAAGAGTATCTATTAGAGTTGATGAAGGTTGCTATTGGGCACGTAGACATACAAGGCTTGACCACATGAAGAACGTAAAGAATGCTGCTCACTGATTAGATGTTAATAGAATAAATAGGATTAATTGCGATAATTTAGTAAAATATGCACGCTATTAGTGCTTATTTCTTAGCTATAAAAAACTCTTGCCTACAAAGGCTGAATAAATTAATAAACTCTGTTTGCAGAGAAGACATAAAGCGAAGTATTCCTATATGTAGGGTTATGTATTTGATTAACTTGAAGACTCTAAGAATTTAATAACACTAAGAAGAATTACAACTATAGCCTTAGGTCATAAATTTGCACCATAGCGCTCCTGATTCGACTTAAGTCGAAGATAATCAAAATATCCCCTGCAATTTAGAATGGTAGAAAAAGAACCATGTTTTAGCCAATCATGTATACATAAGTCCCAATAAACGGACTAAGACCAGGAAAAGTAAGGAAATTCTTTAATCTCATTTTCTACATATTTTTCATATTAACTTCATAGCTTGGAAGAAAATAGTGTTCTACACTAAAGCAGATGGTGTGCTTATCGTCGTTGTTATTGATGCAATTCTTTTGAAGCCAATGGGCGTCTAATTTACTCTGATGAAATCTATAATATACGTTTTGAAGCAAAACTCGGCTGTGGTTGCATTTCACTTCACGTGTATTGAGTTGCGTAGAAAAGGTATCAAGCTTTGCTAAGCGACAAGAGCATCGCATTGCAGAAATACAAGATATCAGAAAATATTGGAGTAGTTCTTCAATAACACTTGATTATTTCATAACTTCTATCTAGAAATCAACAATAGAGACATCAAATATGCTTTCATGAGGCCTAGCTAGATAAGATCATAATAAAATACCTATCATTATTAGGGCAACCAATTTACTCTTCGCCGAAGAAAACAGCCTTCTCAGACTCAGTATCTTAAAAATTATCAGCGAAGTGATTGTCTATACGGAAAGATAGTTTTTTTCTAGATTAGCCATAAAACACCCTGATTATACTTCGAAACGCATGTCCTAAAAAAGACTTGGAAAGTATTCGTAGAGTTGATCTCTTTACCTTAATTTTAAAGCCTGTTGGATGTTGTTCCCAAAGACCTTGCTAATCCATCATTAAAGCTAAATGAATTGAGCAAGAGAGAATTGGTATGGGTCATATGCATTCGATTGGTAATTTTAAAGGTTCCTGTTGACATATCTGGTTTTTTCTGGAAAAATTATTTATTGAACTTGAATTTATGAAAGCAGTAATTCTTGCTGGCGGCTTGGGCACAAGGCTAAGCGAAGACAAGCAATTAAAGCCTAAACCTATGGTAGAGATAGGATCAAAGCCTATAATTTGGCATTTAATTAAATATTTTCAATA
>PVBE012481391.1_pt1 | contig 14684 bp, 11 predicted proteins | sample 1631181 | NCBI WGS metagenome assembly PVBE01 (sample SAMN08397723, study PRJNA350692) | Marine metagenome, whole genome shotgun sequencing project. | isolation source: water | place: Pacific Ocean | collected 2012-04
GGCTCCGGTAAATCGACGGCGATCGAGGAGTTTAGCCGACTCGTCCGCGAGGAACTAAATTGGGGTCATAGCGTCCACTACATGGGACCCTGGGGCCACCACCACTTCCCACGTTTTATGCATTTCGCGAGCGAGCCCGTGCCTGAGCGCTTTTCCGATATGGTGTCTGAACGGAGGCGGTTGTGCGACCAGTTGCACGGGCGGGAGTCGCCTTCCATCTTTCGGGCCCTGGGCTATGAGTGGCGACGGCGGCGAGGCCCCCTCACTGTAGAAGAGGAGGAACTGCGACAGTTCCAACGGGGGACGGTCTGGTCCTGGATTGCGTTTCGCTTCGTGCGGGCTCATCTGCGGTACTGGTTCTACCTAGTGGCACTCTCATTCGAACTTTGGTGGCGATATGCCAAGGTCTGGCGCGCAAAGCGCCACGGCCATCTGGTCATCATGGATCGCTATATCTACGACTTTATGTCGGGTGCCATGCACGGGATTCGGAGCGGCTACCGGGCGATCCGCTCGCTGATGTGCGCCCTCTATCCCCGTCCCGACAGGATCTTCCTCCTCCACGCCGACCCCGAGATCATTGCGGCACGGAAGTCCGATCTGGACCTTGAGACGCTGAAGAAAATACAGGCCCTCTACGCATCCATGGGCGATCGCTGGAACATGATTTCCATCTCGACCGAGGTCCCACCCGACGAGGTCGTGCGCGGCATCGTGGATCGCGATTTCGACTGGCTCGTAGAGAAGCGTCGCGCATGAACCTCCACTTCCACCAGTTGATCAAAGGCACCGGCATCCTGTCCCTTGCCGGGATCATGGAGAAGGGGGTGGCGTTTATCCTGCTCCCGCTCTACACCCGCTACCTGACGCCGGCCGATTACGGAGCCGTCGAACTCTTCCTGATCCTGCTCGCCATCATGGACATTGTCGTTTCGCAGGGCATGGACTCCGCGGTAATGAAGCGCATCCTTTACGACAAGGGCGGGCAGCCGATCGAGGCCTATCGTCCTGCCATCAGCACAGGCATCACCTATGTCTTATGCTGTTCTTTGATGGCTGGCACCCTCATGATCTTGTTTTCCGGTCGCATCGCACCGTTGCTGTTCGACCAGTCGGGCTATACGAAATTGCTCGCCTTCGGAGCCGGGATCCTGCTCTGCCAAGCTACCTACAAGGTCATGGCAGCCCCCCTCCGGGCAGCGCAGAAATACGCCACGGTGGCTGGAATTTCATTTATCATCTTCTGCGCCAAACTGGCCGGCAACCTCATCTGCCTGCTGTATCTGGACGCCGGCTTCGCCAGCCTGATCTACGGCAGCTTCTGCGGCGGAGTCGTCAGCGTAATCGCGACCGTATTCTTCGCGCGTAAATACCTGGCCTGGGGTTTCGATCGAGATGAACTGCGAAAACTGATGAAATTCGGATTCCCACTGATCTTCTCCGCGATCGGGTTTCTTCTGCTCTCGGCAACAGACCGCGTCCTGCTCAAGACTCTCGCTTTGAATGCACACGACGGGCTTGCGGAGGTCGGACTCTACTCCATCGCGGCGAAGCTGGTCTTCGTCGCCAACGCATTAGCCCTGACCCCCTTCCGGTCCGCCTGGCCAACGGTCTACTACAGGATCGCACGGGAGAGCGGGGCGAAGCAGACGTTCGCCAACTTCGCACTCCGTTTTTTCGCGCTCGGCCTGCTCGCGACGCTCGCCGCACATTGGTTTGCACCCTCAGCCCTGGTTCTGCTCACGACACCCGAGTTCTATGCCGCAGCCCCCGCCGTCGGTTTCCTGATGGCGGCCCTGATCTTGTTCGCCCTCAACGATATTCTCAAGGTAGGCATGAACATCGAAGCGCGCACGCACCTGCTCCCGATCCGGGTCGCACTCGCCGCCACTCTGAATGTTATCCTGGGCGTCATTATGATCCCGCGTTGGGGTATTGTAGGGGCCGCCGCCGCCACGATGATCTCCTATCTCTTCATGGACGCCTTCACAATCTGGGCCTGCCGCAACTTCTACCGCATCCAATACGACTGGTGGAGCGTGGGCAAGCTCAGTGTCCTGGCGGCGGCACTGTTCCTGGTACCCAGTCTCGTTCCACTACACCGGATGGTGCAAGATCCACTTCACCAAATGGTCCTCGATCTCGGCCTGAAGTGTGTTCTTCTGGGAATCTTTCTACTGGCCACGCTGCACATAACCAAGATCGACCTGACCAGTCTGCTCCGCCGTTCACCGGGAGGCATCGCATGAGCCTGCTAGGTCACAGGTTGGTCTGTCCGCATACGGGTCAATCACTTGCACCCCTCTCCGACGACACGCTCGCCACATCCGATGGGCTCAGGAAATATCCCGTCCGCCTCGGTGTCCCGATCGTCCGCAAGGGCAACACCCACGATGATGGACTGCCGTTTAACGATCTCGAGACGCTCGTAGCGCGCATGCAGGATCCGGACTGGTCAATTGCGATCATCGATCAGATGGGCACACACATCAAGAGGCTACCTCTACGGTCCATCCTGGCCAGCGACACGATGGCCACCTGGCAGGTGCTGCTACCCAGATCCGCACGTGGCCGAGTACTCTATATTTCCGCGCTGCTTGGTAGTGAGGCCGTTGCCCTGGGCCACTGGTGCAGGGAGGTGGTGGCGTGCGACGCGAATCTGACCCACGCCGCACTCTTAGCGGCGCGTGTTCGCCAGAAGCATCTGGACAACGTGCACGTCGTCTGTGCGGGTGACACGGACACCCTTCCCTTTCCGGACGGTGAGTTCGATTCGGTGATCCTGAATGGGCTCGACTGGTTCCGGGACGAACCGGATCTGGCGGCGCAGACGGCATTCCTGTGTGAAGCGCGCCGCGTTCTGAAACCGGGGGGACATGTCTGGTTAGGGGTCGAAAACCGGTGGGGTCTGTCCTCCTGGATCGGAAAACCCGACCACTACGCGGCAATGGCCTTCTTTTCGTTTCTGCCGCGATCTCTAGGCGATTGGCTTGCCGAGAGGTGCCGAGGACGCCGCCCGCGGGCTCATGCACGTGGGGCCGCCGGCTATCGTAGAATGCTGGGAGATGCCGGGTTTACGACAGCGCGGTTTCACGCCCTCCTGCCCCACTTCCGCAGCATTTCGGAACTTGTGCCGCTGGATCGGCTGATGCTCCCGGCGCGCGCGGCCAGCCATCGCAGCCCTGGGCTGAGAGCCAAAGCGTCCAGAGGGCGCGCGCGTCTGAAACGGACTCGCTGTCTGGCACCCACCTTCGGCATCGCCGCCCATACGGAGCGAAGTGAAGAAAGCTGGATCGAGGCCCTGACCTGCTCGCTACACCAAGAGTTCGAGATCGACGGCCCGGTTCGTTTTCCTCAACTCACACTTTCGGGAGCAGCGTCTGCAGGACTCATCCTCTTTCTGGGAGACGCGTTTGTGCTACGACTCCCCTTCGATCTCGACAACGCAGACGGTGTCCAGCGAAATTACCTGGGACTCGAAATGGCCCGGGATCGACTCCGTTCCGCCTTGCAAATCAACACGCCGGAACCGCTGATGAACACCGAGTTCGACGGGGTGCCGTTCACGGTTGAAGAGCGCATTCCAGGCGTCCTGCTGTCCCGCCTCGACCCCTCCCGCAGGCCGACCGAGGCCGATCGCGCGTTCGAGTTGTTACTGGCCATGCAGGCGCTCTCTGTAGAACGGCCTCCCGATCAGACGGCGTTATGGCGCGATACGGTGGCGACCTTCGAGCGTGCTACTGTATGGGCCATCGACGCCGAGGAGCGGAAGCTGGCTGCAGACTTTGTCGCTATGGCAGCCGACCTGGACGCCTCTTCTATCCCGCTCTGCCTGAGCCACGGTGACTTCCATTGGCGCAACATGTTGGTCAACGACACGGATTGCGGGATCGGTTTGTTCGACTGGGACCGCTGGTCTCTGGCCGCCCCGGCAACGCACGACTTTCTCCATTTCGTCATGATCCATCGCAAACTGTGCGGCCAGTTGTCCTGGGCGACGGCGTTTAGCGACTGGATCGCGGGGGCGGGCGCCAACGAGCAGGAGTTACGCTGGACCGAGCGGTTCACGGAACGCGCTGGCCTCGTGCCCGGCTGGCGGACCCCTGCGGCAACACACTACTGGTCGCGCAACATCACGGAAAAGGCTGGCACAGATTACGACTTGAACCGCAGCTGGATCCGTGAGAATTTTCTCGATCTGTTGCCGCGGATGCACGACTTGGTCCGCGCCGCGCTGAACGCGACCGGTTGAGACGATCTCTGGCCAACCGCCCTCTGGCCAACCGCCGCGCCGTGCAGGTCCACGCCTGCCCGATTTGCCTACTTCTTTTTCGCTGGCGGATAGACAGTAATTCCAAATTTCTTTGGGTCCATCCCTGCGGGCCACTTCGGTTTGCGGCGGTGAAAGCAGGAAGCATTTCTCCAATCCGCCCTATCCCAATGGGTCGCCCCACGCAAGTCCGCTCCACTTAGGTCCGCTCGGCCCAGATCCGCGACGGCCAAGTCCGCCTTGCTCAGGTTCGTTCGTGTCAGATCCACCCCCCGCAGATTCGCCCCGCTCAGGTTTTCCCCAGGACCAACATCTCCTTCAAAAGGATGCTCCTTACCGCTCAGATTTTGGTGGTCTCTTGTCGCCTTAAAGATTTTCATACGTCCCCGTCCAAGCGGACCCGGCAACGAATAGCCCAACGACCACACTAAGAAATGTTTTTCGAATTTTGTTACCCCTCCCACAGACTGTTTAAGATGTGGACACGTTCCGCCGTTTTTCTAGCAACGCCAATCGAGCTGAAAATGTCCTATTGTTTATTCCTGATTTTGTTAAGTGGTTGCTTGATTACATTCAGAGGGGCAGTGAGGGGATACTCGATAAAGCGCAACCGATTGTTCTCCATCAAATGGACGCCCCGCTGGCCAAATAATTTGCCCGTTTGATTGTCCATGATGTAATACCCGTCCTCTTTAGGGACCACCACGGTTTGATACCGGGCAGGCTCCGGCGAAAACCAAGCGTGTCCCCAAAGACCTACCATAATGAAGATGCCAAGTATGGTCGCCGCGATCCACCTTTGAAATGGTGTCGGCCCTGCTGCTCGCGTCTGTTTGATTTCATCCATCGCGTCCCCTCCCGAATGTGCTGCTCATCTGGCGTCTATTCTGTGGCGGCAGGACCGCTTTGCCACCCCCTGTTGCGGACATTTTTTTCTGTTGGCCCGGCTTTCTCTCGGGAAACAGAGGCAGTGGCGTTTGTTTTGAGCGCGACCGACTCTACAGAATGGTAAAACAAGATCGGTTTCCACTAAAAAAGCGGCAGGAGTGGTTCAATCGGCGATGCCAATTCGTAGAAAACAACAGGCAAGTCATCCGTTGCTTGAGGAATCTCGAGATGCTGCATTATGAGCAGAGGAAGCGGCGCCTGCGATACCAAACAAAGAAGCCGAAAACGCCCAGTAGTGACAACATACCAGCAGTCGGCTCGGGAACCAGAAGTGGCATATTACCATTAACCATGAGCGTCCCACTCCAGGAGATGGACTGACCGGTTTGCGTCATCGAAAAACGCAAGTTTGCCATTTCACCGGTCGCTGAAGTGAGAAACGGCGTGCCACCCACCCCGGCGGTCGTATCAAAAACCCCGTCAAGGTAAACATCGACAAAATGTTCGTCTCGGGAGAGAACCTGACTGTTTGAGGCCGTAAAGATCCCGAAGTCCTGCGAGCCAAGTGTCAAATTCGAAAGGTCCCCTAAATCGAGCGTCCAAATATCGGGGCCGACACTTGTGAAATATGGAACGTTGGCAAAGTCGCCCGTTCCGGGATTAGCAAAAACGTGATAGATGTTGAACTCATCGGTATTGAGCAGGTCGATGCCCGATCCGACAACAACACCTGCTGAACCGAGGGGATCGGATCCATAAAATTCGGTGCCCTGTGCGATTTTTATCTGTTGGCTACCTAACAGCACCAACAGGAGCAAACCGCTCAGGATACGGACAATACCGCATAACCGTACACGCTTTGTGTTGCCGTAGCTGCACATCTTCCAAACCTACTGAAAATGAACTGGGATTCCGAACTCTCCTTTGCAACGGTCTCCACTTTTCAGTTTGGGTTCCAACGTTCCATCCAACCCTACAATTGCTTTAATCCGAACAATTCGGACATTTTTAGTGGAAATACACCTCACTTTTACGCAACTCGTATGCCAAAAAGTCCTTTGGCCGATTCAATATCCGCTCAGCCGGCTGGCAGAGGCATCCTTGCCGGCCGCCACTCGAATTTTCTCCTGGAAACAACCTGTTTTTGGCGCTCCTGCGAGGGCAACTTCACGACCTAAAATCGAGCTCCATCCGACAAACCAGACCGTCGGTTGGATCGCTTAAGCCGTAAAATCGCCTCTCTTGTTGTCAAATTACCTCATCTGTTCGCGAAATAGTCCCCGACCACCCATTGCTTAAAGGCAACGCAGGCCACATCGTTCTCTAGGGCCTACTCGAGCAGACCGAAAACAAGCAACCAATTTTTCTATTTCAAAACACCCGGCATACCTCTCGCAGGAGTTTTTGGGTTATTCGTCCATCAGTAATGCGTCATCAATTTGTCGCAACACGGCAGCTGCAACGTCCCGACCATCACGGGAAGTACTACAGCCATGCCAACGGTCCACATGCTCCACCTCAGGCATCACTGCCAGGATTTCAGTTTTTAAATTCTCAATCATGTCCGTTGTTCGATCGGACTGGGGCTCGGCAAGCAAGGTAGCAATCGTTTTCATCATTCGCAGTAGTCGCGCCCGAATCTGGATAGGAGATGAAAGGCCTTCGCCAGGCTCCACCAGCAACTCCGCAGCCGGAACGTTCAACGCCTGCTGCCAACGGTACAAGGAACTGAGTGAAATATCACAATTAGGATCTTCCTGCATGCGAACCTGATTGGCTGAAAGATTCATCTTGCGGGCAAGTGCTCGCACTGACACATCCTGCTGCGAGCGAATCTGGCCGATTCGATGCAGTGGTTGTCGAGATCCAGATCCATTACCAGATCCATTGCCATTAGTCTCTTCTGTTTGAACACATCCCCCATGGGGATTCGTGCTTGCTGCTTGAACCTTAGTGTGATGAACGGCGCACATCTCAGCTCCTCCAAGTTGCTACGGCTGAATCATTCCCTAACACTCCGTGCGACCAGAAGTGTCCCAGAACGCTAAGCGTCCCTGTCGCCCCATAATGCAACGGAAGCGACAAGACTACCCCTGGCTCACCCTGGCGATGCGACCCTGTAGCCACATGCCAAGACATACGCAGCCTGTCATCTCTCGGTTGTCTCTTTTTTTCTAAACTCAAGGAGCAAGCGGCCCTAGGCGAACACAACCGCATCGTCCTCCCCGGACCGGTTGCGGGCACCCTGAGCGAGCTCTATGGCTCCTCCTCTTCTGGACGCGATAGAGAAGCGCTAATAGGGCAAAAAGAAAATCCTTTTTTGAGGATTTCGTGAAAATCTTTCCGAGGCGGGCCGCTCCGCGCAGCCTTATCTGCCTGGGAAGAAAGAACCTACGAAAAGAGAGCCAAAAAGGATTACTTTTCGGGCCCTTCGTTAAACAGAATGTGCGTTCCCGATTTTCCGGGAGTGATGAGATCGGGTCTGCCATCGGCGTTCATATCTGCCACCCGCAGCTGCAGGCCGGTACCGACATGCCCCTGCTCAATCGTGTGACGCACGAAGCGGCCCTCTGCCACATTCCACGTGTAGTAATAGAGGCAAGGCGGTTCTGACGCACCGGGATCACCACCTGAATGGGCACGAACACGTTTGCCGGTAATCAGCTCGCCCGCTCCATCACCGTCAAGATCTGCCCACGCCAGCGCGTGCAACTGGGAATAGGAATCGTCAATCAGATGCTCTCGCCACGCCGTCTTACCATCAACCGGCTCAAGCTGTTCCAGCCAATAAACGCCGTAGTCGTGTCCGTTGCCCCGGATGATGTCAGCGCGCCCGTCACCGTTGATATCTTTCACCAGTACCGGACAACTGGCTCCAACCCATTGCCAGTCTCTGTGCCATTTCCAGGGTTTGTCGAGATCTGCTTTCGGCGGGCACTCGTACCACCCTTGGGCAAAGAGAATATCCGCTCTCCCATCGCCGTTGATATCCCCGAATCCCATCCCGTGGCCATTGGCGCCCCGACCAATAATCCACTGTTTGAGCGTTGGCTGTTTTGCTTCATCTTCAGCAAAACGCCAAGCCACTAGATCGGCCTTTGCGTTCCAACTGTCGACCACCAACTCCGCGTTTCCATCCGCATCCAAATCTTGCAGGAACGTAATTTCATTGTTGGTCCCACCTTCGGCCAAAAGGTGTTTTTTCCAAAGTTGATTTTTCTGCAATCCCTCAAGACCTGGATTTTGGTACCAATAGATCTGTTTCGGAATGAAGGAACTCGAGACAACATCGATCCAACCGTCCCCATTCATGTCCCGGACATGATCGCCGTTGTTTTCCAGATAGTCTTTGCCAAACGAAGCGATTTCTCGCAAAGGATGCTGGCGAAATTCCGGTCCCTCATACCAATGGCGGCCGGCCACCACATCCATCTGCCCATCGTTATTGACATCCGCCACCGCGCAACCTTCGTTGTTATCCAGAACCAGCCTCTGGGTACGAAATTGAAGTCCGCCGCGAGGCGAATCGGCTTCGGCAGCTTTCGGGTGGAAGTCGGCCAAAAGAAGCCCGAAAGAAACCAACAGGAGTACACGAGCGGAATGCCAGAACGCTTGAGCGTTGTTGCAGCGGAACTGATTGCAGCCCCGGTGAGCAGACCGTTCTGTTCCCAAACGCATCCGCCTTGGTCCTCGAAGGAGCAACCTGGCGCGACTGCACATACAACCGGCACCGTAAAAAAGATGAAATATCATAGCTCTGAAACATCCCGTTCCTGTTGGATTTCATTGGCCGGACCCGCACATTGTAACGAAAAGACTCCACATGGACATGAGCGGTTCAAGGACCGGGGGATTATTCCCCGTATTCCATCGGTGGGATCAAAAAATGCAAACTCAAGATCAACCACTTCTTCTCGCCGACCACCGGTGTTGATCGATCGACCGGGTCGTTAGGATGGGGACCCTATTGACCAAAAGAAACCCGCGCTGTTCCGCTTGAGCGGGGTCATGGAGATGTCGGTCCCGGAGCAAAATAACGTATGGCCAAGCAAGCACTTGCTGCCGTTTTTCTTGGTAAGGGAAAACCGCTCGAGATCCAATCGTTTGACATACCGGAATTACGTGCCGGTGAATTGTTGGTCCGTGTGATCTGCTGCACCGTATGTGGCAGCGATCTGCACACGTACGAAGGTCGCCGCTCAAGTCCGACCCCGACGATCCTCGGACACGAGATCATGGGCCGGCTCGCAGCACTTCCAGAGGGAGGGGGCGCCGCTGACGTCGAAGGGCGGCCGCTAAAGATCGGGGACCGAATCACCTGGTCGATTGCAGCCAACTGCGGGGACTGCTTTTATTGCGGCCACGATCTCCCGGCAAAATGTGATTCCCTCTTCAAATATGGTCACGAGGCGATCGACCCGATCCATCCACTCAGTGGAGGACTCGCTGAGTTTTGCCACCTCGCAGCGGGCACCGCCGTCGTACAAATTCCCAAAGTGTTGTCCGACATCGTCGCCTCTCCCGCCAACTGCGCGACGGCCACCGTGGCGGCCGCCCTCCGCGTCGGCGGAGGTTGCGCCGGTGAGGTGGTGCTCATTCAAGGTGCCGGGATGCTGGGACTCTCGGCAACTGCCATGGCCGCTACGCTCGGTGCAGCTGAGGTGATCGTCTGTGACGTCGACAATGACCGGCTTGAGCAGGCGTCTCGTTTTGGCGCGAGTCGGACGATTTGTGTGGCGGATGGAACCGATGCACTGAGCGAAACGATCGGGCGTCTTACAGCCAGTCGCGGGGTCGATCTGGCCATTGAACTCTCCGGCTCTCCTGCCTCGATCGCTTCAGGGCTCGCGGAACTTCGGATCGGGGGCCGTTATGTCCTCGTGGGATCGGTATTCCCCTCCCCCGACATCCCGATTTCGGCCGAATGGATCGTCCGTCGTTGGCTCAACATTCATGGCGTACACAACTATGCCCCACGCGATCTGGCGACCGCGATCGCGTTTCTCGGTAATACGCACCAAAAGTATCCCTTCTCCGAACTCGTCGCCGCCTCCTTTCCGCTTGCCGAGGCGGAGGCAGCCTTCCAATACGCCATCGAAAAACGGCCGCACCGCGTTGCTCTCTTACCAGCAACGGATGAATGACATCTCCCTATGCACGATTCCCCAGTCCAACCGACCGGCTCGTTTCGACTCGCTCAGTGGCGGATGCTGCTGGCGACGATGTTCTGCTACCTGTTCTATTACACCGGCAGGCAGACCTTCGGATTTGCGATTCCCGGTATCGAGCAAGAACTAGGATTCGATAAGCAAACGCTCGGCTGGTGCAGTACCGCCCTGCTCTGGGCCTACGCGACTGGGCAGGCGATCAATGGAAATTTGGGGGACAAGTTCGGTGGCCGACGGATGATGAGCCTCGGTGCCGTACTCTCCTGCGGCTTGAACTGGCTGGTGAGTATCAGCAGTTCCCTCTCCGGTCTGATCGTTGGCTGGGGACTCAACGGCTTCGCCCAGTCGATGGGCTGGGCCCCGGGCGGGCGGGTCCTCTCCAACTGGTGGAGTCACCGTGAACGGGGCAAAGTGTTTGGGTTTTATGTCTTTGCCGCGGGCTGCTCTTCCATCCTTTCCTTCATCACCTCGCTTCTGATCCTCCATGAATTCCACCTCGACTGGCGGTGGATTTTTCGTCTGCCGGTGTTGCTGCTCGGCGGAGCGGGCATTTTGTATTTTCTTGTGGCCCGCGACCGACCCCAAGATCTTGGCTTTGAACCACCCGAAGATGAAGAGGCCCTCAGCGACGAGGCCGCGCAAGTGACGGAAACCGATACCACTGGCCAAACGTCTGAAACATCGTTTGATCGCTATCGCAGTGCCCTTGGAAACGTCCGTTTTATGATTGCGGCCCTCTCAATCGGATTTCAAAATCTTGCCCGTTACGGATTGTTGATCTGGGTGCCGGTCCACTTCATGGGCAAGGGCTGGAAAGAATCAAATCCTCTGGGGCCCTGGGGTGCGGTTGCACTGCCCGTGGGAATGGCAGTCGGGGCACTGGTGAGCGGCTGGGTCTCCGACCGGCTGCTCGGCTCGAGACGCTGGCCGATCATTACCGGCTTCATGCTGCTGGCAACGGCGACTTCCGGACTGATGTACGTCACGCCCCGCGAGGATGCGCTGACCGGCCTGATCCTGCTGTTTTTCTCCGGGTTCCTTGTCTATGGCCCCCAATCGGTCTTCTGGGCGCTCTGTCCCGATCTGCTCGGCCGCGAGCGGTCGGCAACCGGAACCGGCGTGATGAACTGCGTCGCCTACATTTTCGCAGGGCTTGGAGAACCGCTCATCGGCTGGGCCATCGACACACATGGAAATACCGCTCTGGTTTTTCTCATCGTGGCGGTCGCCTGCCTCTGCAGCGCGGCACTCGGGCCACTGATCCGCAGATGACGCCCGAAGGCCGATCCCTGACGAGGCTGAAGCGGCAATCCGCTCTTTCAGCGACTCCGCCCGGTCCGCATAAACTCATCGAGCAGTCTGCTCAGAGATGCGACGACCTTTGGGTGCTGGAGATACACATTGTGCTGCTCGGCCAGATCGTTGCCGAGATGATAAAGCTGCCCGGCGGGCTCGCCCTCTTTCGGTTCGATCTTCCCCCAAGGTTCTGTAAATCCGCCTGTGCCGAGCCCAAGAATCAGTTTCCAATCGCCACGGCGGATCGAAAACATGCCCCGGCCTGAATGATGCACGATCGCATTGCGGACCGCCTTTCCCTGCTGCCAGAGCGGCAGCAGGCTAAAACTATCCTCCCCGGCATCCCAGGCCAACGGCTTGCCGATCACGGAGGCCACCGTGGCAAACACATCGGTCAAACAGCCCAACCCACTGCGGACGGTGCCTGGCTTGATCTGCCTCGGCCAACGCACGAGGAAAGGAACGCGATGGCCCCCTTCGTGGATATCCGCTTTCTGACCACGATAGTCAAGGTTTCCCCGGTGCTCGTACTGCTTGATGTCTTGCGCTAACCAATGCGAACCGTTGTCGGAGGTAAACATTACCAGCGTATTGTCTGTAAAACCGTTGCGGTCCAGGGCTCCGAGGATACGACCCACGCAGTCGTCGACCATCACCGTAAAATCGCCATACGATCCGGCCCGGCTCTTGCCGGAATACTGCTTGGTGGGTACCCAGGGAGTATGCGGCGCAGAAAACGGCACATACACAAAGAAGGGTTTCTCCGCCGACTGCTGGTCAATAAATTCGACCGTCTTGTCCGTCGTCACCGGAAGCACATCGATGTGGCGGAAACTGGGGGCAATTTTTCCACCCACAATGTATCCCTTGCCACCGAAACGAATGTAATTGGCGGATTCAATCTCTTCGGTGGCCGCCTCGACAACCTGCGTATTCTCGACATAGACATAGGGTGCCATGTCGAGAGAGGCGGGAATGCCATAAAAGCGATCGAAACCGACCGAAAGCGGACCGGGCGAGAGGGGCTTGCTGTAATCGGTCTTCTCTCCATCGCCAAGACCAAGGTGCCATTTTCCAAAAACCGCCGTACGATAGCCGTGTCCCTGGAGCAGCGAGGCGAGGGTGGCCCGATCTGGTTCGATCAGCGCCGTGCCGTACCCGAAGAGCACACTCTCCTTCAATCGGGTTCGCCAGCAGTAGCGACCCGTGAGCAGCCCGTAGCGGGTGGGAGTACAGACCGCTGAGGGGGAGTGCATGTCGGTCATCCGCACCCCCTCTCGAGCGAGCCGATCGATGTTAGGAGTGGGAATTTTTGAATCACGGTTGTAGCAACCTGGATCTCCAACGCCCATGTCGTCTGCCAGGATGAGGACAATATTTGGCGGGGCTGCCACTGCAGCTATCGCAAGAGAAACCGAAGCACAAAAAAATAAGAGAAGCGTAAAGAATCGCATCGGCAGACCCATCGAGAAGGCGGGGTGAGATGTTTGGGAGGAAAGAATCTGGTTCAGCCGCCACATCCTCGCAGTCGCACAAGGGGATGTCAACAATTCGCTTGTCTGTTGCCCAGACCGTTCGATACCGAGCGAATGCAACCGGTCGATTCAGGGCCTTTTACTGTCCTCAAGGCAATCAGCAGCATTCCATTTTGACGATTCACTGCTGTTTGTCGGGACGCGCGACAATTTTTTGGCCAAAATAGTTGCGAAAAAGTAGCTTTTTATCTAGAATACTGCAATACGGTTACCGCTATCGTTAGATATTGAGAATCTGCGATTTTGCAGTTTTGCCGCCACTCACAGAGGCACGGTGGCATGTTATTTTTCCGGTAATGGATCGGCCAAGATGATAACCGTATGATATCCGTCGACGGGGCTGTTTGCGGAACAGAATGGACATTGGTGTAGCCAATGGGAAAATGCGTATTGCGATCTGTCGGCTCGCACAGATCAAAACGAAACTTCTTGAGCCGGTTGCAGGCAATCTGGCTCGGCGGCAATCAGACCGAGCAACGAACGCAGCTGGTCACCTGCCAATCTGAGAGACTTGAACCGCGGCTCGTTCTCAGTGGTGTTAGCTACGACCCCTCACAAGATCAACTGCCGGGAACTTCCGAAGCCCATTTTGACGCAAGCGGCCTCTGGCAGTCTCTCGATGAGTCGCAGATGGCTGCCCTCACGGAATCTTCATCGGGTGGCATCTCTCATCTGACGGCCAGCAGTTACGACAGTTTTTCGCTCGACCAGAATTTGCTTGCAGCGCGGCTCGCGGCGGCCCCGATGGAATTTTCAGGTACTGCGGGTGAGCTGATCACGCTCCCGACACCTGAAGGCCAGTTTGAGCAATTTGCCTACTGGGAATCCCCGATCATGGCCCCGGAGTTGGCGGCCAAATTTCCCGAGATCGAAACGTTCATCGGCCGCGGCATCGACGACCCGACGTCGTCCCTCCGATTCGACCGGACACCCCAGGGTTTTCACGCCCAAATTCTTTCGCCAAGCGGTAGCTACTACGTTGATCCGTTTTACCACCTTGATGCGGACGGACCGTACGTCAGTTACTTTCAAGCCGATTATCTAGCAGAGGAAAACGACACGTTTTCTTGCGGTCTCCAGGATGTCTCGGTACACGATGAGCATGACCACGATGAGCATGACCACGCATCGTCCGGTGCCGGGGAAACGAGTTCCGCGAGCAGCAACGGAACAGAACTCGGTGGAGATCTGGCACCCCTGCTCGCCCATGGCACCGAGCTTCGAACGTACGAACTGGCAGTCGCATGCACCGGGGAATATACCACCTATCACGGCGGTACGGTCCAACTCGCCATGGCTGCGATTGTTACGACCATGAATCGGGTTGGCGGTATTTACGAAGACGATATCGCAGTCCGCATGGAGCTCGTACCCAACAACGACCAGCTCATCTACACCAACTCCTCGACCGATCCGTACAGCAATAATAATGGTTACTCGATGCTGGGCCAAAATCAATCGACAATCGATAGCGTGATCGGCAGTGCAAATTACGACATCGGTCACGTCTTCAGCACCGGAGGCGGA
>PVBE011347838.1_pt1 | contig 14683 bp, 15 predicted proteins | sample 1631181 | NCBI WGS metagenome assembly PVBE01 (sample SAMN08397723, study PRJNA350692) | Marine metagenome, whole genome shotgun sequencing project. | isolation source: water | place: Pacific Ocean | collected 2012-04
ATAAAAGAAACATCCATAACAACAATATCAACCAAATCATCTATAGCGCTCGTGGTTATATATCGCGCATTTGTATTTTCAATGTTTACTATCTTTGGGTTGTTTCGCAGTTTGTAGTCAAGTTGCCCATAACCAACATCAATGGTGTATATTTTTTTTGCTCCAAATCGTAACAAACAATCAGAAAAGCCTCCCGTGCTAGCGCCAATATCCATACATATTTTATTTTCTACATTTATCTTAAAATGGTTTAACGCAGCAACAAGTTTTTGTCCGCCCCTGCTAACAAAATTTTCTGAAAGATATTTGATTTCGATTACGGATTCCACATCAACAAGCTTTGATGGCACACACTCCTTTTGGCCATTAACGTAAACCTCGCCAGCCAAAATGTGAATCTGGGCTTTTGATCTTGAATCGAAATAATTTCTTTCGAATAAAACTAAATCCAATCTGTGTTTCATATAACAATTAAATAATATAGCTTCTTTAGAAAACAAGTTTAATATTTTTTTTTATAAGTTATATATATTCTTAAAAAATATTCATAATGGCGGATAAAAACAATATTTTAGACAAATTATCAAAGTCGAAGTTTAGATCAAAATTTAACTTAGATTCTGAAATGAATTTTTACGTTCAAGACAAAGGAATCGATGAAATTAAAAAGCATGCTAGAGGCTTTGTTCAGAAAAGAATTGCGCCTGAAAAAATTTCTAATGACGGTAAGCAAACACCATTTAAAAGTCATCCTGTTTTTATAGCCCAGCATGCAACCGCTACTTGCTGTAGGAAATGCATTAAGAAATGGCATAAAATAGATATGAATCGTGAACTAACATCAAAAGAACAAGATTATATTGTAAAGCTGATAATGATTTGGATAGAAAAGAATCTTAATTAATTTTTTTGTGTTCTGTAGGCCGCAACTATGCCAGCTACATGCTGAAAGAAAAAGCGATCTTTTTCCTTCAGTATATTCATTAACTTGTCGCCCTCTTCCGTCATACCATTTTGAAAACACGCGGCCGCAGCAAGAGGATATAGTTGGTAATAATTTGGATTAGCCCTTAAAGCAACACCAAAATGTTTTATAGCGTCATCTAAATTTCCTTGAGCTTTACATAGAATACCCATGCAATAATTTTTCTGAAAAATACAATCTGGTGACTCATCAACCTTTCCTAGTACATTTCTAGCATTCTCATAAAAACCTTCACCAAGAAATGTTGCTGCTATCTGAATAAGTAAACTGTTATCATTGCTGTTTTCAGCTTTTTCAAGTAATAGAAGTTGGTTTTTTGAATCCATAATGTTAAATTACCACATATTAAATAATTAGGTATAAGACCAATGTCAAAGAAATTGATAATTATCTCCGGCGGGTTTGACCCACTTCATTCAGGACACATAGCCATGTTCGAGGAAGCTAGAGAAGTAGGAGAGATTGTCGTATTGCTCAATTCCGATGAGTGGTTAACAAGAAAGAAGGGTAATTATTTTATGGACTGGAATGATAGAATGTCGGTTGTATCAAACCTGAAAGACGTGATTGACGTTCTACCGTTCAATGATGATGACGGAACTGCAGTTCGGGGAATAATAGATGTAACAAACAAGTATTCTTCATACGATATATATTTCGCAAACGGTGGTGATAGAAACAAGAAAACAACACCTGAATCAAAATTCTGTATAGAAAACAATATCAACGAAATGTTCAATGTGGGAGGAGGTAAAACTCAATCTTCTAGCAATATCTTAAGTGTATGGAAAGATGCTCCAATGGAAAGACCGTGGGGGCAATGGCATTTCTATAAAGAATTTAAAATTGATAATGCAAAGGCCAAAATCAAGTCTTTAATTGTAAAACCTGGAAAAGAACTATCCTACCAAAAACATCACCACAGGAACGAGCATTGGTTCGTCATCAAAGGTACCGCCACAATTAAATTAAATGAAAAAGAATTCGAGATTAAAACCTTTGACACTTTTGATATTAAAATTGGTGAGTGGCACCAGTTAATCAATCGTGGAGACGATGATTTAATTGTCGTAGAAGTTCAATTTGGACAAAAATGTATAGAAGACGACATTGAGAGAAAATAAGATTGTATTCCATAAGTGTCATAATTCCATGTTTAAAAGAAGCAGAAAATCTAAGATTTCTCCTGCCTCAAGTCATAGAGAGCCTAAAAGATTCGACAGCAACCTTTGAGATTATCATTGTCGATAATTCGGTACCACTAGATGACACTCCCAATATATGCTCAAAGTTCTCAGATGTACAATACATAAACACAATTGGCACAGATAATTATGGGAATGCCGCAAGAACCGGGATTACATCATCCAATCATAATTATATTCTTTTTATGGATGCTGATGGTTCTCATGATCCCAAGATAATTTCAAAGATGGTTGAAAAAATCAACAAATCTAATATCTGTATTGCTTCAAGATATTGCGAAGGTGGATCAACAAAAGACAAGGTGACGTCAATATTTTTATCGAAAGTATTAAATTTTATTTACTCCCTGGTCTTAGGAGTTAAGTGTTCCGATTGGTCCGGCAGTTTTAAAATATATAAATCTACTTTATTAAAAGAACTTAGATTAGAATCTAACAATTTCGATATCATTCCCGAGATACTTTTTAAAATGTCACAATTAAGCGACTTTGAAAAAATCGAAGAGGTTCCTTACATGTTCGATACTAGAATACATGGCCAAACAAAAAGGAAGCTTAAAACATATATAGATTTTTTAATTACTCTCATTAAACTGAGATTGGTTTCAAAAAAATAAGAATTGAATTAATTGTATATTAAAATAGTATAAACAAGGAAGATATAGGAGTACCTAGATATGGCAAGAGCACTAATTACAGGGATAACTGGTCAGGATGGAGCATATTTGGCAAAGCACCTCTTGGATTTAGGGTATGAAGTTTACGGAGCCGCTAGAAGAAATTCAAATTACAATACTGAAAGGTTACAAATATTAGGAGTAGAAAAGGATATAAAAATAAAAGAATTTGAGCTCTTAGAAGAATCAAACATTAGAAGAGTATTAGAAGAAGTACAACCTGACGAAATATACAATTTAGGAGCTCAAAGTTTTGTGGGTGCTAGTTTTGTTACGCCTATATATACAGCTGAAGTTACGGGATTAGGGGTTCTAAAAATATTAGAGGGCTTACGATCTGTTTGTCCTGAATGTAAATTTTACCAGGCATCATCTTCAGAAATGTTTGGAAAAGTACTAGAGACGCCTCAAAATGAAGACACGCCATTTTATCCCAGATCTCCTTATGGTGTTGCAAAGGTTTATGCACATTTCATTACAAAAAATTATCGAGAATCCTATAATGTATTTGGGGCCTGCGGAATCTTATTTAATCATGAGTCTCCATTAAGAGGAAACGAGTTTGTTACAAAAAAAATAGCAAAGTCTATCGCTAAAATAAAAAAAGGCCAACAAGATCAGTTGGTATTAGGGAATTTAGAATCAAAAAGAGACTGGGGCTTCGCGGGAGATTATGTCGAAGCAATGCATCTAATGTTACAAGCAAACAAGCCTGATGATTATGTAATCTCTACAGGCGAAAACCACTCCGTAAAAGAATTTGTGGAATTTTCCTTAATAGCTGCTGATGTTAACTTCGAATGGGAAGGTGAAGGTATCAATACTTGTGCAATTTCGAAAGATACTGGCAAAAAAATTGTGATTTCTAGTGAAGAATTTTACAGGCCAGCAGAGGTTGATTTGCTACTAGGAGATTATTCCAAAGCAAAAAAAGCGTTAGGATGGGAACCTAAGACAAAATTTAGCTCTTTAGTTGAATTAATGGTCGAATACGAACTCAACAACAATTAAAAACTGTAGAATTTAAACAACCCCATCACCATAAGAGAATACTGATTAGGGGAGCCCTGTTTGTCTACCAACGGGCTATCGGCCGCATCGCCAATCAATCTTTGGTATTCCGCATTAATTAAGATTGTTACTTTGTCCGTTATCGGTGAAACCAAATTGTTCATTATCGAAATTCCGTAGAATCCTGAACCAGGCGTGTGGGAAGTGTATTTGGCGTTTATAGGAGTTCCGAACCATGTGTCCATAAACTCAGAATTTCCATATTGATAGGACAAAGAAGTTTTATTCACAAAAAGTTGCTCAAAGGTTATCCATATAGATTTCGTATAGCTAAGAGAAAAATCTGCATCAATACTATCGCCAACATCATCAATAGCAGTTAACGCACTCGTACCCAAAGAAAAATTATAGGGCAATTTGTACTCAAAATCTAATCCAACATCATGGCCAGGATCAATTTCTTCTAGTGTGAACAACGAGTTATCATCACCTTGCTGTCTTCCAAAGTCATACTCCCAGATAAGTCCAAACGAAAGTAAACCATTATCGACAAGGCCTAAACTAGCAGAAGGACCAGAAATTTCAAAAGAATTAAAATAATTTTTATCTTGATTGCGATATCGAAAAGCTGCAACCGGAATCCAGATAAACCTCCTTGAACTTGAGCCTAAATAAGTTTGTTTGCTTACAAAACCTCCACCAATATACATAGAAGAATTTTCTTTTGGTCTAATTTCTCCATCTTCGGCAAATGCCGTAAAAGAGAAAAGGAATAATGCAAGAAAAATAAATACGAATCTCATTTATACACCTTCGCTTATGCTATAACATGACACATCTGAAATAATCTATCAAGAGTTGAAGCACTCTCTTTGTCCCATATTTCCCTAATAATTACCAAATTATTGTTTCGCGGCAAGGACAAAATGTAAAAATAAGTACAGTAAATAAAACTAATAAATTTCCCATATATCCACTCCCGTATAATGATTTATTTCAATGCTGCTCCAAATCTTTCTCAACATCAGAATGGTCGCCAACAACAATGTGGTGTTCGCTTTTTGCGACATATTTCTCTAAAAACGGTATTAAAAGTAGAGGTAAAAAACCGCCTGTAACAATCCCCAATGTAGCAGGTCTTATATCAGGATCAAGCAACGATGCTATCAAATCCGCAACAACATGGGCTATAACAGCTCCGCCAATTCCTGCAATATAACCATTTGAAACAATTTTAAGGAATCTATTTATACTCCAACCTGAATAGTAACCGATTAGCATTATTCCAACATGAACAAGGCCGAATATAAATCCCCTTAAAAAGAATTTATCAGAAAGAAATGCCCACTCTTCGATTAAATGTTCCACTAGCTACATTCCTTGCAAATTGTTGATACTTCAAGTTCGAAATTAGAAAAACTATATTTCGACAAAGAGTGTTTCTTCAACATATTTACAAACAAATCTGATTTTAATTCTTCACTATCGCCACATTTTTTGCATATAGCTATAGCAGGATTGTGTTTTTTATCGTGTGAATGCATACATAGCAAATAAGTTTTATTTTGATTAGATTTATGAATAAATCCTTTTTTTATTAAATTATCTAAAGATCTATAAACTGTCATTGGTTGAACTTTTTTTACCTTCTGGAATTCTTCTAAAATACCGTAGGCAGTAAGGTTCTTTTTGGATTTTTTAATTATATCTAAAACAATTTCTTGGTTATCCATGTTATGTTATAACATAACATATTATTAACAGTAAGCAAGTCAGATATAAACGAAATATTTTGTTAAGTAATAACAGGGATGATCGCTGAAAGAATATGAAACATATCCTTTTTACCCTAACAATATATCTAAGGTCATCATAATCACTAAACCTACGACAAAACCCCCGGTTGCATAGTTTTCATGTCCCCTTCTATGAGTTTCAGGAATAATCTCATGGCTTATAACAAAAAGCATTGCACCAGCTGCAAAGCCAAGAGCCCATGGCAGTACAGGTTGAAATATCGTTACGACGCTAACTCCTAAGAAACCAAAAACGGGTTCAAAAAGACCTGTTATTGTGGCAATAGTAAAAGATTTGATCCTTGTATAGCCGACACCTAATAAGGAGAAGGCAACGGCCATTCCTTCTGGAATATTTTGAAGCCCTATTCCTATAGCAAGACTAGTGCCATTTGAAACATCTCCTCCACCAAACCCTACGCCAACCGCAAGACCCTCGGGCATATTGTGTAGTGTAATAGCGATAATAAACAACCAGATTTTTGAGAGTTTCAACTTGGTTACCTCACTATGGGAGCCCCCTAGAATAAAATGCTCATGAGGAGCTTTGTTTTGCAACACCCAGATGATAACGACTCCCATAATAAGACCGCTAAGTACAACCGCCAATGAAGCGGTCCTGGTATGATACATGGCTTCAGCATAATCAAGTCCGGGGATGATTAACGAGAAAAAGCTTGCTGCAAGCATAACACCCGCGGCAAAGCCCAAAGAAGTATCTTCAAATCTCTCAGTCAATTTTTTAACAAAGAAAACTGGAATTGCTCCTACGGAGGTAGCAAGGCCGGCAAGAAGGCTAGCTATAAATCCAAGAAGAATAATATCCATAATGATGGAATACTAATCTATAATATAAAATCATAAAGGTCAAAGGGATTAAATAAGAATGAGAGTGTGCATTTTGTTTGGATCAACTAGCTCTTCAACCGAAGAAGCGGCCCTAAGAATAAAAAACAATTTAGAGATACAATATGAAGTAGATATTTACAATGTCTACAAGCAGGACATAACAATTATAAATCAATATAGAAATATAATTATTGGATGCCCAACGTGGGACATTGGATTACTACAAGAAGATTGGAGAGGAATATTTCCTAGTATTGACAAGATTGATTTTACAAAAAAAAAGATTGCATATTTTGGAGCCGGAGACCAGTTCGTCTATCCAGATACTTTTCTTGATGCATTAGGAATTCTCGAGGAGAAGATTGCTTCCCTTGGAGGAGAAACAATTGGGTATTGGTCATCTGAAAATTATAAATTTAAAACCTCAAAGGCATTACGAGGAAAAAAATTTGTTGGGCTAGGATTCGATAACGACAATGAGCCAGAAAAAACAACCGAGAGAATTGATAAATGGTGTAAGATTATTGAAAAAGAATTTATTGAAGAAAATAAGTAGCAAATCCCAGTACGCAAAGCAAAGTTAGCCAAAAAAGCATAAAAAGTCTTAAATCACCTCTTGCTTCTTCTCTTTTGTCAGATGTTCGAGCTCGAAATCCTTGAGAAATAAATATTAAATTGCCTGCAAGTTGTACACAAACTGTATTGATAAGCAAAAGCAAGAAGGCCCCAAAGGCCAATTCGTATTGATTGTATGCAAGCAAAATAGCCAAGCAGGCCGCCGGTGGCAACAAGGCTACCGAAACCATGACTCCAACTAAAGCTGCTGATATACCTGTAGTCATTGACAATGCCGCCGCAGCACCAGAAGCTAGCGCAAGCACAATATCCCCAATGCCAACCGTTGTTCTTGATAGTATTTGGGGGCTTTGAAAATTAATATCTGCAAATAAAGAAATTCCATAACCCAAACTTAGTGATATCAAAATTCCTAAAACAAGTGAAGTTAGAGATGAAATTATAAGCTGCTTATTCCCTATAGATGCCGCGAACGACAGTGCTATATTAGGACCTAGCAAAGGAGCGATAACCATAGCTCCAACAACGACAGCAATGTTGTCCTCGGATAAACCTATCGTAACAACGATAGTTGACAAAGCAACCATAAAAATATAGTTCAAATTAAGATCTACGCCTTTTATGACTTGCTCATATAGTTCTTCTCGAGTTCTTTTTGGTTTTTTATCTTTCTTCTCGGTTGACTCTGTTAATTCCTCTTGCATCCTTGGGATGGAAGCGTCAACAGGTAAGATTAGAATCTTGGCATTTTCGTCGCCTTCCTTTTCAAACAGTATTTGCAAACTATCTAAAACCGCCTGACGAGAATCGTCGGTAACCACCATGGTAAAAACCTGCCTTCCATCTTCAAGTTCAGATGACCACCAACAATCAACAACTCCTTGCTTTTCAGCAATAGTTAACAAAATGCGTTTATACTTAGAGTTGCAAATTACTTCACATATTCTCATTGCACAATCTTATCATATGACTAAAAAATTATAATTCTTAAACACGCGTTGGCCAATACCCCGGCAGCCACGTCATCCATTGTAATACCAAGTCCACCGCCAAGCTTTTCGCAATCCTTAACGAATAAAGGTTTCCATACGTCGAATAGTCTAAAAAGAAGAAATCCTGTAGCTAAATTTAATATAGAAAAGGGAACGAATAAGACTGCAACAAAGAATCCTGCCACCTCATCAATTACCACAACATTAGGATCCTTAGCATTGAAGATTTTTATAGAATAGTGTGAAAATATTATAGAAATTAGAATTATTATTAGAGTAATAAAACAAAATTGCATCGAAGATGGTTGAAAGCATATGGTGATAAAATAATAGAAAATTGCACCCATCAGTGTTCCAAAAGTTCCCGGCATTTTAGGAAAATAGCCAGAATAAAAAAAAGTTGAAACTATTTTCAGAAAGCTATTCATTTAAGAGACATTATGTTTTTATATGAGCAATTAATCAACTGTTTAAAAAGGAAAATAAATTAATGATATACTACATGCAATGTTAGAGATTAGATTGCATCTTTCCCTCTTGTTTCTTTTTTCTTGTATCGTCAGTTTGCCTTTATCGTCTATTGCTAGGGAAATGGAAGTAACGGCTGTCAGATTGGAAAAGAACAATGCCTCCTCGGTAATCGAGCTGCACTCAAATGCTATGGCGTTTCAAGAATACACATTAAGCGCTGAGGTTTCAGGGAACATAATCAAAATAACCAAGCTGGAAGGGGAAAAAGTAGATGCAAATAAAATCTTTGCCAAAATCGATAGTGTTAAATACGAAATAGCCTTGAAGAACTCAGAACAACAACTCTTCGCAATTGAAGCAGAACTGAAGAAATCAAGTTTAAAACTCGAGAGATACCACGAGCTACTCCTTAAAGAAATAATTTCACAGCAAGAATTTGAAGAAGTGCTCTACCAAGAAAAAAATTTGTTATCCAAATTTAATTCACAATTTGAAGATGTAAGAAAAGCTAAGCTAGATTTAGACAAATGCCATATAAGGCCAAATTTTAACGGGATAATCTCAAAAAAATATATCAACGAAGGTGATTTCGTTAACGTTGGAGATAAATTGTTTAAAATTACAAATAGTGAAACATTAGAAATTAGTATCTACATCCCCGACTTGTACATTAATAAAATCAACAAGGGGGCAAGTGCGCTGATAAAAACAAAGAGTCTTGGAAATATAGAAACCAAAATTGACAGAATTATTAGTAGAGTTGAAAACACAACTGGAACATTTATGGCTAAAGTATATTTAGACAATTCCGTTGGTATAGTTCCTGGAGAAGAAATTATCGTGGAAGTCGGACTACATAGCGACCCCAATACGTTACGAATCAATAAAGACTGTGTTGATAATACCGAGAATGGGAAATTCGTCTATAAAATTATTAAAAACAAAGTGCACCCCGTAGAAATCAAAATTATTGAAGATCAAAATGACTATTTTCTCGCCAGGGGGGACTTGAAAGAAGGAGATCTCGTCGTTCTTGAAGGAAACGAAACATTAATACCGGGTCAAAAAGTTAAAGTAATTTCAATAAAGGAATGAGATGAATATTTCAGATTATTCTGTTAAAAATTTTATCACAATTGTTTCTATCGCATCTTTATTTCTAATTTTTGGAATCATATCTTTTAAATCAATTCCGATTCAACTAGTCCCCACCGTCGATAAACCAGAGATTGCGGTTATAACAAACTGGTCAGGTGCTAGCCCTGAAGAGATTGAAAGTGAAATAATAATCCCTCAGGAAGACAAACTTAAGAGCCTTGAAGGATTAGATTCCATCGAAAGCACAAGCATTGAAGGTAAAGGAGAGATAACTTTAAAACTTAAAGAGGGAAGAAATCTGGATACCACGATTATTCGAGTTTCAAATCTTCTAAGTCAAGTTAAAGATTTGCCCTTTAATTCCGACAAGCCTATTATTCGATCTGTTTCTTCCGATACCTCACCAATTGCTTGGTTTATATTAAAAGCCAAAAGCACTGTGCCAATACACGAATATAAAGATTTCGCAGAAGATTTTATTAAAACAAGATTTGAAAGAGTACCGGGTGTTGGTGCATCTAATGTATTTGGTGGTAGGTCGAAGCAGGTACATATAGTCATTGATAATAACAAGATAGCTCTCATGGGTTTGAGCCTGATTGATATCAGCAACACCATAAGGGACAGCAATGCTGATATAAGTTCGGGGGTTATCGAAGAAGGGAAAAGAAAATATTTAGCCAGAACTACCGGGGAATTCACCAGTTTGTTCGATATTGGCAATCTAGTTGTAAGAAAAATAGGGAATAATGTCGTTCGGCTCAAAGATATATCGAATATATCGTTTGCATATGAAGACGAAGATTATTTGGTTCGACATTTAGGAAATGAGGCGATAGCCATTAATGCAGTAAAAGAAACAAGGGCAAACACGGTTGAGGTTTTTGACAAGTTGCTCTTAGAAGTGGATAGCCTTAACGAAGGCATCTTGCAACAAAACGACTTAAAATTAACAAATGTTTATTCGGACACATTCTATATCAACTCGTCAATCAATTTTGTAAGACAAAATTTAATATTTGGTGCAATTCTCGCTGTCATCATTTTGCTCTTATTTCTAAAATCCTTTAAAACGGCCTTGATTATTTCTGTTGCGATTCCTACAAGTATAATTAGCTCTTTTATCGTTTTTGATATTTTAGGAAGGACAATTAACCTCGTAAGTCTTGCCGGTATGAGCTTTGCGGTTGGAATGGTCTTAGATAACTCTCTAGTTGTTTTGGAGAATATATTTTCTAAGATAGAAGCTGGGATAAAGGATTCCAAAGAAGCTTGCGTAAAGGCAACTCAAGAAGTTTCCGGAGCTATTTTTGCAAGCTCACTTACAACTATAGTGGTCTTTATACCGATTTTCTTTCTTACTAACGAAATTGGTCAATTGTTCAAAGACATAGCTATAGCTATATCGGTATCGATATTTCTGAGCCTATTGGTTTCGTTGACGCTAATCCCAGGTATATCATCAAAGATACTTAGTCCAAATCAGGACAATATTAGTATAAAAAATAAGTATTTTTTAAGGCTCTTTAGGAGGTTGGACCTGGTCGCGATATCTATAAAGAGCAAGATACTATCTTCGTTAGAGATAGTTTTAAACTCTCAAAGAAAAACATTTATATCTTTTTTCTTGATAATTGCATTATCTCTTTTAACAACGTACGTAATTTTCCCAAAAACAGAATATCTCCCTGAAGGAAATAGGAATCTTATTATCTCCATACTGATTCCACCGCAAGGATACAATATAGAAAAAATAAAGAATGTAGGAAAGGGAGCAGAAAAAAAACTGGAAAAATTCTGGAAAGACGATGGGTTAAAAAAAGATGGAATTGCTAACTTTTTCTTTGTTGCAAGACCAAGTTCGGTTTTTATGGGTGCCGTAGCAAATAAACCTAGTAGCATTAAGCGGTTTATACCAGAATTAAGAAATGCCGTATCTGGGAACCCAGGATTTATTGCGATTGTAAATCAGTCAAGCTTATTTAGTAGATCGATTGGCGAGAGAAGGTCTGTGGAAATTGACATACAAGGTGCAGATTATGATTCAATACTGGGACTCTCGAGAATTATATTTGGCAAATTGTCTTCTTCGTTTTCAAGCTTTCAAATCAGGCCAAAGCCAAGCTTGTCTAGTTCGAACCCAGAAATAAAAATCAAGCCTAAAAACGCTAATTTGGATGATGTTGGATTGACATCAAGAGACTTGGGCTTGATAGCAAACATTGTGGTTGATGGTGCATTGATAACTAAGTTTAACGACAAAGGAAATGAAATTGATGTCAAACTAAGATCAAAAGCCCCTGCTGACATCAGTACTCGTGATATCAACACCCAATTTATTTATCACAATAAGAAACTGTTTCCCATATCACACGTAGCCAATGTAGATATCGTTAATTCAGCACAACAAATAAATCATGTTGAGCAACAAAGAACCATAAAATTACAAATAAGTCCGAGTGAGGAAACCAATATAGAAGAAGCAGTTCAAATGATAGAACATGTCGTGTATTCAAATGACGTTCTACAAATTGCAAAATCTAACGGTTTACAAATTAAGACAACTGGGATTGTTGGGAAACTGCGGCAAGCAAAAGAATCGTTAAGTATAAATTTTATATACGCTTTTATCATTTCTTATTTCTTATTAGCTTCATTATTTCAAAGTTTTATTTATCCAATTGTTGTACTTACTATCGTCCCGCTATCTTCTCTTGGTGGCTTATTAGGTCTCAAACTTTTAAATCTATTTACCGTTCAACCTCTTAATATGTTAACGATGCTTGGATTCATTATTTTACTTGGCATTGTCGTAAACAATTCCATCCTGATAGTATATCGAGCACTAAATTACTTTAGATCTGGGGAGCATAACATAATGGATTCCTCCTTGAAGGCGGTTAAAGACAGAATAAGACCAATTTTCATGACAACTTTCACTACCATATTTGGCCTACTTCCTTTGGCCTTACTGCCAGGGTCAGGGTCAGAGTTGTATAGAGGCCTGGGTGTGGTAATTTTATCAGGATTGTTATTGGCAACTTTTTTTACATTATTTCTTACACCAATTTCAATTGTTTTAATAAATAAAATAAGTAATTTAAAAAAACAAAATATTGTATAATTTTTTTAGCACATGAATTTTCTTGAATCAGTCCACAAATTCTACGATTCCGCATCAGGTCACCTTGGTATCCCCAAAGGACTTGTAAAACAAATAAAAGCATCCGACTGCGTTTATCACTTTCGGTTTCCTATAAAATTGGACAGTGGTGAAATGGAATTAATTGACGCATGGCACTGTCAACATAGTAACCACAAAAACCCTCTTAAGGGTGGTATCAGATTTAGCAATCTCGTTGACGAAGAGGAAGTAATTGCTTTAGCAACACTTATGACTTTTAAATGTGCATTGGTCGATGTTCCTTTCGCTGGGGGGAAGGGAGGAGTAAAAATTGACAATAAAGATTTCTCAAGGACCGAAATCGAAAGAATAACAAGAAGATATTCTTTCGAATTATATAAAAGGAATTCCTTAGGTCCTAATAGTTATGTTCCATCAACTGACTATGGAACCACCTCCAGGGAAATGAGTTGGATATTCGACACATACAAAACTCTCTCTAATGCTGCTGTGGATTCAGCAGGATCGGTCACATCTAAAAATATATCTCAAGGTGGCATCAGAGGAAGAAAGGAGGCTACGGGAAAAGGGGTTTATATTGGACTAAGAGTGCTATTAAATGATAAAGAAGAAATGGAACGAATTGGTTTAGAACTTGGCATAAAGAACAAGAAAATAATAGTCCAAGGATTTGGAAATGTAGGTTATCATTCAGCCCTATTCCTGAAAGAAGCAGGCGCAAAAATAATTGGAATATGTGAATATAATGGATCCATTTATAATCCAGATGGGTTAAATCCTGAGAAGATAAAGAAACATCTACAAAATGGAAAATCAATTTTAGAGTATCCAAACTGTACAGCTTTCGATGATCCTTATCATGTTCTTTATCTTGATTGCGACATACTCTTACCAGCGGCACTAGAAGAACAAATCAATGAGAAGAATATGAAAAAAATTAATGCAAAAATTATTGCTGAAGGTGCGAATGGGCCATTAACTTACGAAGCGGACCAGTATTTATCGAAAAATTCTGTTTTAATCCTACCTGATCTATTTTTAAACTCTGGCGGCGTTATAGTTTCTTATTTTGAATGGCTAAAAAATCTGAATCATGTAAGATTCGGAAGAATTATGGGTGATAGCAGTGCCAAAAAAGACGTTGATGAAATTCATTTTGTTAATATGGCCCTAGATGATACTATGACAGCGGCTTTTGGTTCTATGAAGAACAAGAGAAAAGAATTGCAGTATAAAATATCTTTTAGAGAATCCGCCTACAAAGTTGCGATAGAAAAGATAGCAATAATATATCAAGAGATGGGTATATTCCCTTAAAATTCTAGAATTTATCAAAATTCTTTTAAATACAAAAAAATAATTTATAATCAAGATTACTTCATGCAAGATTTAGAGTTTAGCTATCTATATGATAAATACGGAAAGCATCTTCCGTCACAGACAAGGGACATCTACCTTCTTCGGGAGGCTATATTTGGCTTTAGTGAAATCAAAAACTATTTGGATGGCTCCCAAAAGAAGGTCTTAGAAGTAGGTTGTGGTCCCGGGATACTTCTAAATGAATTATCCATTGCATACCCTAATAATGAGTACTGTGGAGTTGATCCCTTTATATCAAGTTATTCCAAATTTAATAATATATTCGACTCTATTAACAAGACTAAATTTCATAAATGCAAAATAGAAGATTTGAATACGGATGAGAAATTTGATTTAATTTTTTCTATCAATGTTTGCGAACACGTAGAAGACTGGAAATCTTACATAGACAAGACTATGTCGCTGTTATCCGAAAATGGTTCGAGTTTAATATTGTGTCCGACTTACGATTTACCTTACGAGACTCATGTTATTATCCCTATAATAATAAATAAAGAT
>PVBE012619693.1_pt1 | contig 14683 bp, 12 predicted proteins | sample 1631181 | NCBI WGS metagenome assembly PVBE01 (sample SAMN08397723, study PRJNA350692) | Marine metagenome, whole genome shotgun sequencing project. | isolation source: water | place: Pacific Ocean | collected 2012-04
ATCATCGGGCAGGGCGAGGACAACGTGATCACGCTTCCAAAAGGGGCTTAGGGATGACCAGCAAGCCCACCGCTCGCAAGCTCCGCAAGAAGGGCCTGAAGCACCTGCTGATCGAAGACGGTGGCCTCGAATGTGGGGTGGGGCCCCAAAGGCCAGCGGGACGATGCTGATGATCTTCATGCCCCGCTTCAGGTTGTGGGCCAACACGTGCAAAGCCGTTTCCGTGCCGACATGCTTCAGTGTCTTCATCTGGAAGTAGGTAAATTCCACCCAACACTTGATGATGCCGAAGGGGCGCTCAACGGTTTCCCGCCGCTGATGCATTTTCTCCGGGTGCTCGTTGAGCCGTTGCTGGACGGCTTCCAGCACATCCTCGTGCTCCCAGTGGGTGATGCGGCGCTGCTTGCCCGTGGTGCATTGATCATTGATCACGCAGTTAGGAAATTCTCCGCAGGGACTCAATCCGTTCGATCATCCGTTCTGCATCGGTAATGTCGGCATAGCGCCGTTCCACATCGCGCAAGTTAGCCCAATGTGGGCCTTCGTCGTGGTCGCCGACGCAATCCTCCGGCACCAATGTCCGGAATCCATGCTGGAAACTATCAACTACAGATGCGCGGACGCATCCCGACGTGACACATCCCGTGACGATGACCGTGTCGATACGTTCGCGGACCAGGTAAGTGATGACCGGTGTTTGGAAAAAGATCGAAGGGCCGTTCTTGACGATGGTCATGTCGTAACCTGGGTCATGCACCCGGGGGTCGATTTCGCACTCCGGGCGGCCCAGAATTAAATCATGGCAGGCGCTGACCTTCCAATGCGGCTGTTCCTGTCTATTGCCGTACCCCATGACACACTTGACCACCGGGACACCGGCCGTTCGTGCCGTTTTCAGGAGCCGGACCGTGTTCCCGACCGCGCGCTCAATGAGCGGTGCGCCACCCATGTCGAATTCCGGTTCCGTGAAGCCCCGCTGGAAGTCGACAACGAGGATTGCGGGTTCTTCGCCGAAGCCGACCTCGTGTTGGCCGTACGTAGCATACTGCTCTGCTCTTTCTTCCGTCATGGCGGTGACTTTCTGCGGGTAGCGGGACCACACGACGTCAATCCCAATGAAGAGGAAGACGGGTATACTGCTTAGTCGTTGCGCATATTCACCGTATTCAGGTAATCGACGCACGTCTCCAGGGGTTCCACGTCGCCGAACTTGGCATCGATGTCGAACAGGTTCCAATCGACTGCGCCGGGAATTCGGTCGCCGATGCATTCCCTGACGGCGATGGGCCGAAAACCTTCAGCCAAGCCGTCGCAAACGGTCTCCCGTACGCAAGCCGTCGCCGTCACACCCGTCACTAAGATAGTGTCGATGCCCGCCGTGCGAAGATAACCAGCCAGATACGTACCGTGAAAGGCGCTGGCCCGTTTTTTTATCAGCAAGTGTTCCCCTTCGATGGGCGCGATCCGCGAATCGATGGCCCAGAGTTCAATGTCGCGCTGATCGATGGCTTCGACGGGAATCTTGTGGTGCCACAGCCCCATATCCGTATGAGGGTTTTCCCGGTCGGTGATCTGGTAACACGTCGTCACATGGATCACGAGGTGGCCATTCGCCCGGCAGGCTTCAAGAAGTTTCTGAACGCCGGGAATGATCTGGTCATCGATATCCTCACAAGTGAACGGATTTCCCGGCCGCGTCCACGCGTTGGCGAGATCCACGTTGACAAGCGCCGGTCGCCGGCCGAAGCCGATGCGGCGCTGGAACCCGCGCTCCTGGTAAAGTTTGGTTGCGACTTCGAATGCTTCACCGAGCCGTTTCTTGAGTTCCGCCATTTCCTCGGACATATGATTCTTCCGTCTCAGAGATAGATGGTTCGGACGATATCATCGTGGTTGCCTTCGAGCGACTTGACGAACCCGCCGTCGCTGACGGTGCCGTCGCGCAGGATGATGAAACGGTCGGCGACCTTGAATGCCAGCGCCAGGTTTTGTTCCACCATCAGCATGGTCGCGCCATCGTCCTTTAGCGCCTGGATTATCGTCCCGATCTCATTGATGAACTGCGGCGCCAGACCGCCGGACGGTTCATCCAGTAGCAGCAGCCGGGGCTTCGCCATGACCGCGCGGCCGATAGCCACCATTTGTTGCTCGCCGCCGGACAGTGTCTGGGCCAATTGCTTGCGCCGCTCCTTGAGGCGCGGGAAATAGTTGAATACCCTCTCCAACTGCATTTCGGCCTCGTCCCGGTTCCGGATGACACCACCGAGCCGGAGGTTGTGTTCGACCGTCAGAAACGGGAACAGGTCACGAGATTGCGAAACTTGAATGACGCCGTGGCGGAAGATCTTGTGGGCCGGAAGGTTCGTGATGTCGTTGCCGTCGAAAGTAACTTTGCCCGCGCTCGAATAAACAAAACCGCTGATCGTGTTCAGTGAGGTCGACTTACCGCTGCCGTTGGCACCGAGGACGGCCACGACTTCGCGTTCCGTGACACTGTAGTCGATCCCGCGAAGAACCTCCTTGGTTCCGTAGGATACGTGTAACCCTTCGACGCTCAGGAGTGACTCAGACATGGCCAAGATACGCCTCCAAGACTTCGCGGTTCTGCCGAACTTCTTCCGGCGTTCCCTCGGCGATCAATTCACCGGAACTGAGAACGACGATTACGTCGGACCCGGACATCACCAGATCGATCACATGCTCGATGAGCATGATCCCGATGCCTTCTTCTCCCGCCAGGCGCCGGATGATCTCCATCATGCGGTCACGCATGGGCGGCGACAGCCCGACGACAGGCTCGTCCAATAGCAACAGCGGCGGGTCCATCGCCAGCGTACGGACGATCTCGACCATGCGCTGTTGGCCACCCGAGAGATCCTTCACCGGCTGATCGGCGATGGCGCCGAGGTCCATCAAATCAAGCAGGCGCCGGGCTTTGGCGATGCCTTCGCGTTCCGCCTCGCGGGCTTCTTTGGAGCCGAAGACGATGCCGAGGAAACTGCCTTCGATGTGCACGTGAAGTCCGGCAAGGACATTCTCCAGTGCGGTCAGTTCGGGGAATAGCCCTCCGTTCTGAAAAGTGCGCCGAACGCCTTTCACGGAGATATCGTGTGGCGCCAGGCCGTGTATGGGGTCGCCCTTGAAATGGATAGCCCCGCCGGAGGCCGGCACGTAGCCGGAGATAGCGTTGAACAGGGTCGTTTTGCCGGCGCCATTGGGGCCGATCACGGCCCGCACTTCGCCGCCGTGGGCGTTGAAGGTCACATTGGCGAGAGCCCTGAGGCCCGCGAAATTGACCGATACGTCCTGTAATTTGAGAAGTGGCTCCATGGCTAGTCCCGGTAATACCGCTCGTTGAAGACGGGAGAGATACGGCACAGCAGGCTGACCAGTCCCTTCGGTAAGAACAGCAGCACAAGAACGATGATGATACCGAAGAACAGCTCGTCCATGCCCGGGAATTGACGGAAGTATTCCGGCAACGTGGTCAGGGCGATGGCGCCCAGCACGCTGCCGACGATACTTCCCGCACCGCCGACCAAGACCATCCCGAAATGGATTATGACTTCCGTCAGGCCAAAAGCTTCCGGTAACACACGCTCTGTCAGTACCGCGAACATGGCGCCGGCGATGCCGACGACGGAGCCGCTCCAGACGAAAGCAAGAACGATATAACGCGCCGTATAAATGCCAAGGGATGCCGTCGCCGCTTCATTGTCTCGGATCGATACAATCGCGCGTCCGATCTTGGAGCGCATGAGATTGGATGTCGCTTTGACCACCAAGACCGTCAGCAACAGAAACACGTAGAACTTAGGTGCTTCCGAATCGAGCGGCAGCCAAAAAAAACTGGCCTTTGGCAGGAGCAGGCCATCGGACCCATCGGTGACCTTGTCGCCGTGCAGATAGACCCAACGCATGAGTTCGCCGAAGGCCAGTGTAATGATCGCGAGGTAATAGAGCCGAATCCCCCGCAGCGCCGTCACGCTGGCCAAGAACCCAGCAATTCCGCCGACAATGGCCGAGGCGACGATGGCCAGCGCATAGGGAATATCGAAGTAGACCATCAGGATGGCCGTCGTATAGGCACCAATCCCGAAAAATGCGGTGTTGGCGAAGGCGAGCTGACCCAAATTGCCGATGATGAGGTTGAACCCGACTGTGACAAGGGTATAGACGAGAATGGCGTTGACCACCCACAGCAGGTATTCGTTGGCGATAAACGGTATGATCAATGCGATGACGGGGATCAGATAATAAACCCTCCGCCATCGTGTCATGGAAGGCACGGATGGGGCCTTGGTGTCGCTCATTCCGTCTTCCTCACATGCGGACCGTGACGGTCTTGCCGAACAGACCGGCTGGGCGTATCACCAACACCGCGACAATGACCAGATAGGCGGTGATGTCGATTAAGGCTGAATTTACGTAAAAGCCGAGATTCTGCTCGGCGACGCCCAATAGGAGGCCGCCGACGACAGCGCCGCCAAGCGACCCGAACCCGCCGAGCGTCATCGCCGCAAACCCACGAATCAGGAAGGTGGCGCCGAGATCGGGATGGAGCAGCGATATGGGGGCGATCAGGATTCCTCCTATTGCCCCCATGGCGAGGCCGACACCCCACATGGATTGATGGAACGCCTGGACGTTAACGCCAATTAACGTGGCACCGCGCTCGGACTGATAGACCGCTTGAATAAGGGTGCCCACCGTTGTCCGGTAGAAGATCACGAAGAAGGCGGTCAGTAACACCCCCACGATGGCGCAGATGAACAGAACGTCACCGGTGACCACCAGTTCACCCAAGAATATGGGCTCTGTATCGAAGACCCGCGGCATCGGAAAGACCTCGCGCCCCCAAAGGGTCCGCGCACCGCCCCGAAGAATGTAGCCGAGCGATATGCTCATCATGGCAAACCCGATATGCGGACCGCTCTTGATGGGATCGATGAAGCCGCGGCTGATTCCGACGCCTAAGCAAAACAAAATCACCACCGCCAAAAGGGCCGCCGGCAAATAGGACATGCCTAGATAGATCACCAAAACGTAGACCACGAAGGCACCGGCCATGACGAAATCGCCGTGCCCGAAATTGACGACAGTCGTTGCCCGATAGACGACGGTCAGGGAGAGCGCGATCAGGCCGTAGATCGCGCCTTGCGTTAACCCGCTGAGGGTGAGCTGAAGGAAGAAGTACATTTGCTAGAAAATGCCTATAATTTCTAAAATGGCTGGGCCGTCCCATACCCCCAGGCATTTCTACCGAGGGATGGAGCGGCCCAGCCTAATTCACGAGGTCATCAAATCACCAGGGTTTATCCCATGCGGAAAGCACAGTTGGCTTGCCGCCAACAAAACCCGCAACCGCCGACTTCTTGCAGCCGTGGCGGTCGGTTGAGCTCCAGGTTATGTCACATGCCAGGATGCCCGTCGTCAGTCCCCGAATATTGTCGAGGGCGGCTATAAACTTCGAACGCGTCAAATCCCGACCGGCGGCTTTCAGAGCCTTCACGGCGGCGACGCCGCTGGCCATGGAAACGGCGCTGAATCCGGTAATCGTCTCATTCGGGTAGTATTTCAGGATGATATCGTTCCATTTTTTCATCTTCGGGCCGTCCACCTTATCGACGAAGGCGTGCAGCACATAGTAATCCTTCACCGCGTCGGGATCACCCAGGCGCTCCAAGGTGTTCTCCAAATCCGTGCCGGCGGTTCCCATGACCGGAATTCTGACACCATACTTCTTGGCGTCGCGCAGGAAGATCACAGTTTCCGCTTCGTAAAGGCAACCAAGAATGAAGTCTGGCTTGGCCTGCTTCAGTTTCAGCACTTGCGCCGTGGCATCGGTCTGGCCGCGCTCAAGGGCCAGGGACTCGATGATCTCGCCGCCGGAGGCCTTGATCACTTCGATCGCCGGATCGCAGTAGGCTTTCGCCCAATCATTGGTGTGGGTGACCATGGCGATCCGCTTGGTTCCGGGCCTGCTCATGACGAACTTGCCCATGGTCGAACCATAGGCCGGGCCGGCGGGAACACCGTGGTAGATGCTCTTCTTCTCATTCACCGGCATGGTGATTTTCGGATTGACGGCATGGGCAATGATCCATGGAATTCCCGTCGGCGAAACGGTCGGCTTGACCGCCATGGCGACGCCACTGCATGAGTTGCCGTGCAGATAAAACACTTTGTCTTGGTGGACGAGTTTCTTGGCCGCGGCGATCCCCTTGGCCGGCGCGCAGGCGGTGTCTTCTTGGACGATCTCGAACTTGCGGCCGTGGATGCCACCCTGGTCATTGATGTGCTTGAAATAGGCCATGAGCCCGATTTGCGTCTTCGAGTAGCTCGACGCATTACCGGTGAAAGGCCCCATGACACCGACCTTGATGGCGGTATCCGTCAAGCCGGTGGTTTCATCGGCGCTGGCCGTGCCGCCCACGGCGACGATGCCGAAAGCCGCCACAGTTGCCATTAATCTGTGGATTTTCATTTTCCTTATCCTTTCCTGTTTGGGTGTGTTGATTTCGCTGAGCGCTACCCATCGTTGGTTCGCTAACCATGAAATTAAGCGAGCACTTGACCCTTGCTGGCATCGCTCTTCCATAGCGGTCCCAGGGCATAGGTATGCTGCATTTACAGGCGCAATTAGTTCAAGGTTATACGTTGAATTGGCAACGTCGCCCCCCTCCCCAACCGGCGGATCTGTTCTCCGATCCTACCTTACCTATTATACATAACCGAAAGTGATTGTAAAAAATTGCGATCGAACGACCTAATGGGGTCATTCGTCATTCGAATTTCGGTCGATTTCCATCTGGTAGATACCAGCGGCAGTGGTTTCGCCTATTTTTCCGTCGTGAATATCCGCCAAGACCCGCTCGCGCGTTCTTTTCGACGGTCGGCCGTATCCACCGCCCCCCGCTGTCTCGATGATCAAGCGGTCGTCCTTGTGCAATTCCGTGACGACTTTGGAAGGGATGATCTCTTCGCCACCCGACGCACGTTTGATGACCGAGTAAGCCTCGATGCCGTCCTTTCCACCGTGGGCACCTCTGGCCGTACAGTAATGACGTTCACCGCGATGGGTGAATTTGATTTCGCCGTCGAGGACTTGGTATTCGCGGATAACGTCCAACCCGCCGCGGAATTCGCCGGCCCCACCAGAATCCTTGCGCAAGCCGAAGCGGTTGACCCGAATCGGCGCCTCGAGTTCCAAGGCCTCGACTGGAAGGTTCATGCAGTTGGAAGCGTCCGTTTCAATGACATCGACACCGTCGGAGCCGATTCCGGCGCCACTGCCGCTGGCGATCAACTCGCCGACAACGAACCGCCGTCCATCGGGATGCCGGCCGCCGAACTGAAGGATCAGCATTTCACTGGCCGAGTCCGCTGTCACCTTGTCCGGCATGATCTCTTTGAAGGCACTGACCATGCATCCGGAGATGCGTTTGATGGTCGATGTCCGGGCGTTGACCGGCGCCGGTTCGATTGGGTTGACGATGGAACCTTCAGGCAGCTTCAGGTGAATGGGCCGGAAGCATCCTCCGTTGGTCGGGATGTCCGACCCCGTGAGCACCCGCACGGCAAAGCAGGCAGCTGATAGGGAACCGGACGGCACACAGTTGAAAGGACCCGCAACCTGGTCACTGGACCCGTCCAGATCAAACGTGATTTCGCCATCCTTGAGGGTCGCGGTGACGGAAATCCGAATTCGCTGATCCATGTTGATGCCGTCGTTATCCAAGTAATCCGTATAGTGGTAGTCGCCGGCCGGGATGCTGGCGAGCGCGTCCCGGGTCATGATCTCCGAACGGTCGAGCAGTATTTGGAAAACCGTCAACAGGTAGTCGTGGCCTCGACTGGCGCAAAGTTCCTGGAGTCGCCGACGGCCCACGTTGCAAGCCGCGATTTGCGAATTGATGTCGCCCATGAATTCGTCGGGCAGGCGAACATTCAAACGCAGAATTTGCATCAGATTTTCGTCGAATACTCCGGCCGAGGCCAGTTTCAGTGGCGGGATCCGAATGCCTTCCTGGAATATCTCGGTCGCGTTCGTCGGCACGGATCCGGGTGTCATCCCGCCGACATCCTGGTGGTGCACCATGGCGGCGCTGAGGGCTAGGGCACGGCCATCGACGAAGACCGGCATGACGAGGGCGATATCGGGCAAGTGCGTTCCGCCCATGTACGGGTCATTGATGATAAAAACATCGCCGTCGTCCAGAGTATCAACGGGATTACGCTTGAGAATTTCCTCGACGATGGGGATCAGCGTGCCAAGGTGGATCGGAATGGCGATCGATTGTGCCAGGGTCTCGCCGTCGAGCATGAACAGGCTGGCCGACGCATCCAGTCCTTCCTTGACGATAGGCGAGAAGGCGCTGCGGAGCAGTGATTGCTGCATTTCATTGGCAATCCCTTCCAATTTATTACGGATCACCTCGACGGCGATTGGATCCAGTTCGTTCGAAACGCGTTGATTCATGCCCTTGTGCTCCCAACCCGGCAATCAACCGGTCGTCATTTTTTCGATGATCAGGGCGAGAGAGGAATGGACTCTCGCCTGCCATCCCATTGAAACAATCGTCGTCGTGTCTGCTTGCTCGATTATGGCGGGCCCGTCGATCCGTGTTCCGGGGGTGAGGTGCTCGCGGGCGTGAATGGCCGCCCGCCGTGGTTCATCGGCATCGACGAACAGCACGGAACGATGCCCCTTCAAGCTGTCCGCGCCATTGCTGGCGTTGGCATCGGCACGCAACCCCCCATCACGACCGAGCGAGTGGACGCTGCGCAAATTGACGATCTTCAACGGCGCATCCGTCGCATGGCCGTGAATTCTGTCGTGCACGACCTTGAAATCGTCGTACAGGCGATCAAGGGGGGCGGCGTCATCCAAATATAGAGGCACGTCCAGGTGATAAGACTGACCGATATAGCAGACATCCGCCAGGTGACGAACCTCTGACTTGGCGGATGACACACCCTCCGCGTCCATGAGCGCGCGGCACGAGGTGTCGAGATTGGCCATCACGGTTTCAACATCTGTCAGCGAAATTTCCGTCAAATTCCGCTGAAAGGACACGGTCGCCTCGTGTTCGATCGGTGCCATCAAAAGTCCCAGGGCGGAAAGCACGCCGGGGTTCCCGGGAACGATAATCTGGATAATTCCCAATTCATCGGCCAGGGCCGTCGCGTGAATTGGGCCGGCGCCGCCCAAAGCCACCAGGGTGAAACGCCTGGGATCGTACCCCCGCTGCGTCGAGGTCAGGCGAATGGCCTCCGCCATCTGGGCGTTGACCACACGGTGGATTCCCTGAGCGGCCCGCTCCGTGGGAAACCCCAGGGGTTCGGCGATCGCCGTCTTGACCACATCAAGCGCGCACGCCGGATCAAGTGCCACCGCCCCGCCGGCAAAGTATTCGGGATTGATGTAGCCCAGCACGACCGACGCGTCGGTGACCGTGGCCCGCTCACCACCGCGTCCGTAACAGGCAGGGCCCGGATCGGCGCCGGCCGATTCCGGTCCGACGCGCAGCCCCCCTGCACCATCCAACCGGGCGAGACTGCCGCCGCCGGCGCCAATGGTATTGATGTCGACCATGTTGACCCGGACGGGATAGCCCTCGATTTCACCCTCGGACCGCAAGGTCGGCCGGCCGCCGTTGATCAACGCGATGTCGCTGCTGGTGCCGCCGATATCGATGCTGATCAAGTCCTCGACGCCAACCGCCTTGCCGGCTTCGGCGGCACCGACCACGCCGGCGGCGGGTCCGGACAGGAAAAGCCGGACGGGACGTTGGCGCGCGAGCGAAACCGCCGACATGCCACCACGCGACTGCATTATCTTCGGCTCGGTGGCGATGCCGGCGGCAATCAATTCCTGTACAAGCCGGCCCAAATAGCTATCAACGACCGGTTTCACGTAGGCATCAAACGCGGTGACCGCCGTCCGCTCGTACTCACGAAACGTCGGATCGATTTCGCTTGAGATGGAAACCTTCAACTGCGGAAACTCAGCCGAGACAATATCCCGGGCTCGAATCTCGTGAGCTGGGTGGAGGAAAGAAAAGAGGAAACAGATGGCGATGGAATCAACACCTTCCTCGACCAATTCCCGGGTTGCCGCGCGGACCGAGTCCTCGTCAAGGGGAACCAGAACGGAACCGTCACTGGCGATGCGCTCAATGACCCCCTTGCGCCGCCGCCCCGGCGCCAGGAACACCGGCGTTTCCACCGTCAGCGTGACTTCGTAAAGTTGGCGGCGCATTTGACGGCCGATTTCGATGACATCGGAGAACCCCTCCGTCGCCAGCAAACCCACGCACCCGCCCTTGCGTTCGATCAGGGCATTGGTGGCCACCGTCGTTCCATGGGCCAGCTGGCCGATATGGGATGGACCGATATCCCACGCTCGCCCGAGATGGGCGACAGCTTCCAATATGGCGATGCTTGGGTCTGATGGCGTGCTCGGGACCTTGGTGACGCCGACCGACCGACCGTCGCGATAACAAACGACGTCTGTGAACGTGCCGCCGGTATCGATACCGACCTCGACCAAAGACTGGGTCACTGCATCCATGATTGCCCAACACGAAATTAAACCATTCCATGTCGTGGTGTAGTGTAATCAAATGCGGGCGACAATAAACCCTTCCCCCGGCAAAGCAGGAATCCGACGGCTGGTACGATGTCGAATTACACCGAAACGAAAGCCCCTCCCCTGGGTGCGTGGATCATGGTCGGAATATTCCTGCCGCTAGCGGGCGGGTACTTCCTGTCGTTTCTGTTTCGCTCCATCAACGCCATGATTGCGCCGCACCTGGTTACCGAACTCGAATTGTCGGCCAGCCAGCTCGGCCTCATGACATCGGCCTACTTTCTGGGTTTCGGTCTTTTCCAACTTCCCTTGGGAGTTCTTCTCGACCGCTATGGACCGGCCCGGGTCCAGAGCCTGCTCCTTGGCGTGGCGGCGCTTGGGGCTTTCCTGTTCTCCATCGGCGAGACGTCCGGCATGCTGACGCTCGGCCGCGCGTTGATCGGTGTCGGCGTCGCCGGTGGATTGATGTCCTCGTTCACCGCCTTTGCCCTATGGTTGCCGCGCCGCTATTTGCCGCTGGCCAACGGGTGTTTCATGGGGTTTGGCGGTCTCGGCGCCTTGGCCGCAACCAAACCGGTGGCATGGGCGCTGGAACTGACGGACTGGCGCGGCCTGTTTTATGTTCTCGCGGTAATGACGGCGGCCGTTGCCGTTCTCGTCGGCCTTTGCCTTCCCAAGTTCAAGCGGAGCGCCGGACTCGGAGGTTTGCGGGAGCAATTATCTGGTTTCGCCGCCATCTATGGGAACCGGCTGTTTTGGCGGGTCGCACCGCTGTCGATCACCACCATAGCAACCGGCTTGAGCATTCAAGGGCTGTGGGCCGGCACATGGCTGCGCGATGTCGCGGTTCTGCCGCCGGACGCCGTGGCCAATCACCTGTCGCTGATCGCCGTTGGATTGACAGTGGGACCCGCTTTGTCCGGCTTTGCGGCGGAGGCGGCGCGGCGTTCCGGCCTGTCCCTGCTCGCCTTGCTCGGCGTTATGGCATTTCTTTACATGGCCGTGCAAACGATGATTGTTCTCGAATGGACCTCCATCAGTTATCTCCTTTGGGCCGTGTTCGGTTTGTTGATCAATGCCATGGCGTTGTCCTACGCCATCCTGTCACAGGCCTTCGATCGTAGTCTCGCGGGGCGGGTCAATACGAATTTGAACATGTTGATGATCGGTTTCGCCTTCGCCAGCCAGTTTCTGGTCGGCTGGATAATCGAATTTTGGCCGCTCACCTCCGGCGGCGGGTATGCGCCGGAATCCTATCAGGTCGGTTTCGGTATTCTTCTGGCAACCCAGGTTGCGGCTTTTGTGTGGTTCCTTTTGGGTTGCTATAGTACGGGCCGCACAGCCTGAACGATGGGCGTTTATTATATAGGCGAACGAACTGATGCCTGAATCTCTCGGCCTGGTTGAACTGACTCGCACGTTGGTTGCTTTTGAGACCATCAATCCGCCAGGCAACGAAAGGCCCTGCGCCGAACATTTGGGGGGCCTTTTGGAAGACGGCGGATTTTTCGTCTCCTACCACGATTTCGCCGATACCCGAACCAGCCTTGTGGCCCGCATCGGCGGCGCCTCGGACACCAAGCCGCTTTGTTTCACCGGACATATAGATGTCGTGCCCTTGGGCGCGGCGCCGTGGTCCGTCGATCCCTTTGCCGGCGAGATTGCCGACGGTAAGCTTTATGGCCGCGGAACGACGGACATGAAGAGCGGCGTTGCCGCGTTTGTTGTCGCCGGGTTGAATTTAGCGAAAGATTTCGCCAAGGGGCCGGGCGTGGTCCTGGTCATCACGGCGGGCGAGGAAACCGGTTGCGAGGGCGCCTACCACCTGGCCGGCCTTGGCGACGTGCTGGGCGAGGCCGGCGCCATTGTCGTCGCCGAACCGACTTCCAACCAACCGTGGATCGGCCACAAGGGCGCGCTCTGGCTGAAGGCCAGGACGACGGGCGTAACGGCGCACGGATCAATGCCCGAACAGGGGGACAACGCCGTCTATAAGGCGGCTCGCGCCATCGGCCAATTAGAGGACTTCGATTTCAACATCGCCCGCCACCAAGTCCTGGGCAAGCCGACGCTCAATGTGGGCTCGGTCCATGGTGGCTTGAATATCAACTCCGTTCCCGACTTGGCCGAGGTCGGGATCGATATCCGGACAATTCTGGATCAGGATCACGCGATCCTGCGGTCCCAGCTCACCGGATATCTCGGCGAAGACGTTGAGCTTGAGTCCGTTGTCGATGTGGGTGGTGTGTTGACGGATCCGGCTGATGAATGGATGCAGGAGGTCCATGAGATCATGACCGAAATTCTGGACGGGCCGCCAGAATCCCGGACGGCACCATATTTTACCGATGCTTCCGCTTTGACACCGGCGTATGGGGGGCCGCCAACGGTCATCCTTGGCCCCGGCGAAGCCGTTATGGCGCATCAAACGGACGAGTACTGCTTAGTCAATAAGATCGGCGAGGCCCGAGACGCCTACATCGAGATTGCCAGCCGCTGGAACGCCCGGTAATGGCGTCATCGGCCCCGAATGAACTCACCGCCCGAGAGGCCATTCAAAAAATAGAAGCCGGAGAGCTGACTTCGGAAACCCTTGTTGCCGCCTGTTTGGAGCGTATCGCGGAGCGCGAAGACACCATCGGCGCCTGGCAGTTTCTGTCTGCCGACATGGCAATGGAGGCGGCTAGTAGTCGCGATACAGCCGCTTTGGACCAACCCCTCCGAGGCGTTCCGGTTGCTGTTAAAGACATCTACGACACGGCCGACATGCCGACGGCCTACGGGTCGCCGATCTATGAGGGCCACCGCCCGCCCGCCGACGCATCGTGTGTCGCCATGACTCGAAACGCCGGCGGGATCGTTCTCGGCAAGACTGTGACAACTGAGTTTGCTTATTTTCAACCGGGAAAAACCGCCAATCCCCATGCCCCGGGCCATACCCCCGGGGGCTCCTCAAGCGGCTCCGCGGCGGCCGTCGCCGATTTCATGGTTCCGCTGGCATTCGGCTCTCAAACCGTGGGCTCGACAATCCGGCCGGCGTCCTACTGCGGCATCGTCGGATACAAACCCAGTTTCGGCCTCATCGACCGAACGGGCATGCGGCCGTTGGCGGAATCATTCGATACGGTCGGCCTATTCGCACGCGATGTTTCGGACGTTGCTTTTCTGGCTTCCATACTCAGCCGCCGGCCCGCCCTGCGCTTCGACGACGACATGGCTGGACCTACCGCCATCGGCCTTTGCCGGACCCATGAATGGGCCGCTGCAGATGCGGACGTTGAAACGGTTTTGGACACGGCGGCGCGATTGGCCAGCGCTGCCGGTTGTCATATCCGGGACGTCAGTCTGCCGGATCCTTTTTCAAAACTGGCCGATGCTCAGGCCTTGATTGTCGATGTCGAGGCCGCGCGCTCGGCAGCCCATGACCTCAACGTCCATCGCGAACGGGTGAGCGAAAGCTTCGTGAAGCGGGCGGAGGCGGGCCTTGCGACCACAGCCGAAAATTACGATGCGGCGCTTGGCATCACCGAACGCGCACGGGGCGCTCTGGATGCCGCATTGGACGGACTCGACGTGCTGCTCTGCCCCAGCGCACCGGGCCAGGCGCCCGAAGGCCTTCATGCGACGGGCGACCCAATTTTTAATCGTACGGGAACAGCGTTGAGGATTCCGTGCATAAATGTTCCCGGGCTTTGCGGACATTCGGGGCTACCGATCGGGGTTCAGGTTCTGGGACGCTTGAACGATGACCGGCGTGTCCTGGCGGCGGCGCATTGGCTGCGGGGTGTTTTGCGGCGCGGATGAACGCTGGCAAGTCATTTTTGACCGATATTTCCCAGATAGTATTCGTATCGTAGCAAATTGTAGGCGAACCCGACCACCGATGGAAGGAATTTTGCTCTGCGGTCATTCGGCAGCCCCGATTTGATGATTTGGCCGTTGTTGGAAGTGTCCGTCATCAAAACATTCGGGACTGTTGAGCCTATTTTTTACCGGAGGATCTGGCTCATCTTGGTTTGATGTTAAGCCGCTTGTCGTTGATGGTTCAAGCGGCGTTTTTGAACGGTCCGTTTTTTGATCTTCTCTCTC
>PVBE010418845.1_pt1 | contig 14682 bp, 13 predicted proteins | sample 1631181 | NCBI WGS metagenome assembly PVBE01 (sample SAMN08397723, study PRJNA350692) | Marine metagenome, whole genome shotgun sequencing project. | isolation source: water | place: Pacific Ocean | collected 2012-04
ACGAGCAGGCTGCGCTGATCGTGGCTCTTTGAGTCGTGCCGGAAGAGCCTGCCAAGGAAGGGGAGGTCCCCGAGGACCGGGACCTTGGATTCGCCCTTTGAGTCAGTCTCCGTCGTGAGGCCGCCGATGACCGCCGTCTGGCCAGACTCGATCAACATGGTGGTGACGAGCGTCGAGGAGCGAGTCCTCGGGAGCGCGATCGAGCCCTCGAGCCCCGCTGCGCCGAGGGTGTAGAGCTCGAAGCCTTGCGGCGCGAGCGCTGAGGTGCCGCTCCCCGAGAGGCTGGTCTCCTTCGGGATCACCTCCATGATGATCTGATCTGTCCCTGGGACGACTTGCGGTCGGATGAGGAGCTGGAAGCCCACCTCCACTGGAGAGTGGTCTGCCTCCCCTACCGCGAGCTGGAGCCCCCCTGCTTGACCTTGCTCGGACTTAGCCTCGGCGTATCGAATCGTCTCGCCAACAAAGATCGTCGCCTCATGACCATCGAGCGCGAGGATCTTCGGCGCTTGGATGACCTCAGTTGAGGTGTCCCGCTGTAAGAGGCGCAAGGTCGCCTGGACCTGTGTGAAAGAGAGGGTCCCGAACATCGTCTGTGGCACGAAGGTGTTCCCCGGCGCCTCTCCACCGTTGAAGAGAGGGTCTAGGAACGGTCCTGTGCCGTCAGGGCTCGCGATGATGTCGTCCTCGAAGCCCCCCGCTCCAAGATGGAAGGGGAAGGTGGTCGGGATCTGACCTCCAGAGATCGAGACTGCGGGACCGGTGTCCCCAAAGTCGACCCCGAGGTCGAGGAGCTCAGCGTTGCCCGTCGCGACGAACTTCACGTCGCAGTAGACCTGCAGAGGAGCGATGTCGAGGTCATCGAGGATCGCGCGCACCTGATCATGAACGTGGATGGTGTCGTGAACGACGATCGTGTTGCGTGAGTCGACGTACTCGATGCCACCGTTCGGACCGATCACCTTCTCGAGGGCGCGCAGGACGCTGAAGCGGTCGCGAGCGTTGCCGTCAGGGGGCGTCGCGCCGCCCGCGACGAACTCCGACTCCAGCCGCGGCACATAGTTGCCTTTCGGCCTCAGGAAGCGCAGCTGATAGCTGCGTGAGACGAGCTGCTCCTCGACGCGAGCGGGATCTGTCACGCGCAAGACCCCCCCCCGCTCCTCTATGACCACGTAGCCGCGGGTGCGCGCCACGACCTCGAGGGCGTCTCGCCAGGGCACATCAGAGAAGCGCAGGCTGACGGTCCCTTCTACCTCGGGACCGACGACCACGTTCGCGCCAGCCGCGAGCGCGATGGTGTCCACGACCTCGACGATGTCTGCGTCCGGGAACTGGAGCGTGACCCGGGGCGGACTCGAGATCATGAGGACCCCATAGCGATCCTCTTCGAGGACGCCGCCGACTTGATTGACGGCGAACTGGAGCGCAGAGCGCCATCGGACGTTGGTGAGCTCAAGCTCGACGACGCGGCTCGCGAGGTCTGCCTCTTTGTCCATGAAGACGATGTTCGCGCCTGTCGCGAGGCGCACGATGTCTGCCACCTCGCCGAGGGTCCCAGACTCCAGCGTGACGTCTACCCGCAGCCCCTCCGGAGGTCCCTGGGCCGGCGCGACTTGCGTGACAGAAACGAAGAACGCAAGAAACAGAATGAAGACACGGTTCATGGTTCACCTCTCCCAAGTCGCTGGGGAATGAAGGGGGACGCGACGCTTGATGACCACGCCACGGAATTCGAAGACCACCTCATCGGAGGTCACTGAGCGGACGATGATCTCGTCCTTGATTCGGTCTCCTGCCATCACCGCGCGATCGCCGACGAGGACCGCTGCGCGCTCACCCAAGACGACGACGCCCCGCGGCTGATAACCCATCGCGTCAAAATCGATCACCGCCTGTGAGCGCTCCGCGGCGCTCCGCAGCGCCTCGACGTAGGGCGCTCGGTCTCTGTCTTTGGCCAGCCAGTCGAGCTCTGGAGCGACGGGCGCCAGCGCCTCAAGAGCGAGCACGTGTTGGTCCATCGCTGCGTGGGCTCTCATGGCCGAGGAGACCTCTCTGAGGCGCGCGATGGACGGGCCTCTGTTGCCTCGCTGCTCGTCCAAGGCGGCGCGCAGCTCACGCAGAGAGTCCACGATCTCCTCTGTGAGCGGCGAGGATCCAGCGTCTTTCTGCGCGCGCTCAGCCTCTAGGAGGCGGCGAGCGTCAGCCTCCAGCCTGACGACCTCGACCTCTAGCTCTTCCGTGAGCCCGGCCTCTTCGAGCGCTGAAGAGGTCTGCTCTAGGGCGCGCCAGCTAGACCAAGCCTCTGAGACGCTCGCCGAGAACGTCGAGGTCTCTTGCTCTGTGTTGGGCGCCTCTACGGCGCGCTCCGAAGCAGGCCTGTGGCGCGGGTCCACCCAAGGATCTCGACGCCCCCTGCGACCTCGGTATTCATACTCAGCAGGCTCTAGCCCGGTGCGCCTGCGCGACACCTCGCCGCGCAATCGCTCCAGCTTCCAGTCGGCCCACTCGATCGCGACTGGCTCGCTCTCTGCGCCAGGCTCAAAGACGAAGGTCTCGACGTCGAGGCGAATGCTGTGGACGAGCTGCGCGCCCTCCGAGAGGGCCTGCTGCCTGGCTGCGTCGACCTCAAAGCGAGGGACGCGCAAGAAGCGGTCGTTCGTCTCCACGAGGTCGAGGAAGCGCAGCAGCTCGAACGCGTCACCCTCAAGCTCGAGGGTGTAGCTGACCGCGCGGAGATCTCCACCGCCCTTCGCGCCACTGCGCGGGGCCGCCCGACGCAGGCTGCGGATCTCGACCCCGGACTGCTCGCTGAAGCCCTGCAAGCTGCGGACGAGGTCGTTGAGCCCTGCCTCGTCAGGGAGGATCGCAGCCATCCTGCCGGAGATCTCTCGAAACACGAGCACCTCCTGCTCTAGGCCAGGGGTCTTCTCCAGCCGCGCCCGCTCGACGAGGATTCGTTCGGCGACCGCGGCCGCCTCTTGGCGTGCTGACTCGAGCTCATTCGTAGAGCGCCAGACGAGCCCAGAGAGCCCGACCGTGATGAGTCCTGTCGCGACGAGGAAGACGCGCGCTCCTTTACCACTCAAGGTGTCTCCTCCTCGGCTTTGAGCGAGACCTGCAGCGGGAAGGACCACACCACAGGGGGCTCGAGCTCGGAGTCCACCAAGGAGACAGAGCCCTCGGGCGGCGCCGGGACGCCGACCTCCTGCCCGAACGGAGAGGTCTCTAGGTCGTCGAGGAAGTCAGCCACGTCAGCGAAGCGCTCGGAGCCTGAGACGCCTCCCGCACGAAGCTCGCCACCTTGTTCATTCCTGCGCTTCGCCGCGATGTCTGCGTCGAGGTCTGTAAACCAGACCTTGTGCCGCCCCGCGTAGTCGCCATCGGTGACGACGTCCACGAGCTGATCCAGCTTCTCGGTCCATGAGATGCTCTCACCAGCGATGCCACGGAGGGTGTCCTCGCGGCGAGCGTGGCGCGCACGCTCACGCTCGAGGGCGCGGTGGTGAGCGAGCTGCGGCTCGATCCCGCTCATCTCCAGCTGCAGCACGTCGAGCTCAGCCTCCACAGCGAGGCGCACGCCAAACTCAGACCAGGTCCACCACGACAAGAGGGACGCGTCGAGCGCGACGAACGCGCAGACCGCGACGAGCCATCCCGCGGGGGTGCGTCGTTTACGCAGACTCAGAGGGAGCAAGTTGATTTGGATCATGCCGACAACACCCTCGCTGCGAGCCCGAGGGCGACGGTGAAGCTCGGTCCGCGCTCTCCCAAGTCGAGAGAAGAGACCTTGTCTGTGTCACGGACGACCTGCGCCATCGGGTTCCAGAGCTCGACCGGCCTGCGCGACTCCTCTGCCAGACGCGCGGTGAGGCCGTCGATCAGCGCGCCCCCACCTGTGAGATGGATCTCCTCAACCTCGAGCCCCTCATTGTGCTCTGCGTACTCCACGCTCAGGGCGATCTCACGTGCGAGCGCGTCGAGCTCGTTCGGCTCGCCCGTCCCAGCGAGAGGCGCCGGCATCGCGTTCGCTGACTCGCCGGTGACATCGACGCTGCCCTGTCCGAACTCACGGGTGAAGCGCGGCGTCCCGTCTTCGACGAGGACGATGCCTGTCCTGGAGCTGCCGACATCTACGAGCGCGACCACCTGGGCGCGCTCTGGACACGCCTCCAAAGACCACGCGTTGACGAGGCCGAAGAGGTCCACGTCCACCACGGTCGGCGTGAAGCCAGCGTGGAGGACAGCGTCTACGCGCTCCTCGACGAAGTCCGTACGACACGCAGCCACGAGCACCGGCACCGCATCCTCGTCCGTGTCAACCCCAGACGGGGTCAGCTCCTGGCAGTCGAGGGTGACCGCTGTGTCCTCAAAAGGCAGCAGCCTGTCAGACTCCAAGCGCACAGCCTCCAAGAGCTCCTCGGGCGGCATCTTGGGGAAGCGGGCGTAGCGCACGCACACAGATCGTCCCCCTACGGCGAGGGCGACGTTCTTCGTCGAGTAGGCCCCGCGCTGTAGCAGCTCTGCGAGCGTCGCTGCGGGATCTTCGCCTAGAGGTGCGGAGTCGAAGCCCGAGAGGGTGATCTCCCCGCCAGTCTGAGTGAGCTCGACGACCTTGAAGGACGACGCGCCGAAATCTAGACCGAGGAGTCGCCTCGTACGTTTGAAGTGGAACCCTGCTCCCATGAGATGGTTGTGCGGAGACCGCGCCCTGCATGCGCGACCTGCCTTTCCCGCTGGGTGACTCTGTCGACCGATCCCGGCCTGGGGCTTCAGTCGATTTCGGTGAAACCTGCGGCGATCAGGCTGGAGAGCGCCTCAAGCAGGGCGAGGGCGTCCTCACCATCAGCCTTCATCTCCAGCTCATCGCCACACGCGGCCGACAGGGTCATCAGCTCCAAGATGCTCCTGCCGTTCACCTCGTTGTCGCCGTTGCGGATCCTGAGCTCCGCCTCAAAGTCCCGCGCGAGCGAGACGACCGCGTGGCATGGGCGCGCGTGCAGTCCCTCTGGGTTCACAATCTTCGCGCGCTGCACATGGCCACCACCGCTCGTGTTCGAGGTGCTCTTGTGGCCTACCAAGCTCCCCTCACACAGGCCTTAGACGGCCGACATCTCCTTCAGGAGGCCCAACATCTCGGCCTTCGTGTTCGTCTTTTGGACGAAGCGTCGGAAGTCAGGCTCGCGACCGAGGCGCGCGATCCAGGACATGCGCTCGATGTGCTCTGCGGGGTCGTGGGTGTCTGTCGCGCGCTCAGGGCGAAGGACGACGAAGAGGATGTTCACCGGGTCGCCATCGATCGCGTTCCAGTCGATGCCGGAGCGGCTCACGCAGAGGCTGCAGATGGCCTTGTCGATCCCCTTCAGCTTGACGTGCGGGATCGCGACGTTCATCCCGACTCCCGTCGACGCCATCCTCTCGCGAGAGAGGAGCGCGCTGAGGGCGTCGTCTCTTAGCGAGCCATCGAGCTCGCCGCCTTTGACGAGCAGATCGACGATCTCCTCAAGGGCCTGCTCCTTGTCATCTGCCTTGAGACGGGAGCTACAACTCTTGGACTTAAACTCTTTCCAGAAGGTCATGAAGGGATCTCGGCAGTAGCGCTGGTGTGTGGATTCATCATCCCAAGCGAGCTAGTCGTGAGCTCTTCGCCACGACTTTGGGCGAATGAAGGTACCAGAATCCCCCGCCCCTTCCAGGGGGGAGAGGCGCTTGAGAGCTATGTTCCTGCTGCGATCAGGCCAGCTGCTGAGAGGAGCGTCGGCGCTCCAGACCGCGCTTGCGGTTGGATCTGCGCAACGAACGCCCCATCCGGTCCAGTGACTCCTCAAGAGCACCTGAGAAGACATCTCTGCAAACATCCGCCACGAGGGTCGGCCCGTGGGCGATCTGAGTCACGATCTCGACCCTGTGCCCGTCTCCTTCTCGCTCAAGCCGCGCGGTCATGGAGGTGATTTGATCGTTGAAGCGACTGAGCGCTTCCAGCTTCCCTTGCACGCGCTCACGGAGGTCAGCTGGGTAGTCATGGTGAAGAATCGAGACGTGTGTCCTCATCGAGGAGCCTCCTTTGTTTAGGGGTGGAGTTCGTCAAACGCAGTGTGAGAGACCTGTGATGCCTTGTGGCACGCGGCTCCTGTGGAGAGACCTCTGCCCTTGCCGAGGACTGAGAGGGGCTCCTGTCTTCGCGCAGACCTAGGCCGCGCGGCGCCGATGTGATCACTCCGGTGGCGCCCTCTTCGGGCAGCGAACGAACCGGAGACAGGTAGCAAGACCACAAACTCCAAAATGGCCCGGAGGCCTAAAAAGGTCAAGAGGTCTCGTCCGCCTGTTCGAGCTCTGAGACTCCTGCCTGGGTCAATTCATCGTTGAGGGGCCCTCCAGGCTGTATCACCCCAGCCACTCCGCGTGGCCCGAGATCGGGACCTTGGAAGACAGGTGAGGGGTACAGGACGCGCAAGAGGTAGAGCCCAGCCGCTGGAGCGGTCGGCCCGAGGGGGCCGCGGCGACCGTCCTCGAGGGCGCGCGCGATGCAGCCCGTGTCGAGCCGCCCGCGCCCCACATCGATCAAGGTGCCAGCGATCGTGCGGACCATGTTGTAGAGGAAGCCGTTGCCTTGGACGACGATGGCGAAGCCGCGCCTGCGCGCGAAGAAGCGCGCGCGCGTGATCGTCCTCACCGTGGTCTTGGGACCCGAGCCGGCGCTAGCGAAGGCGCCAAAGTCGTGCTCTCCGATGAGGTCACGAGCCGCCTGCTCCATCAACTCAAGCTCGAGCGGTTGATTGATCCAGTGCGCGTACTCCTCAGGGAAGGGCGGGCGAAAGCGAGAGGTCCCGACGCGGTAGAGATACCGCTTGCCACAGGCTGAGAAGCGGGCGTGGAAGTCGTCCTCACAGGTCTCGATGCGCTCGACGATTGCGCCCTCTCCAATGTGCGCGTTGACGGCGTGACGCAGGCGGTCATCGGTGAGGTCTGTCTCGAGGTGGAAGCTCGCGACCTGCCTCAAGGCGTGGACACCTGTGTCCGTTCTTCCAGCGCCGTAAACCGTGACGGCTTCTCCCGTCACTGCCTCAATCGCTCTCTCCAGCGCCTCTTGGACAGACCAGAAGCCCTCTTGGCGTTGCCAGCCAAAGAACTTGGAGCCGTCGTAAGAGATGAGCGCCCGGAGGTTCCGCATAGCGCGCAGGATACGCGCTCAGGCCCGCCGCGTGCGCCCTCGGCTCAGGCGAAGCGTCGGCGCAGGTAGGAGCTAGGGATCTCGAGCTCCTTGCGGTACTTGGCGACAGTGCGGCGCGCCGCGTCGACCCCGCGGTCTCTCAGGCAGGTGACGGCCTCCTCATCAGAGAGGGGCGCCGCCGGGTCTTCGCTCGCGAAGACCTCACGGACGGCCTCACGGACGGTGTCTAGGGCGCAGGCGTCATCTGCCGGGGCGCCGGCCTGGAAGAACCAGCGCAGGGGATGGACGCCCCAAGGGCTCTGGACGTGCTTACCAGCGACTGAGCGGCTGATCGTGCTCGGGTGCAGGCCGAGCTCTTCAGCGACCTCCGTCATGCGCAGGGGCTTCAAGCTCTTCGGCCCCTCCTCAAGGAACTCCCGCTGGCGGCGGAAGACTGACTGTGAGACTCGCAAGAGGGTCTCTTGGCGCTGCTCGACTGCGTCGACGATCGAGCGCGCATCGCGGACGCGCTCGCGAAGGTATCCGGCCAACTCCCCATCTGCCTCTGCCAACATGGAGCGGTACTCGCCGTCAATGGAGACGCGCGGGAGGTGGTCACTCTCGAGCTCGACCTCGAAGCTCCCGTCAACGCATGACTCAATGATGAGCTCGGGGAGGATGACCTCTGCCTCTTCGGCGAACTCGGACTTCCCAGGGCACGGATCCAACTCCCGGAGACCCCCGACGAGCTCCTCGAGCTCTTCGAGGCTGATGCTGAGGGAGCGGGCGATCTGGGGACGTTGGTTCTTGGCGAGCTCATCGAGGAAGTCTTCGAGGAGCCGACACAGGAGCGGGTAGAGCGGCTCGCTGGGATCGAGCTGGAGCAACATCGCCTCGACCGCGTCTCGGCCGCCGACGCCTCTCGGCTCGAGCGACTGGAGGGTCGCGATGGCGGGACCGAGGAGCTCGGCGCTCTCAGAGAGACCCTTTTCTCCCGCGAGACGGAGGCACTCTTCGTCGCTCATGCTGAGGAGACCGGAGGGATCCAAGCAGCCGATGAGGAACCGTACCCACGTCGCGTGCTCCTCTGTCAGCTCGCGCATCGCGAGCTGCTCGTGGAGGCTGTCTTCGAGGCTCGCCTCTCTGGCGGGGTGATTCTGCAAGGCCTGGTGATGACGCTCCGTAGCCTCGGCGCTCCCGCGAGTGAGCCGGGGGAGCTGCTCAGGGCGCCTGACCTCGAGAGCGTCATTCTCTCGAGCGGCCTCTTCGAGCCACTCAGTGAGCTCTCCGCATGAGAGCTGGAGGAGCTCGATGGCCTGGAGCATGCGCGGCTGCAAGGCCATGCGCTGCTCGAGGCGTGCTGTGAGTCTTTGGGAGGTGCCGGTCATGGAGATCGTGTCCATGCCCGATATCGACGCGATCCCCCTCTGACGTTGAGAGCACGAAGCTTGCCAAGCCCTAATCTAGGCCCGCCCCACCCTGTTCTGAGAGAGGCTGTTTAACGTAAGTTGCCTATATACAACAACTTAAGGGTTTTAACCCAATAGAGGCACGGGTCCTCTGATCGCGTAAATCGCCGCTCAAAGAGCCTCAGCGGCGCTCACCGATGGCCCGCCGGCCCTCAAAGGCGTCTTGGAGCACTCCTCGGTGCATGTACTCCAGCGCGCCCCCGGAGGGGACCCCGCGCGCGAGGCGTGAGAGGAGCGGTCGCTCTTCGAGCCCTGCCTCGAGGGCCTCAACCACGGCGAGGGCGGTCGCCTCCCCCTCGACGTCTGGATCTGTCGCCAGGATGACCTCACGGACGTCCTCAGCGCCGACGCGCTCAACGAGCTGCGCGATCGACAGCTGGGCAGCCTCGGTGCCCTCCGCTGGATTCAGCGCTCCCATGAGCACGTGATAGACACCCTTGAACGCGCCTGAGCGCTCGATGGCTTCGACGTGACGCGGCTCCTCCACCACACAGATGAGCGCACCGTCACGCGCAGGGTCGTCGCAGATAGCGCACGGATCTCGCTCGGCGACGTTCCCACAAGCAGAGCAGCGCACCGTCTCAGCAGCCGCGCGTTGGATCGCGCCAGCGAGCTCAGCAGCCTTCGGGTCCCTCAAGACGTGGAAGGCCAAGCGCTCAGCCGTGACGCGCCCGATCCCGGGGAAGCGCTCGAAGGCCTCGATGAGCTGCTCGAGGGGTGCGGGAAACGCCAAGGTCTCGGTCCCCTAGAACAGGCCGGGGAGGTCCATGCCTCCGGTCACCTCTGAGAGGCGCTCACGCTTCACTTGCTCTGCTCGAGTCTGCGCGTCCTTGATCGCCGCGAGGACGAGGTCCTCAAGCGCGCTCGTGTCATCGCCTCCTTGCGCCTCTGCAGAGAGGTGGACCGCCTTCACGGTCCCGTCTCCATCGACCTCGACCCGCGCGGCGCCTCCTCCGGCGCTCCCCTCGATGGTCATCTCCGAGATCTCTTGTCGGGCGAGATCCATCTCGCGCTGCATCTTCTGGGCCTGCTTCAACAGGTTCCCGAGGTCGCCAGGGCCAGCCATGATTTCAGTCCTCAATCTGGCCGTCGAAAAGGTCGGCGACCTGTTTGGTGTAAGGGTCTTCCGCGCCAGGGCGGATCGAGTCTGCGTCTTCGATCTCGATGGTGAGCTCTCGACCCAGGACGGTTGAGAACACCTTTGAGAGGGTCCGTTGGTTGCGCTTGTCCTCGAGCAAGGCCTTCTCATCATCAAGGAGCTTCGTGGCGCGCAGCACGGCGCGCGTGTCCTCCAGTGAGACCAAGCGGGTCTTGCGACGGATGACCTCACCGAGCGCCGGAGCGCTCCCCTCGAGGTCCTCGAGGAAGGCTGTCCAGGCCTCTGTGGCGCTGGAGCGAGCGGCGCGCCGATCCGCCTCAGTGCGCTTGCGGGCGCCTCCTGAGGGGCGCTCAGGCTCACGAGGGGCCTGGGGCTCTAGCACGGCCTTGTCCGGCGCCTGCGGGCTGGGATCGGGGCTCGGCGGGGCTGACGACTGCGTGGCGGGAGGCGCCGCGTCCATGGGCTCACTGGAGAGGTTCCCCTCCAAGGTCGTCAGGCGACTGACGAGCTCGCTCAAGGGCAGGGTGTCTTCGGCCCGCGCGAGCGCGAGCAGGGTGCTCTCGAGGATGGAGCGCCCGTGGGAGTTGAGGGTGTGGATCCGCTCACGGCACAAGAGCAGCTCCTCGAGCCAGACCTCGGCGCGCGCCGGTCCTAGGCTCGCGCCGAGCGCGGCCATGCGCTCGCGCGCCTCCTCAGTCGCGTCCACGAGGGGAGTCGCGGGTCCACAGTGTGCGAGGAGCAAGCAGGTGCGGGTGCAGCTGAGGAGCTCATCGGTGAGCTCAGCCTCGCTCCCCTCGACCTTCGGGAGCGCCTCAAGGAGCGCCGGCGCCTCACCGCGAGCTGTGTGCTCGAGGACGGCGAGCGCGTCTCCTCCGCGGGTAGATGAGAGGCGCTCGAGATGTTCGGAGCTGAGCTCCTTGCCGCCGAGCGAGATGAGTCTGTCAGCGATGGAGAGGGCGTCACGCATCCCGCCACGCGCCATACGCGCGATCCCTCTCGTGACCCCATCAGCCGCTTGAACCTCCTCCGCAGCGAAGACCTCATCGAGGTGCGCGCTGATGACAGGCTCGGTGATCGGGTCGAGCTGCAACACCTGACAGCGAGAGAGGATCGTGTCGGGGACCTTGTTCCGCTCGGTCGTAGCGAAGAGGAACTTCACGTGCGGCGGCGGCTCCTCGAGGGTCTTCAAGAGCGCGTTGAACGCAGCCTTCGAGAGCATGTGCACCTCATCGACGAGGTACACCTTGTAGCGCCCGCGCATGGGGTTGTAGGCAGCCTGCTCCCGCAGGGCGCGAACCTCATCCACTCCGTTGTTAGAGGCGGCGTCGATCTCGATCACGTCCGCGTCCGCGCCACGGTCTGCCTCTTGGCAGCGCTCGCACTCCCCGCAAGGCGTGGCTGTCGGGCCCTCTTCGCAGTTGAGGGCCTTCGCGAGGATCCTCGCGAGGGTCGTCTTGCCGGTCCCTCGCGGCCCGCAGAGGAGGTAGGCGTGAGCGACCCGCTCATCATTGATGGCGCCGGTCAGCGTGCTCGTGACCACGTCCTGGCCGCGGACCTCTTCGAAGGTCTTGGGGCGGTACTTGCGGGCGAGGACGAGGTAGCTCATGGAGGCAGTCTATCAGCCTAAATGCCGTCCGCAGAGGACCGACTCTCAGGACCTCCTGACGACTCATCGCAGCGAAGAGCGGCTGTTGGAGAGGGGGGGCGCAGGACACGGGAGAGGGCCCGGTCACTCACACACGCGTCTGTGATCTTAGGGCTGCTCCATTCCTGGTCTGACCCGGTTCGACCCTGACCCGTCGCGAGGACCGGACCCACTCCCGGGTCCTGACGCCCACCCCAGAGCTGGCGCGAGGCTCGCGCCAGGGATGGCGGAGAGGGAGGGATTTGAACCCTCGGTGCCGGGAACCGACACACACGCTTTCCAAGCGTGCTCCTTAAGCCACTCGGACACCTCTCCTGACGAGCTCATCTTAGACGAACTCGTGGACGTGGCGGAGAGGGAGGGATTTGAACCCCCGGCAAGGACGAACCCCGCGCTGGTTTTCGAAACCAGTCCGTTCAGCCGCTCCGGCACCTCTCCAGGTGACGGTCGATCATAAGACCGACCGCGCTACGACCCCGGCAAGCCGGGGTCGGACTCTTCTCACGCCGCTAGAGGTGCGGACCTGGGTCAGTCCCAGGAGTCCGCTGCCTTGGCGGCGCGCTTGCTGCGAAAGAACGACTGTAAGAGCTCACGCGCCTCATCGGCGCAGACCCCTTCAGACCACTCGACCTGGTGGTTTAGACCAGGCTCGGTGAGCACACTCCCGAGGGAAGCGCACGCACCGAACTTCGGATCTCGGACACCCCAGACGACTCGGGCCACGCGCGCGTGGCTGAGCGCCCCCGCGCACATGAAGCACGGCTCGACCGTGGTGTACACCGTGGCACCCACGAGTCGCATGCTCCCTGTCGCTCGCGCCGCCTGTGAGATGGCGACGAGCTCTGCGTGGGCGGTGGGGTCCGTCAAGGTGCGGGTCTGGTTGTGCGCGCTCGCGACAACCTCGCCGTCTTGGACCACGACCGCACCGATCGGGACCTCGTCCGAGACCTCTGCCGCCTGTCGTGCCTGCTCTAAGGCGAGTCGCATGTAGCGCTCGTCCTCTGAGGCATCGGTCACAGGGGAGTTTGTCTTGGGCTCGGTCAGGGTGACTCCTGCGAATTCCAGAGAGCGGTTCACGCCGCCTCAGCTCGGCGCCCGAATTCGGGCGGGTGAGGCCAGCGCGGAGGGTCCGGACACCACAGAGTCGGTGTCCGCTGTGCTGGTACACCCCACAGGATTCGAACCTGTAACCTCCTGATCCGTAGTCAGGTGCTCTATCCAGTTGAGCCAGGGGTGCAAAAGTTGGGGGGTGTTTGTATCCACGACCCCTGTTCAAGTCAAGGCGTGGAGGGGCCAACTGAGCTTCCTTGGGGACATGGCATCCTGCTCGCTGTAGACTGCGTCCATGACCTCCACCCAGGCACTCAGGCACCTCGTACGCCTCACGGATCTAGGACAGGAGGAGATCGACGCGATCCTCGACGCCTCCGTCCAAATCCGCCATGAGGGCACGGAGCGCTCCCTCACAGGCCAGACGCTCGGTCTGCTCTTCTTCCGGGGCTCTCTGCGCACCCGAGCCTCCTTCGAGGCCGCTGTAGGTCAGCTCGGGGGTCACCCGATCGACCTCAACTCCTCCTCGGACTTTTGGGACCTCGAGGACCGCGAGGGAGGCGTCATGGACGGCGCAGCCCCTGAGCACGTCCGCGACGCTGCGACGGTGCTCTCTCGCTACGTAGACCTCATCGCCATTCGACCGGCGCTCACCGGGGCCTCCTGGAGCACTGACCGGCTGGATTCGGGGATCCGCTCCTGGGCGACCCACGCCGAGGTGCCGGTGATCAACATGGAGAGCGCGCTCTGGCACCCGCTCCAGACCCTCGCCGACCTGATGACCCTGCGTGAACACTTCGGGTCTCTCTCTGGTCGCAAGATCACGATCGTCTGGTCCCACTCCCCCACAGCCGCCAGCCCTTCGGTCGTCAACTCGCTCTTGCACGCGACGGTCAGGAGCGGGATGCAGGTGCGGCTGGCTCACCCTCCGGGCTATGAGCTCGACGACGAGGTCCTCCAAGAGGCCTCCCTCCTCGCCTCCCAGTCAGAGGGGAGCTACGAAGTCATGAACGAGCTCCCCGCCGCCGTCGATGAGTCGGAGATCGTGTATGCGCGCTCGTGGTGGTCACCCGACGACTATGACAACCCGACGCTCGCTGCCAACCGGCGAGCGCGCTACACCGACTGGAAGGTTGACGCGAACCTGCTCAGCAAAGGCGACCACGCGCACTTCATGCACGCCATGCCCGTCCGTCGAAACCTCGAGGTCACCGACGCGATCCTCGACGGTCCGGAGAGCCTCGTCTACCAACAAGCGGAGAACCGCCTCCACTCCCAGAAGGCGCTCCTCTTGCACATCTTGAAGAGCGGCTCTTAGAGAGCCCCTCGCCTCACTCCCCGCACGCACCCAGCTCCCTGACTTACTCCTATGACCGCGCCGGACTTCGTCCACCTCCACGTCCACTCCGAATACAGCCTCTTGGATGGGGCGAACCGGATCTCAAGCCTCGTCAAGGCCGCCGAAGCGGACGGACAGCGCGCGATCGCCCTGACAGACCACGGGAACATGTTCGGGGCCATGGAGCTCAACAAGGCTACGAAGGCGGCAGAGAAGGAGGTGAAGCCTCTCCTCGGCTGCGAGGTCTACATCGCGCGCGAGTCGATGCACGAGCGTCACAGCAAGAAGGACGGTAACGGCTACAACCACCTGACGCTGATCGCGAGGAACAACGAGGGCTATCAGAACCTGATCCAGCTCGCCTCATCGGCTTACACCGAGGGCTTCAGCTTCCGCCCCAGGATCGACAAGGAGCTCCTCAGTCAGTACGCAGCCGGCATCAACTGCCTCTCAGGCTGCCTCGCTGGAGAGATCAACCAGCTCTTCAAGTCGGACAAGGAGTCAGAGGCGGAGCAGCTCGCTTCGGACTTCCGAGACATGTTCGGCGCGGACCACTTCTGGCTGGAGCTGCAGCGCAACGGGATCGAGCTCCAAGACCGGGTCAACGAGAGCATGGTCCGCTTAGCGAAGCGCACCGGGATCCCGCTCGTCGCGACCAACGACATCCACTACCTGCGGCACGAGGACTGCGAGGCGCAGGACGTGCTCCTCTGCATCAACACGGGCGCGAAGAAGACCGAAGAGAACCGCTTCAAGTTCGACACGGACTCCCTGTTCTTCCGCACGCGCGCCGAGATGGCTGACATCTTCCGTGACCTCCCCGAGGCCGTCCCGGAGACCATGAATGTCGCGGATCAGGTCAACCTCGACATCCAGTTCAGCTATGAGAAGGAGGACGGGGACCCGGACAAATACCACATCCCCGTCTTTGAG
>PVBE011138728.1_pt1 | contig 14679 bp, 10 predicted proteins | sample 1631181 | NCBI WGS metagenome assembly PVBE01 (sample SAMN08397723, study PRJNA350692) | Marine metagenome, whole genome shotgun sequencing project. | isolation source: water | place: Pacific Ocean | collected 2012-04
GCGGGCCGGGCGGGATCGAAGTCCGGATCGGACCAGACCGCGCAGAGGTGGTCAGCCCCGGCCGTGGGTTCGGCGCAGCCGGCGGGGTCATAGTCAGCCCCCCAATCGGCATCGCCGGCCACCTCGTACACTCGATGATGGAGTTGATTTTCAGCGTCGACCCAGCCTTTGACCACCTGAATCCGCTGCAAGCCCATGGCCTGGGGATCTTGGTGGGTTTCCACCAAGAGTCGCGGGACGCCCTCAGCCGGTCTCGGGCCCAACTGACCCCCGGTGGGGACCCCTTCCGAATATCCTCGGCGCAGTCGGTGCTCGTCATCGCAGAGCCCCTCGGCGAATCCCCAGCCGCCGAAGAGGCGCGGGGTCATCCGGGGTCCACTGGTGGCGAACGTCTCACGCCGTCGAATGGCGTCAAAGACGGCGTCGCGGCTGTTCTCGAGGGCCCACACCCCGGCGAGTCCGCCCGGGTTGTTGATCACGCCGTCGTGGGTCGCGTTGCCCGCGCCCAACCGGCCCTCGGGATGTCCGTCTACGATGCCGATGTGCCCGGGAAAACCGCCGGCGGACACGTGACCCGGGGTGCCGTTGTGAGTGTCCGTACTGCCGATGAAGCCCAACCGGTAGGGGTTCACCCCCAAGCGCGCCTCTTCGGCCAAGCCCGTGAGCAGGGCGTTGCGGACGAAGTCCAGCCGATGAACGCAGCCGGTGAGTCGCATACCGCCCACGCCGGGGGTGTCCTCGGGGCAGACCACATCGCCGGGGTAGCGCAGCTTTTCGAAGGTGCAAGCGGGGTCATCCTCGACCCCGGGAAAGCCGTTTCGACACTCGCTGTCACCCTTGTGTTGGAAGATCTCCACCACGGGCTCCATACGCGCCCTAAAACGTGCGATCTCGGCTTCTTCCGTGGGTGTCTCGGCGTCGGGATAGGTGGGGAAGAAGAGGTGGCCGTTGCTCAGGTTCGAGTTGTGGGGCAAGACCAAGACGTCGCACCCGTCGTCGGCGGCGTTGCACTGCGTGTCCAGTTGCTGCCACAGCTCGAGGGGAGTGGGGGCCTCGAAGAAGCTCACCGGTCGGGTGGGGACCATATTGTTTCGAAAGACCACGTTCCGGTGCAGATTCGAGACCCCTCGGGTGTTGGTGTATTCGTAACCCACAAAGGCGGTGAGTTCGCAGGCTGAAGTGCGGTCATAGGCGCCGTCCGCAGCCTCGCGGAGCGCGGCCCAGCGGGCCGCCGCGTCCCCGTCGCACTCTCTCTGATCTACGCCACAGATGGTTTGGTCGCGGGCCGGCTCTTGGGCGGCCAGCATCAAGCCGAAATCATAGGTGCCTCCGCCGTCCACGTCTCGATACCGGACGCAGCGGTCCACCTCGTAGACCGGCGACTCGGGGTCCGTGCAGCGCGCCACCTCCCCCAAGAGATCGCCATGGTCCGTGACGGCGAGGAAGTCGAGGGGGCGCTCGATCCGCGTCGCTTGGGTGCCCCGAACTCCGTCTCGAATGACCGGCAGGTTCACCTCCGCGCCTCGGGCGAAGGCGTACGCGTCCGCCGGCCGGAGCACGTTCCCATAAGCGCCGGCGTCGAAGCTCAGGCCGGTGTGCACGTGGAGGTCGCCGAACAGGGCCATGCGCAAGGGGGTGCGGTGGGCGCAGGGGGTTCGATCTTCGGAGTACGTGATCTCTGCGGACGGGAGGGGAGGCGAGGCCTCCGGCGCCGGTTGGTCGTCACAGGCGACGGCGATGGCGAAAACGAAGAGGCAGGTCAACCAGCGAGAAGCCATGGGCGGTCCTCCGAGATTCGGGGTCCCTCTTACATGGAACGCTTCGGCTCTGGACGCAACCTCGGCGCGTAGTCGTCGGCCGGGTGGGTGTTCGCCGGGGATGCCCGCCGCGAGGTGGGCGGCGTGCCGAGGTCGACTCGCCTAGACGAACCGACGGACGCGGCGAACGATGCTGGAAGCGCTGCGCAGCCACCCCCCGAGTCGCTCCACCCCCCGTGGGGTGCGGAGGGAGATGAGGACGCGCAGAAACGCCTGGCCGAGCTCTGTGAAGGCCAAAAGTACGCGCATGCGATCCAAGTCGAAATTGATGGAGCGGCCCTGGTCTTCGGCGCGCTCCGCCTCTTGAACCGCCCCCTCGAGGGCGACCTTGGCGCTCTCCAGGAGCATCCATTCACGGCCGCGCAGGACGTCTGCGATGGTGGGCCAGAAGTCGATCATCGCTTCATACGGGGCGTTACGATGGTCCCCCACCGGGCGCACCAGCCCGTGGGCCGTGAGATCCGAAACGGCTCCGCTGATCAAGGAGCGGCTGACCTCGAGGATCTGGGCGATCTCTGTCTGCGCCAAAGGCTTCCTGTGCAGCGCGAGGAGCACCCAAACCCGGCCGTGGATCGTCTTGAAACCCCAGTATTCGATGAACTGGCCCACTGCGTCGCCGACCCGAAGCACTCGGCGGGTCAGACGCTCGTTTACGGGATCAGTGACACTCTGGCCTGATTGGATAGTCTGGTCTTCCATTTGTTCACGGCTCCATGAACCGGCAACTCTCCGGCCCCCTTGGGTAACACGGTTCCGTTTCGGATATCAAACCGCACGCTGTGGCGAGATTTACTTGCTTGGACGGGTTTCGATCACTATGGTCCGATCGTTGTTCAAGAGGTCGTGAACTCGTGTCAGGCGCCGGGTCCCCATCTCCAATCCCCGTCCAACGGACGCCCCCGAACAGCCTCGAAGGGCTGTGTCGTCGCCATATCCCTGTGGCCGATGGACGCGTCCGCCTCCGGTACGGTCGCCCTGTAACCGACCTCTCTCCCGCCCGAATTCTCGACGCCGTCCGAGAAGAGGATGGGATTACGTACGCCGTTTTCGGCCCGGGCGGGCGGGGTTTCATCGCGGTGGGTGCCCTCGATTCGGGTCAGGCCGATCGGTTGGCAGATTTGGCCCCGCGTCGAGCTTCACGCGTCGATGTCGGTCCGGCATCGGGCCCCAATCTTCTCTTTGGCGGGGCCTTCTCTACCGGCGACTCGAATCGGCCGTCCGGACCCTGGTCTGGGTGGTCTAAAGCGGAATGGTGGGCCCCGGAGACGGTTTTCACGTTTTGTTCAGGGCTTTCAGAACAAATCATCACCGGCAGTGTAGACCTCACGGCAGAGACTGACGCGGCGGCGGCGGCGGCTCAGCTCTCGTCGCGCCTGGCCGACCCATCGGCGGCGCTCCGGTGGACCGGCGTGGCGCGGCGGGCCACGCCGGTGGAGGACGAGGGCCGTGGACGGTGGCGTCAGCGGATCGGCGCCTTGCGCGAGGTGTGCGCGACGGGGGCCCTGGAGAAGGTGGTCACAGCCCGCGCTGTGCGGCATGACGCGCCGGACGGCACCCAGTTCTGGTTGGGGGCGACCTTCGACAGCCTCCTCCGCACGAACCCCGAAGATAGGGTCTTCGCGGTCATCGCGCGGGGCCAGGCGTTCGTCGGGGCTACACCCGAGATTTTGGCGCGGCAGCGGGGCTCCATCCTCGAGACCCACGCCCTGGCCGGGACGGCTCCCCGAGGCTTTGACGCGCGCACGGACACCGCTCTCGGGCAAGCGCTCCTGGCCAGCGCCAAGGACCGCCGAGAGCACCAGATCGTAGTGGACGCCTTGGAGGCGAGCCTGCGCACGCTCGGCTCGGATGTGCGCTGCGGCGCCACCAGTTTGCGCCGACTCACGGGCCTTCAACACCTCGAGACCCCTTTGACGGCGCAGGTCCCGCCCAACGGGTTCCTGGGGGCGGTGGACCGACTGCATCCGACTCCGGCTTTGGGCGGCGCGCCACGGACCCAGGCCTTGGCCTGGTTGGCGGAGCACGAACCTCTCGATCGGGGCTGGTTCGGTGGACCTCTCGGCTGGCAGGAGGACGATCACGCAGAGTGTCTCGTGGCCATTCGCAGCGCGCTCCTCCACTACGATCACGCTTGGACCTTCGCCGGCGCCGGAATCGTCGCCGCCTCTCTTCCGGACGCCGAATGGGACGAGACCACCCTCAAATTGAAGACCGCGGGCGACGCCCTCCGGCTCGGGAGGCGCTCATGAGCGCGGACGCCAACGCCCAGGCGGCGGCGGCCCTCGTCTCCGGCCTGGTGCACGCCGGCCTGGTGCACGTCGTGCTCTCGCCGGGTTCTCGGAATACGCCGTTGACCCTGGCTTTCGCCGACCACGCCGAGCTTGCGGTCACTTCGGTCCTCGACGAGCGGGCTGCGGCTTTCTTCGCCCTCGGGCTCGCGCGGAGCAGCGGCGGACCGGTTGCGCTCTGCTGCACCTCGGGCTCGGCGGCGGCTCACTATCTGCCCGCGTTGGTGGAGGCCGAGGCGAGCCGCGTCCCCCTCGTGGTCCTGACGGCCGACCGCCCCGCCGAGCTTCAGCATTGCGGCGCGCCTCAGACCATGGACCAAAGGCGTCTCTTCGGGGCCTTCGTTCGGTGGAGCGCGGATGTGCCGGCGCCCGTGGAGGGACATGGCGTCGACCACCTCGTCACCTTGGCGGCTCAAGCGGTGGGGTATGCCCAGGGCACCCCCGCGGGGCCGGTGCACCTCAACTGCGCATTTAGGAAGCCCCTTTGGGCCTCGGCCGCGTCGGCTCCCCACGCCGCGTCACTGGCACCGCGCTGGGAGCGGGGGCACCGCGCCCTCGGTGAAGAGAGCCTCGATCGTCTCGCCGAGCGTCTCAGCGGAGTGGACCGCGGTGTGATCGTGTGTGGGCCTCATGGGGCCGACACCGAGACCCTCGCCCAGGGCGTTCGAGATCTGGCCGCACGTCTTCGGTGGCCGCTCCTCGTGGCCGCAGGCTCCGGGGTGCGCTTCGCCGCCGACACGCCCGAGGTGGTCAGCACCTATGACGTGTTCTTGCGGGGTGAGCTCAGCGCTGTGCTCGAAGCAGACTGTGTGCTGCGCTTCGGTCAGTGGGCGACCTCGGGACCTCTCGCCACGTGGTTGAGCCGGCAGCCGAACACGGTGCTCGTCTCGGCCGATGGGGCGCGTCACGACCCCACCCACAGCGCGGCGGTCTGGGTCGACGCGCCGGCTACGGCCTTGGTGGATGGGCTGTGCGCTCGAATCCCTCGTCAAGGCGGGGACCCACCTTGGCTCCAACGGTGGCGCGTCGCCGAAGAGACCAGTCGACGGCTGATCGCAGAGCACAGCGAAAGTCAGGATTGGGAGGGGGCCGTCGCTCGCGCCGTGGTGAGCGCGCTCCCAGACGGCGCCGCCCTTCACTTGGCCAATAGTATGCCCATCCGTGAGGTGAACGCCCTGTGTCCCCCCGATGGTCGACGGCTGCACACTTACGTCAGCCGAGGGGTCAACGGCATCGACGGCACCCTCGCCACCGCCGCCGGGGAAGCCGTGGGAGGCGGCCGGGCCGTGACGGTCTTGGTGGGAGACTTGGCCTTCCTACATGATCTGGGCGGTCTCCTGGTGGCGGCCTCTCAGCCCGTCACCTTCGTGGTGGTGGACAACGGAGGCGGCGGGATCTTCGGCTTCTTGCCCATCGCCCGGCACGAACGCCACTTCGAGACCCTCTTTCGAACCCCCCAATCCGTAGATCTGAGCCGGCTCTGCGCGGGCGCCGGCGTGCGTTATGAGCGCGTGGAGGACCTGTCGACGCTCTCGACCGCGGTGAGTCGCGAGCATGAACGATCGGGCGCCGGCGTCGTTCATGTCGAGATCGATCCAGCCCTCAATCTGCGTCGACATCAGGCCCTTTGGGACGCGGTGGACGTCGCCTTGAAGGGGCAGTCATGAGCCAGGCGACGCGCCCACGCCCCACGTCCCTTCAGGTGTGGCGCGCGGCCATTCGGCCCGCCACCCTCTGGGCCGGCGCGGTGCCGGTCTTCGTCGGGAGCGCGCTGGCCGTCAGCGACGGTTTTCGATCTTGGATGCCGGCACTGGCTGCGCTCGTAGGGGCCGTATTAATCCAAATCGGGACCAATTTGGTCAATGACTACGCCGACTTCGCCACCGGCGCTGATGGGCCCGACCGTCTCGGTCCGCCCCGCGCCACAGCTCAAGGTTGGCTCACGGCCCGTCAAGTGGCTGTGGGGGCGGCGACCGCCTTGGCGGGCGCCACGGGCGTCGGCGTCTATATCGTCTGGGTGGGTGGATGGCCCATGTTCTGGGTGGGCATCGCCAGCCTCGTCTGCGCCGTGGCCTACACCGCCGGGCCTTTCCCCCTCGGATATCATGGCCTCGGTGACCTGTTCGTCTTCCTGTTCTTCGGGCTGGCCGCCGTCTGCGGCACCTATTATCTGCAGACCGGTCAGGTCAGCGAGGGCGCCATCTGCGCAGCCGTGGCCGTCGGCGCGTTGGCCACCGCGATTTTAGTGGTCAATAACCTCCGAGATCGCCACACGGACGCCCGCGTCGGCAAGCGTACGCTGGCCGTTCGGCTCGGCGCCCGTGGGGCGCGCCTGGAGTACGCCCTCTTGATGGTCCTCGGATACGGGGCTGTGGCCTACGCGGTGGCCACGGGACACGGCGGGGTCGGTTGGCTCCTGGCCTTGGCCAGCCTCCCCATCGCTTGGCGAGAGACGCGGGCTGTCTTCGCCAAGGACGGCGCCGAGCTCAACCCTCACTTGGGCGGCGCGGCCCGCTTGGAGTTGGTCTTCGGGCTGCTCTTGTCTTTGGGGGCGCTCCTGTGGTGATCGCCGCCTTTACCGTCACGCCCTATGAGCGCCCTGTGGTGCTGGCAGGGGGTCCCCGTGGAGGGTGGCATCTGCGGCTCGAGGACGCCTTCGGCCGAGTGGGTTTTGGTGACGCGGCGCCCTGGCCCGGATTCGGCCCGACGGTCTCCGATGTCTCCGGCGACCTCTCGGCGCTGAGCGCTCGCGTTCGCGACGGCGCGACCCCGGGCGCAGCCCTCTTCGCGGGATATCCGGCGGTGGTGGTCCACGCCGTCTCCCTCGCGCTGGCAGACCTAGAGTCTCAGAGAAGAGGTCTGCCCTTGTCTGCGCTCTATGGTGCCGTCCCGGTCTTGGGCGCGCGGACCCACGTGCTGGTGGACGACGCCGACGAGGCCGCCTCAGCGATCCGAATCGGGGCCACCACTCTCAAGCTCAAGCTGGGACGACGGCCGCTGGTGGAGGACCTCGCTCGTGTGGCCCGGGTGCGGGCCGCGGCCCCCGGCGCGGCCCTGCGTCTCGACGTCAACGGCCGTTGGACACGGGCCCAAGCCGAGGCCGCGTTCGACGCCCTCTTGGTGCATCGGCCGGACTGGATCGAGCAGCCGCTCCCGGCGGCCGATTTCGAGGGTCACGGCGGACTCGCTCAGCGCTTCTCTACCCCGATCGCCCTCGACGAGAGCGTGGTGTTGGACCCAGGCGCAGCCATGGATGTGGCCTCGGTGATGGTGCTCAAGCCTATGTTCCTTGGGGATTTGGCGGAGACCATGGCGCTGGCTCTGGCCGCGCAAGCCCGGACATTGGGCGTCTGCCTCACCCACGCGCTGGGTTCGAAGGTGGAGCGGGTGGGCGTGCAACACCTCGCCGCCGCCTTGGCCGATGACGCGGTTCACGGGGTGGGCCGGCCCGTAGACGGTGATCGGGTCGCGTTGTCCCTCGAGCCGGGTTTGGGGGTCTCGCCATGATCCCCAATCCGCTGTTCAGCGCCGCAGGCGCGCGCCCACAGCACTCCGCCATAGTGAGTGACGAGGGTGATCTCACCTACGCCGAGTTGGCGGCTGCGGCCCTGGCGAGGGCGGGCCGGTTTTGGGCCGCAGGCCTCCGGCCCGGTCAGCGGATTGGGCTCTTCGGACCTCCAACGATCGAGTGGATCATCGATTTTCATGGGCTCCTCACCCACGGCGCCGTGGTGACCCCCCTGTCTTCGGAGATGACGGAGACCGAGTGGGCCGACGCCGTCGATGCGGCGAGGTTGGCCTGGGTTCACGGGCCGATCGGCGGCTCCAAAGCGGGCGTCAGACGGCTTCCGGTCTCGGCAGCGACGATGAACTGCGAGGTGGCCGGTTGGCAGCTCGATGCGCCTCGATTGGTGATGCTGACCTCGGGGACCACAGCCCATCGGCGCGCGGTCCCCTTAACCACCAGTCAGTTGGTGTTCAGCGCCTTCGGGTCAGCCATCCGGTTGGGCCATGATCCGGCGGATCGATGGCTCGCCTGCTTGCCTCTTCATCATATGGGGGGCATCTCCGTCCTCGTCCGGGCGGCCCTTTACGGCATCACCGTCGTGCTCGAGGCCGGCTTCACGCCAAGCCGGGTCAACGCGGCCTTGGACAGCGGAGCGGCGACCATCGTGTCCTTGGTGCCCACCATGTTGACGCGCCTCCTCGACCACCGGAGAGATCGGCCCTTCGCCGACACCGTGCGTTGTCTCCTCATCGGTGGCGCGGCGATGCCGGCGGCGCTTCGTCGTCGGAGCGCGGCGATCTCGGCCCCGGTGTCGGTGACTTGGGGGATGACCGAAGCCGCTTCCCAAGTCTGCACCCGCGCGCCCGGGGACCTCGACGGTGAGGGCGTGGGTCCACCGCTGGCCTTCGCTCGCGTCGATGTTCAGGACGGTCGACTGCGGGTCCACGGACCCCAGGTGGGTGGTCTCCTCGTGACCGGTGACGCCGGGACCGTGGACCATGAGGTGGTGGTGCTCGGACGGGCTGACGACGTCATCGTCTCTGGTGGCGTCAATCTGAGCCCGGCGGAGATCGAAGATGTATTGGCGCTGCACCCCGGTGTGGCCGAGGCCCTGGTGGTGGGTCGACCGCACCCGACTTGGGGGCAGCGCCCCGTCGCGGTTCTGGTGGCCGAAGAGCCGAACTCACCGCCGGCGATCGAGGCCCTCGACGCCCACTGTGGGGATCATTTGGCGTCGTACAAGCGACCGGACGCCTACGCGTGGTGGCCGAGAGTCCCTCGAGATGCTCTAGGCAAGCGGCGACGCGGTCTCGTGAGAGAGGCCCTCGCCGGCAACCCGACGCATCCCTTAGTCGAGGTCCGCGGCGGGCAGGAGCCCCACTCGCGCCAGACCGGCGTCGAAGACGGGAGAGCGTTGGGCCGGTCCGAAGTCGGGGAAGCTCACGAAGGCGTGCTTGAGGCGGACCGTCGCCCGCAGGTCCTCGGTGTTCCCCTGACCGTAGAGGCGGTAGACGAAGGTGATGGAGCGGCCGGTGACGGCCTCCACCTCCATGGCGACCTCCAGTCGGTCACCCTGACGCATGGGCCGGCTAAAGCTCGCCTCGGAGTGGACCAGGGGGAGGGCGAAGCCCAGCTCGCCGAAGACGCTGTCGGGGCTGCCGAAGGCGGCGTGCAGCATCTCCTCGAAGCAGATGTGAGCGTACTCGAAGACGTGACCAAAGAAGACGATGCCGGCGCGATCCACCTCGTGGAATCGGGCCGTGACCGAATACCTAAAAGACATGAGCTCTCCGGAGCAAAAGGACCCTGAGATGATGCGGGAACATACCAGTCCCCGGGCCGTGGTGTCCCGGGACACGAGAGATCGGGTGCTGACACCGTTGGCCAATGTTTCGCGGCGAGCGGACCTGGGCGAGCTCGCCACCCGATTGGCCGAGCTGCGTGATTGGCTGGCGTCGGATCTGTCCGACCTGGAACAGCACCTCAAGAGCATCGACGTGCAAGAGAAGCGAGAGGTGGCCTGGTCCGCCGCGAACTATCTCTTGGAGCAACGCGGGAAGCGGGTTCGACCCCTCTGCGTCATGCTGGCCGCGCGGATGGGGGGCCGTCCGCTCGACGCCGCCGTGCGCGATGTGGCCGTGGCCTGTGAGTTGGTTCACACAGCGACGCTCTTGCACGACGACGTGATCGACTGCGGCACCGACCGTCGAGGGGTCCCCTCGGCCCGGATGATCTACGGCAACGCGGCCAGCGTCTTGGGCGGTGACCACTTGCTCGTGGAGTCCCTCCGCCGAATCAGCCGCGCTTTCCCCAAGCACGTGAACAGCCTCCTCGAGGTGATCGACGGGATGATTCGCGCTGAGGCGTTGCAGTTGGATCTGCGACGGGCCTTCACCCTCTCTCGGGAACAATATCTCGAGGTGGTGGACGGCAAGACGGCGGGGCTCTTCTGTTGGGGCCTTCGCGTAGGCGGCGAGCTGGGGGCGCTGGCTCCCACGCACGTGGAGACCCTCGCCGGGGTGGGCGCAGACTTGGGCATGACCTTCCAGTTGGTGGACGACGTGCTCGATCTCGACGGAGACCCCACGACCACCGGTAAGAACGCCTTCGCGGACCTGCGGGAGGGCAAGCTGACTTGGCCGCTCATCTTGGCCGCGGAGCACACTCCAGCCCTCGGGGAGCGCATCGAGCGATTCGTCGCAGATGAGCGGGCCATCGAAGACGAAGAGGCCGCCGAAATCGCGCGGGCCGTCATCGCCACCGGCGCCGTAGAGGCCACCCGAGCGGAGGCGGCCGCCTACGCCGGACGTGCCCTCGACGGGCTCGCCACATTACCGGCGGGCACCGCGCGGCTCTCCCTCGAGACGGTGGTAGAGACCGCCCTCAGCCGGAGCCATTGAGGAGGACATCATGTTGGTTAATCTTCACGCCGACGCCGACGCCGCTCACACCGAGCGCTCCCTGCGTGGGCTCGGACTTTGGACCCAGCGCCTCGCTGATCCCGAGGGGCAGATTCGCTCCCTTCGGATCGTCGCGCCCTCCCCGCCCGTCAGCGCTGACACGCTGAGTGGAGTGCCCGGGGTGTGTAGTGTGCTCGCGACGCAGAGTGGACACCCCCTCGTGGACGCCCAAGCGGGCCGACCGGTCGTGGTGGGAAACGCTCAGATCGGAGGGGGCGCGCCGGCGCTCATCGCCGGCCCGTGCAGCGCAGAGTCTGCGGAGCAGGTCTTTGCGGCCGCCGAGATCGCCGCCGCCGCCGGCGCCGGCATCTTGCGAGGCGGGGCCTACAAGCCGCGTACGTCACCGTACTCTTTTCGGGGTCACGGCCCCGACGCCCTTGGTTGGCTGCGTGAGGCCGCTGACCGCCACGGGATGGCCCTCGCCACCGAGGTCATGTCGGAGTACGACGTGGAGCGGGTGGGCGATGTGGCGGACTTGATTCAGATCGGGTCTCGCAATATGCAGAACTTCGCGCTCCTGCGCGCCGTGGGCCGGGCGCGGCAGCCCATCATGCTCAAGCGGGGTCGAGCCGCCACCGTTGAGGATTGGCTCTTGGCCGCCGAGCACGCCCTCGACGCAGGCGTGACCCAGGTGGTGTTCTGCGAGCGCGGGATCCGAGGCTTCGACCCGGCCATGCGCAACCTCCTGGATCTGGGCGCCGTGGCGCTGCTCAAGCACGTGCACGGTCAGCCGGTCATCGTGGATCCCTCGCATGGCTGTGGCCGTCGCGACCTGGTGCTCCCCATGGCCAAGGCCGCCTTCGCCGCCGGAGCCGACGGGGTGATGGTGGAGGTGCATCCGCATTCGGAGACCGCCCTCAGCGACGGGGCCCAGGCTTTGGCCGCCGAGGAGCTTCAGGTCTTGGCCAGTCAAATTGGAGTGCAATCATGACCGACCTCGTGGTCAACGGAAGCGGGACGATGTTCGACCGCATCGCCCATCGATACGACCTCCTGAACCGATTGATGAGTTTCGGCGTGGACCGCGGCTGGCGGCGCAAACTGGTCCGCGCCATGGCGTCGACCGGGCCGCTTTTGGATGTGGCCACGGGCACCGCTGATGTCGCCCTGTCTCTGGCTCGGGCTTATCCCGAGACCACGGTGGTGGGTCTCGATCCGAGTGAGGGCATGCTCTCCGTGGGTCGGGAGAAGATCACCGAACACGCCCTGAACGCGCGCATCGAGTTGGTGCAGGGGGACGCCCAAGCCATGACCTTCGCCGACGATCACTTCGCCGGCGCTTGCATCGCCTTCGGCATTCGAAATGTCCCGGATCGTGAGGCAGGGCTCCGCGAGATGGCCCGAGTCACCCGGTCCGGTGGACCGGTGGTGGTCTTGGAGCTGTCGGAGCCTCGAGGGGGTCCTATGGCCGCCCTCGCGCGATTCCATGTGCACCACATCGTGCCTCGGTTGGGGGCGATTCTCTCGGGAGACCGGGAGTATCGTTACCTTCAGGAGTCCATCGCCGCTTTTCCCCCGGCCGAGGAGTTCGTGGCCCTCATGACGCGGGTCGGCCTGCGGGACGTGGTGGCTCATCGCCTCACCTTCGGGACCGCCCACCTCTACGTCGGCTTCGCCTGACCGCGGGCGCGCGTCAGCCTATTCGGCGTCGTCGTCCGCTGCCGATTTCGCCTCCGCCTCCGCCTCATCCTTTTCAGCCGCCGGGTCGGCCTCCGGCTCAGCCTCCGGCTCAGCCTCCTGCTCAGGCTCAGGCTCAGGCTCAGGCGCTGAGTCTTCCTCCGGGTCCGTTTCCACCGCGTCGGGCGCGACCTCCGGCGGCAGCGCAGCACTCGTGTCGCCCGCTTCCCAGGCCGCGAAAGCCGGCGTTTGGGCGAGAGCGCCGAGCAGCGGCGTGCCGATGTCGATGACGTCCGCGCGCAGCGACGCCACGGATTCGGGCGCCAGCAGCGTCGAGACCGGGCGCTCGCCCTCGACATCCAGAAAGGCCGCTACCTCGGCCAGCAGACCGTCGCGAATGGCCGGACGCTCGAGGTTGTGGGCCAGCTGGCCGGGGATAGCCTCCAGCAAGTCGTCTAGATCCACCCGGGCCATGACGAACTCCCAGATGTCCGTCGTCTTCGACTTCACCACCTCATCATACAGGGCGACCCCGGAGCGGCTGAGTTGTCGCCGCATCTCCGGACTGCGGATGATGTGCACGACGCGGTCCAGCATCATGTTCATGGAGGATTGGACGAACCCCGTCACCGCCGACTTGAGTTGTGACTCGATTTGGCTGCTGATGTTGCCCAGGATGCCCTTGCTGGCGCGGCTGGCGAAGCCGAAGGCGCTGCGGCCCACGGAGCCCAGGAGACCGCCACCCTGACCCCCGGGACGCAACGTGTCGACGAAGCGATCCAAGGTCTCCTGAACCACCGAGCGCAGCATGTGTCGGACGGAGTCTTGGCGGACCAAGCGCTCCACCATCTTGGGATCCAACTCCACGGGTTTGGCCGCCAGGGCTCGCAGCTCGGCTTGCAATTCGGCGGTCATCCAGTCACGAACGCGGTCGCCCCGCGCCTTCGCGCGGGCGCGCTCTCGCTCGAGAAAGGGTCGGAGGTGTCGCTCGGTCCACTCCACCAGCCGGGGTTCGCTGAGGGCGTGGTCCAGGTGGGCCAGAATACGGTCCGCCAGGACATAGGTGGATACCGGTTGGGCGAGGGCGAAGTCGAAGGCGAGTCCGAGGAACGCGCCGGCGTCGGCCGGCGTACCGAGACGCGTCTTCAGGTCGGTGCTCATGCTCTCTTCCTCCTCGGTCCCCTCGGGGCCCGATGCTTAGCCTCGGCGCAGCGACACCCGGCGGTTTGTGGGGTCTACGTGCTCCACGGACACTTGAATTTTCTGACCGATCTGGGGAGCGGTGAGCTCTCCGGCCGCCACAAAGCCGGTGACCGGCGTCGGCTCGAGCCGCACGGTCACGTGCTCCCCCATCATCTGAGTGATGACGCCCGACACCTTCGCCCCCTTGGGGTGGGCCGTAGCGAAACGCACCCAGGGGTTCTCATTGGGGTCCAGCATACTGAAGGCCAGGCGGCGTCGGGCCAAGTCGATGGACATGACGCGGGCTCGACATTGGGCGCCGATCTTGACCACGCGTTGGGGCGGCACCGGACGCTGGTCCCAGCTGAGCTCGCTGATATGGACCATCCCCTCCACACCCGGGGCCAACTCGATGAACGCGCCGTAATGGGTGATGTGCCTCACCGTGCCCTCAACCCACTGCCCTGGGCGATAACGGGCCGGGACGTGCAACCAGGGATCTCGGGCCGGGTCTCTGAGGCTGAGGGAGACGTGCTCCTTGCCTCGGTCGATGTCCAGCACACGGGCGCGAACCGTTTGGCCGCCGGCCACATAATCTGCGGGCTTCCCGGGGTGGTCCCAGGTCATCTCGCGTACGTGAATCAAGCCGTCGCGGCCACCGAGATCCACGAACGCGCCGTAGGTCTCCACGCTCTTGACTACGCCGCTCACCCAGTCGCCCGGACTGAGGACGTCGAGCAGGTGGGATCGACGGTCGTCCAGCACCGCCGTCCGGGACACCACCAGTCGCCCCGACGCGCGGTCCAAGCGCACGATTCGACACTCGAGCTTCACCCCCAAGAACGGCTCCCGGTCGTGAATGACCCCTCGATCGATCTGGCTGGCGGGCATGAACGCCGGGACCCCCAGGTCGATGGTGAGGCCGCCCTTGACCACCTCTACAGCCTTGCCCACCATGACGCGATCCTCTTCGCAGGCGGCGGTGATCACGCTCCAGATGCTGTCCTCGGCGGAGCGACGTTCCCCTTCTCGCGCCAGGAGAGCGCGCCAGCCTGCACCCCACCGAGACCGGTCGAGGCCGTCCCACGCCAGTTGAGCCAGTAGACGTTGGACCTCGTCCACGGTGGTTTGGTCTGCGTGAACCTCCAGCCAGGCGGCCAGCCAACCGGCCACCTCGTCACATGGACAGCGGGCGGATGCCACCCGCAGGAGCTTGCTGGCGACGGCAAACTCGCGGCGCTCGGGGTGGGTGCCGATCCAAGCCGAGACCGTCTCCAAGAAGGGGACATCTCTAATCCCCGCGTCCA
>PVBE011502117.1_pt1 | contig 14676 bp, 10 predicted proteins | sample 1631181 | NCBI WGS metagenome assembly PVBE01 (sample SAMN08397723, study PRJNA350692) | Marine metagenome, whole genome shotgun sequencing project. | isolation source: water | place: Pacific Ocean | collected 2012-04
AATGGGCGGTGGCGGGTTTGGGGGTGCGGCGACAAAGCAGCAAAAATAGAACCTTGGTGATTCGGATTCAAGGTAGATACGAGCGAACGAACGAGCTGCCCCGCAAGCCGCCGCCGTCGCCGCCGCCGGCGGCGCCGCCGCCACCGTCGCCGAAGCCTTCGCCGCCGCCACCGAGCCCGCCGCCGCCGTCGCCGTCGCCGTCGCCACCGTCGTCTCCGTTCCCACCGTCTGCGCCGTTCCCGTCGTCGCCGTCGTCGCCGTCGTCCCCGCCGTCGTTGGTCCCGCCGTCATCGTCCTCGCCCTCGCCGCCGTCGTCCGCGCCGCCGTCGTCCTCGCCGTCCTCGCCGTCCTCGCCGCCGTCGTCCCCCCCATCGTCGCCACCGCCGTCGTCGCCGCCGTCGTCGCCGCCGTCATCCCCGCCCACGGGCTCTTCCTGCCCCGGCGGAGGGAACTGGGCGCAGTCCACGCGCTCAGCGCCGGCCTTTTCGAGCGCGAACAGGTCGATGACCTCGCGGTTGTCGTCGGACTCACCGAAGTTCTGCGCCGCGGTGGCCTTCACCGTGGCCTCCAGCCGGTTCGCGTTCACCTCGAACAGCACGTAGTGGTGCTGGCCCCGAACGGCCGCGCAGCCCGCCACGCCGTTGCAGATGAGGTCGAGGAAGTCGCCCAAGTCCGCGGTGAAGGCGCCCGCCCCGCCCGTGGTGACGTACACGGTGCCGTCGGCCTCGCTGCCCACCGGGTTGGGCTGGTCCGCGGCCCCGCCCCCGGCGCTGGGCTCGAACCGCTCGTACCAGTGGTTGTGGCTCTGCAGGACAAGGTCGACGTGGTGCTCGTCCAACACGGGCACGAGGGCGCCGTTCTGCCCGACCTCGTTGGGGTCGTGCAGCAGCGGCTCCGAGCCCGCCGTGTAGATCGGGTGGTGGAAGAAGACGACCTTCCAGCGGGTCGGGTTGTCCGTGAACACCCGGTCCATCCACTGGGCCTGGCTGGCGAAGCCGTCGCCGTCGAAGGTGGCCGTGGACAGGGAGACCACGGTGAGGTCCCCGTAACGGGCGAACCAGTAGTCCTCGGTGTCGGACACGTCGTTGCGGGGGAGCGTAAAGATCGTGTTGTAGTGGGCCTCGTCGCCGTCCACCCGGTCGTCATCGTGGTTGCCGATGGTGGGCAGGTGGGCCACCTGGGCGAACATGTCGTCGGTCATGTCCAGCCAGTTGACCCACTGGACGTGCTCCTTGCCCTCCTTGACCAGATCGCCGCCGTTGAGCACGAACGCCGGCCCATCGGCCAGGGCCTCGCCGAGGATCGGCGCCCAGTTGCGGTCCGGACCGAAGTCGTCCTGGCTCCGCTCATCGCCCAGCGCCACGAATCGGAACGGCGTGCAGGGGTTCTCGGGCGCGGTCTTGAAGGTGTACTCGTCGCCCCACTGCTGCCCGTCGCCCGCCTGATAGACGTAGTCCGTCCACGGTGACAGCCCATCGACCTCCACGCTGTGGACGTAGTGGCCCACGGGGGTCCACTGCTGGCTCGACCCGTCGTGGACCACCCACACCCCGCCCGCGGCGGGCCGGATCCGCACGTGCGTGGCCTGGTCCTGCTCGGTGTTCCAGCTCACGGTCACCCCGGCAGAGGCAGGTGCGACGCCATAGGCCAGACGTGGCTTGAACAGATCAGCCTGGGCAGCCGCGGGGACCGCCAAGACCAGCAGACAGACGAGGAGGTTGCGGGTCACGGCGCGGCAGCCTATCAGCCTGGATGCGGCCTGGGCGACTCCCCCCCCGGGCTCAAGTTAGCCTGTGGCCTCATGCAGCCACCCCCGATGACCGGACGGCCCGGCTGGCTCGTCGCCGCGGTCGGCCTGCTCGGCGCGCTCGGACCGGCCGCCTGTCACGGGGACGAAGACCCCCCGGCTGCCTGCGACCTCGACCCCCCCGGACCGGACTGCGAGACCCTCTGCGAGCCCGGGCGGGCGTTCTGCGACCCCGACGATCTCGACACCCTGTTCGCCTGCACAGACGACGGCCAGGCGGTCGAGGAGATCGGCGCCTGCGGCCGGGGCCTGGTGTGCTTCGACGGCGGCGGCGCGCCACCTCGTTGCCGACCGCGGGAGTGTGAGCCCGGCGTGGTGGCATGTGATCCGGACGGCGCCGACCGGATCGTCGTCTGTGACGGTCACGGGGTCGAGATCGGGCTGCTGACCGACTGCGCCGCGGTCGGCAGGACGGTGCGCTGCGGCCCCGAGCCGGTGTGCGTCGACGATCAGGGAGACGGCCCACCTTGCGACGAGGACGCCGACTGCGGCGCCGACCGGCGGTGCACCGCAGCGGGCGCAGGCGGGGCGCCGAGGCTCTGCGTCGACGCGGGCGAGCAGGGAGACAGCTGCCTCATCGGAGGGCGGGGCATCTGCCAGCGGGGCCTGGCCTGCGTCTTCGAGCACGGCGCCCTGCGACCGGCTGATCGCGGCGTGTGCCGACCGAGCTGCGACGCCGCCCGAAACGACTGCGCCGATGGTCAGGCCTGCCTGCTGACCGCCGCGGGCGGCGTCTGCTCCACCGTGGTGTCGCCGCGCCACCGCGAACCCTGCGACACGGGCAAGCCCGCTCCCTGCGACGCCGGCCAGGTGATCGAGGGCCTGTCCAATCGATGCCTGCCCCTGACACGGCCCGCCACCGCGGAGGCCTGCGACGGCGTGGACGACGACTGTGACGGGCAGGTCGACGAGGGCTACGACCTGCAGACCGACGCCCTGCACTGCGGCGCCTGCCACAAGCCCTGCGGACGGCTGATGACCTGCGAGCAGGGCGTGTGCACCTGCCCCGAGGGCTACCGCGACTCGGACGGCGAGGCGGCCAACGGGTGCGAGTGCCTGGTCACCGCCGAGGGGATCGAGCAGTGCGACCGCCGGGACAACGACTGCGACGGGCAGGTGGACGAGGGATTCGACCTCGACGGCGACGGCTGGCCTTCCGCCGCCAACTGCCATCCCACGGGTCAGGCCGACTGCGACGACGACGACGATGAGCGACACCCCGGTCGCCCAGAGACCTGCGATGGGACGGACGAGGACTGCGACCAGGAGGTGGATGAGGACTTCGACCTCGCCGCCGACCCAAGCCACTGCGGCGGCTGCGGGCGGTCCTGCGTGGTCCCCCACGCCGAGCGGCGGTGCATCGACGGATTCTGCCCGTGGGAGTGCCCTCCCGCGCCGGAAGGCGAGGAGGATCCAGGCTGCCGGCTGCGTTGCATCCCAGGCCACCTCGATGAAAACGCGCTGCCCGAGGACGGCTGCGAGGCCACCCCGTGCACCTTGGCGGCACCCCCGATCGCCACGGCGTCGGAGCGCATCGAGCTGCCGGGAGACGCGCCCCATGGCCTGACGTGGCAGACCTCGGGGCAGGGGTGGGTGCTCGCGTTCGAGCCTGCGCTCGGTCAGGACACGGTCCGGTCGCTGACCGTCGAGGCCGGCGTCGCCTCCATCGGCCCTCCCGCCACCTCCGAGGACATCGACGACGTGGTGTTCCCCGTCACCGGCCTCGCCTGGGACGGCGCCGCCGTGGCGGTGATCGACGCCCAGCGCTCGCGCATCGTCCTCGCGGATCCAGCGGACCTGGTGGCGTACGAGGACTCCCTGATGCCCGCGCCGGCGGGCGAGGGCCGCTGGCGCGGGTTGGCCTGGGACGGCGACGGTTGGTGGTTCTCCGGGGATGTGGCGGGCACGGTGCTCAAGATGCGACCCGGGCAGAACGCCGCCCGGCGCGTCGTAGCCACGGGCCCAGTCGCCGGGTTGGACGTGGACGTCGCCGGCGATCGCGTGTTCGTCACGGTGCGAGACCGGCTCTGCCGCCACGTCGCCGCCACTGGTCAGTGCCTGACGTGCGAGGCCATTCAGGCCGCGCCGGGGCTGCTGGGCCCCGTCGCCTGGGATGGTGAGGCGCTGTGGGTCGTCGACCCCGGCGCGCCCGCGCTCCTAAGGATGCCGACGCCGGCGGAGCAGGCCGAAGAGGCCGACGAGGGCGAGGGCCCCTAGCCCGTCGGAGGTGCGCGTATCGCCGGGCGTCAGCGCCACGGCGCAGCCCCCGGAGTCCACGGGGTCACCCACGGCGACGATGATGCGCTCGGCCGCGGCCGAGTTGCGTCCCTGAGCGTCGGGATACGCCAGGTCCGCGCCCACGACGATGCGGTATCGACCCGGTTGGTCGGGCCGGAACGTCGCCGGCAGGCCGTCGGGGTAGTGGTACTCGAACAGGTCCGAGCCCACGACGGCGCCCGCCGCCCGCCGCGCCACTGCCCCGCTGCCCGCCGGGGACTCGGCGACGTGCCAGGCATACCGCATGGCGGCGTTTTGCCGATTGGCGAACAGGCGCAGCCGGATCTCCTGGCCCGTGGGCACCTGCAGGTCGGGCCCGGCGCTGACGCGGAACGGCGCCTCGGGGTGCAGGCAATGGTCCGGACGCCGGGTGTCCACGACGAAGCAGAAGGCCGGATCGCAGGGATCGCCCACACCGTCCCGATCGCTGTCGTCCTGCTCGGCGTTGGCCGTGGCGCCGCAGTTGTCCAGGGAGTTGGGCACCGCGTCGCCGTCGAGATCACCGTCGCACCCGTCACCGACCCCGTCGCCGTCCAGATCGTCCTGGTCGAAGTTGGGGATGGCGGGGCAGTTGTCCCGGGTGTCGAGCACGCCGTCCAGATCGATGTCGGAGTTGCAGTCCTCCGGGCCGATGCCCTCGATGAACCGCGGGTGCAGGTTGCGCTCGGTGGCCACCCGGGGGCAGCGGTCCTCGAGGTCGGGGAACCCGTCGTCGTCGTCATCGTCGTCGCAGGCGTCCCCCATGGAGTCGCCATCGACGTCCGACTGGCCGGCGTTGCTGGTGACTGGGCAGTTGTCGACGGCGTTGGCCACGCCGTCGTTGTCCGAGTCCCCGTCGCAACGGTCGCCGAGGCCGTCGCTGTCGCCGTCGAGCTGGTCGGGGTTGAAGTGCCGCGGGCACAGGTCGCAGAGGTCGCCGCGGGAGTCGCCGTCCTGATCGTCCTGCTGGGGATTCCAGCGGAACATGCAGTTGTCGAAGTCGTCCTCGAACCCGTCCTCGTCCCAGTCGTCGGCGTACATGTACGTCTCCCCGACGTCGGTGGGGGAGATGCTGATCTGGTTGCCACCGCCATCGCCCTGGGGTCCCGGTTCGCCTGGCGCGATGCCCGGCCGACCCCCGCCGCCGCCACCACCACCACCTCCCCCCGGGGGGGTGTCGCAGACCCCGTCCAGCGGCGTGTAAATGATGGCCAACACCGGCCCAGCCAGCGCGTCGTGCTCCCGGGATGCGAAGTCGGCCTTTCCCTTCTTGGACTCGTTGGTCTTCTTGACCAGCCAGCCGTAGTTGTCGAAGTCGGCGTCCAGGAACCCCTGCACGTCGTCGGACAGGTCCAGCGCCACCTGCCCCGAGTCGCCGTCGGCGACGGTGATCGTGTCCGAGGGGGCGTCTTCGAAGGGGAAGGCCGGCCCGTCCATGTCCCACTCCTGCGCCCCGTCGCAGTCCTTGTTGTTGTCGCTGATGTCCGAGTCCACGGCGCAGTTCCAGGTCGCGCCGTCGCCGTCGCCGTCGATCCGTTCGGGCCCCGGCAGACCATCGCGGGCCGCGTTGCCCTCGGCCCACGCCACGGTCATGCGGTGCAGATCCACGGTCCGCCCGTCCGGGCCCCACTTGTCGTCGTTGTCTGAGATCTGCAGGCGAAGCTCCGCCGAGACGAACGCGCCGCCGTCGAGCACGTCCTCGACGTCCGCCGTCAGGAACGCCATCAGCCCCCGCCTCTTCTTGGCCACCCGGATCACGCTGGCCGCGCCCTCGTTCCGGTCGTCCTTGTTCTCGAGCAGGAACGTGTCGGCGTCGACGTCCACGGTGACGGACTTTTCATTGAGGCAGGGCGGAGGGGCGCCGCCGCCGTTGTGCTCCTCCCGGGGGGTTCCGCAGAAGCCCCCGGCGCACTCGCCGTCCTGTTCCCTCCCAGAGCCATCACGGTCAAGAGCGACTCCGCCGATGGCGGCGACGATCGCGTCGACTACGCCGGCACGTTCGAGGCCCACGACGGATCGCCCATCGAGATCAGCGCCCAGCGACAGGTCCTGCGCCGGGCCCTGCGCACGGTGCTGGACGGGACGGGCTTCGCGGCCGGCCTGGAGGCCCACCCGATGGTCGACTTCGAGCCGGGGACCGAGCGCACGACCGTGCTCGACGGCTTCACCGTTCAGCACCTGCCGTCGGTGGATCACACGATCCCGGGCCACGCACACACCCTCGAGTGCAGGGGGACCTCGCCGACCATCCGCAACAACATCGTGCGCTTCAACGGGTCGACGGGCATCGGCGTGCACGCCACCTTCGGCGACGGGGATCACGCCGGCCCCGTGACGGACTATCGCCTGGCCAACGCCGGGGCGATCCCGTCCCCCCTGATCGAGGACAACGTCGTGCACCACAGCCAGGGGATGGGCCTCGGGAACAACCACTACTCCCGGGCCGAGATGCGCGGCAACGAGGTGTTCGACAACCGGGCCCTGCACGCAGACGACTCGGCCGCCGGCATCGGCAGCCGCCACGGCGCCCGGCCGGTGATTGAGGACAACCTCGTCTACCGCAACGGCTGGGGCGGGATCGTCGTGCATCAGGGCGTCCTGCAAGGGGAGCACCCCATCGACGTGCGGACCAGCGCGGTCATCCGCGGCAACGAGGTGCTGGCCAACGGCGACGAGGGGGCCCCGGCGGAGCGCCGGATCTCCATCGGCGTCGACGGGGTCGGGACCGAGGACGACCCGGTCATCATCGAGGGGAACGTATCGCGCGGCTCACCCAGCGCCGGGATCGGCGTGCGCAACGAGATGTCAGGACCGCAGTACGCGGGCGACGACACCTGGGTCCGCATCGTGGGCAACACCGTCGAGGACGCGGCGCAGGCGGGCATCGCGTGCATCGGGAGCGCAGCGGGGACCACCCACTGCCACATCGAGCGGAACGTGGTGACCCACAGCGGCACGTCCGGCGTGTCGTTCGGCGGCCAGGGCGGCGGCGCCGGGCCGGTCGTCGGCGCGGCCCGCCACAACACCGTGGCCTTCAACGGGGCGGTGGGGCTGCGCAGCCAGGCGGGCCAACAGGTGGAGGTGCGCAACAACCTGCTGTACGCCAACGCCGGTCCGGGGCTGCTCCACCCCACGGGCGCCCACGATCACAACGGCGTCTGCGGCAATAACGGCGTCGACCCCGGCTGTGGGAGCATGCCCTTCTGCGTGAACCCCCAATACGGGCTCGGCGGCGGGGGCCAAGGGCAGGGCGCGGGCGACGTGGGCGCCGAGCCCGCGTTCGTGGACGCGGACGGCGGCGACTTCAGCCTGTCGCCCGGCTCGCCGGCCATCGATGCCGGGGCGGATCTGGGCGCGCCCTTCCACGGGGCGGCGCCGGACCTGGGCGCCCTGGAGATGGACGGTGGTTGACCCGCGCAAGCGCCGGAGGTCGGTCGTGAAGCCCAGCTGCATCCTCACAGTCCTCCTGGCCACGGTGACTTTGTCCCCCAGGACCGCCCACGCCCAGGACCCGGAGATCGCCGTGTCCGATGTCGGCCAGCTGCGCGCCGCCATCGCGGCGGCGGGCCCAGGCGATGAGATCGTGCTCGCAGACGGCGAGTACGTGATCGACCGGACGTTCGACTGCACCGCGCCCGGGCGGGCGGACGCTCCCGTCGTGGTGCGCGCGGCCAACCCGCTGGGCGCCGTGGTCCGCTCCAGCGCCATCGTCGCCTTCCACGCCCAGGCGCCCCACTGGGCGTTTCAGGGGCTCGACATCCAGGGCACCTGCGCCGACCACTCCCAGTGCGAGCACGCCTTTCACATCACCGGCCACGCCGACGGGACCGTCGTCCGCAGCTGCCGGATGCGGGACTGGAACGCCCAGATCAAGGGCAACGGCGACTTCGTGGGCGAGGGCGGGGTGATCGTCTTCCCGGACGACGTGCTCATCGAGGGCAACGAGATGTACAGCGAGGCGCCCAGGGACACGGGCAACCCGGTCACCCCAGTCGACATCGTGGGCGGCCGGCGGTGGATCGTGCGGGCCAACTACATCCACGACCACGCCAAGCTGGGCGCGGATCAGGTCAGCTTCGCCGCCTTCTTCAAGGGCAACTCCCGGGACGGGTTGATGGAGCGCAACCTCGTGGTCTGCGAGCAGCTGCACAGCGGGCAGATCAGGCTGGGCCTGTCGTTCGGGGGCGGGGGAACGCAGCCCGACAGGTTCTGCGAGGACGGGACCTGCTCACCCGAGCACCAGGGCGGGGTGATGCGCAACAACATCATCGTGCGGTGCCCGACCGACGTGGGCATCTACCTCAACGAGGCCACCAACGCCCAGGTCGATCACAATACCTTGTTCGACACCGCCGGCATCGACGTGCGCTTCCAGGCGAGCACCGTGGCGCTGCGCAACAACCTGCTCGATGGCCGCATCCGCACCCGGGACGGGGGCACGATGGATACGGCCGGCAACGTCGAGCAGGTCGGCGTCCAGGCGCTGCAGGCCTGGTTCCGAGACCCCGGCGCCGCCGACTTCACGTTGCTGGATGGGGCCGCCTTCGTCGATCAGGGAGTCGGGGCCGCGGGGGTGGCCAATGACTACTGCGGCGTGGCGCGAGACGACGGGGCACCGGATGCGGGGGCGGTGGAGTACCGAGCTGGGGCGGCGTGCGACACGACCCGGCCGCCGCTCGAGGCCGCGGCCCCGGGCGAGGTCCCAGACGAGCTCCCGGGCGAAGGCGAGGGTGAAGTTCAAGGCGGGGCCGACGAAGGCGCGGGTGAGGGTGAGGGCGAGGGCGTAGGCCAAGGCGAGGCCGACGAAGGCGGCGACGAAGGCGCAGGCGACGGAGGCGACGACGGAGATGGCCAGGAGGGCGAGGGCGAGGTCGTCGACCCGGGCGCCAACGGCGAGGCCGGCCAGGGGCCGGGCGCCCTCGACGACGGCCCGAGGGGTGGAGGAAGCAGACGCGACGATGGCGGCCTGTGCGCATCCGCGCCGGGCGCGGGCGGCGGACGGCGCCTGTTGTTCCCTAGGCGGTGAGCGCCGCCAGCGACTCCGTGTAGGGCGCCCGGGCGATGCCCCGCTCGGTCACGATGCCGGCGATGAGCTCGGCCGGCGTGACGTCGAAGCTGGGGTTGAACGCATCGACGCCGGCCGGGGCGATGAGGCGACCGCCGGCGTGGGTGACCTCGTCGGCCGGGCGCTGCTCGATGGCGATGGCGTCGCCGGTGGCCGCGGCGAGATCGAGGGTCGACGTGGGCGCGGCCACGTAGAACGGCACGCCGTGGCGGTGGGCCATCACGGCCAACGGGTAGGTGCCGATCTTGTTGGCCGCGTCTCCGTTTGCGGCGATCCGGTCCGCGCCCACGACGACGAGATCGACCTCGCCCTTGGACAGCAGCGTGGCGGCCGCGGAGTCGGCCAACAGCGTGACCGGGATCCCGTCCCGCACACACTCCCACGCCGTCAGTCGAGCGCCCTGCAACCAGGGTCGCGTCTCGTCCGCATACACCCGGGCGAGGCGACCTGCCTGGAAAGCCGCCCGGATCATGCCCAGGGCCGTACCGATGCCCGAGGTGGCCAGAGCGCCGGTGTTGCAGTGGGTGAGCGCCCGGGCACCCTGCTCGGGAAAGGCGACGAGGCCGTGCTCCCCAATCGCTTCGCAGAAGCCGACGTCCTCATCGTGGATCGCCTTGGCGGCCGCCTCGTCGCAGCCCGTCTCGAGCATGCGATCCACCGCCCAGGCCAGGTTGACTGCCGTGGGCCGGGCGCCCTTGAGGTGTGCGGCGGCGCCGGCGAGGTCCTGGCCCGCCCGGGCCGCGAGGGCCATCCCGTAGGCGGCGGTGACCCCGATGGCCGGCGCGCCGCGCACGACCATGGTGGCGATGGCCTCGGCGACCTCGTCGGCGGTCCGGCAGGACACGTACTCCTCGACGCCCGGGAGCTTGCGCTGGTCGATGAGCACCACCGCCTCGCCGTCCCAGCGGATTGTCCGCACCTCAGTCCCCGCCATCGAGAGCCTCCAGGAGCACCGTTCGGACTTGTTGGGGGTCGCCTTTGCCTTGCAACGCTCGCATGGCGCGCCCCATGAAGAACCCGATCACCTTCTTGTCGCCCGCCCTGTAGCGATCAGCCTCGTCGGGGTGATCGTCGACGAGCCGGCGCACCTCCTTGCCGACCCAGCCAGCGTCGTCCACCTGCTCCAGGCCCAGCCTCGCCACGACCTCGGCCGCCGCCTCACCTGGCTGCCGCTGCGCGAACACCCGGCGCATCGCCTGGGGGTTGATGGCGCCGGCGATCCGCAGCTCCAGCACCGCGACCGCGAACGGTAGATCGGCGTCCGAGGGCACCGCCCCGGACAGCGTGAAGCTGCGGGCCTTGTCCGCGCCCCAGCGCTCCTTGAAGTCGGCGTACTGGGCCCACCTGCGGGGGTCCGCCGCCAGCTCTGCAGCGGCGCGCTCGTCGAAGCCGTCGTTGCGCAGGAGCACCCGGATGTCGCAGGGCAGGAGCGGCACGTCGGACAGCCAGGCGGGATCGATCTGTAGCGGCGGCAGGTCCGGGTCGGGGAAGTACCGGTAGTCGTGGGCGTCCTCCTTGCCCCGCATGGTGCGGGTGACGCCCTTGTCCTCGTCCCAGAGCCGGGTCTCCTGGTCCACTTCGCCGCCGGCCTCGAGCAGCTCGGTCTGCCTGTCCACCTCGGACTCGAGCGCGTGGCGGACGTGCTTGAAGGAGTTCAGGTTCTTGATCTCCACGCGCGTGCCGTACTCCGGCGCCCCGATCCTGCGCATGCTGATGTTGGCGTCGCAGCGGAAGGAGCCCTCCTCCATGTTGCCGTCGCTGACGCCGATCATCCGGACGATGGACCGCAGCTCCTTGAGGTAGGCGCTGGCCTCGTCCGCCGAGCGGAGATCGGGCTCGGTGACGATCTCGATGAGCGGCGTGCCCGCGCGGTTGAAGTCCACCAGGGACACCGGGCGGTCGGTCCTGTGGATGCTCTTGCCGGCGTCCTCCTCCATGTGCACCCGGTTGATCCGGACGGTCCGCTCGGCGTCGCCGACGTTGAAGCTCAGGGTGCCCGCCTCGGCCACCGGGCGGTCGTACTGGCTGATCTGATAGCCCTTGGGCAGGTCGGGATAGAAGTAGTTCTTGCGGGCGAACTGACTGCGGTCACGCACCTCGCAACCCAACGCCAGGGCGGCGCGCACGGCCAACCGCACGGCCTCGCGATTGAGGACGGGGAGCACCCCGGGCTGCCCGGTGCACACGGGGCAGATCTGGGAGTTGGGCGGGGCGCCGAACTCGGTGGAGCAGCCGCAGAAGATCTTGGTGCGGGTGCGCAGCTGGGCGTGCACCTCCAGGCCGACGACGGTCTCCCAGCCGCTCATGGCGTGGCGGCCTCGACCGCCGCGCCGGCGGTGAGGAGATCGGTCTCGCCCCAGGGCCGGCCCAGCAGCTGGAGCCCCACCGGCAGCCCCGCCTCCGTGGCGCCGCAAGGCACGGACAGCCCGGGCAGGCCCGCGAGGTTGCACGGGATGGTGTAGACGTCTGCGAGGTACATCGACAGCGGATCGCCCGTGCGTTCACCCAGCTTGAAGGCGGGGATCGGCGACGTGGGGCACGCGATGAGATCGACCTGCTCGAACGCCTTGAGGAAGTCCTGCCGAATGAGCGAGCGGACCTTGGAAGCCCGCAAGTAGTAGGCGTCGTAGTAGCCCGCGGACAGCACGTAGGCGCCGAGCATGATGCGGCGGCGGACCTCGGGACCGAACCCCTCGGCCCGGCTGCGCTCGTACAGATCACGCAGGTCCTTGGGCCCTTCAGCCCGTCGCCCGTAGCGAACGCCGTCGTAGCGGGCGAGGTTCGACGACGCCTCGGCCGTGGCGAGGATGTAGTAGGTGGCGACGGCGAGATCGGTGTGGGGGAGCGAGACCTCGAGCACGTCGCATCCCTGGGCGCCCAGACGCTCGATGGCGGTGCGCACCAGGGACAGCACCTCGGGATCGGCACCCTCGCCGAAGTACTCCGCGGGCACGCCGATGCGCAGCCCCTTCGCCGGGCGATCGCACGCGGCGAGGTAGTCCGGGACCGGCTCATCGACCGAAGTCGAGTCCCGCGGATCGTGACCGGCGATGACCTGCAGCAGCTGCGCGCAGTCCTTCACGGTCCGCCCCAGTGGGCCGACCTGGTCGAGCGAGGAGGCGAACGCGATCACGCCGTAGCGGCTCACCCGGCCGTACGTCGGCTTGAGCCCGGCAACACCGCAGAACGACGCGGGCTGTCGGATGGAGCCGCCGGTGTCGGTCCCCAGGGCGCCGAGGCAGAGCTGCGCCGCGACCGCGGCTGCGGACCCACCGCTCGAACCGCCCGGCGTGCGCTCCTCGTCCCAGGGGTTCCGGCAGGGCCCGTCGACTGAGTGCTCGCCGGACGAGCCCATGGCGAACTCGTCCATGTTCAGCTTGCCGAGGATCACCGCGCCGCCGGCGCGCAGCCGGGCCACCGCGGCGCCCTCGTAGGGCGGCACGTACCCGCTCAGGATCCGGCTGCAGCAAGTGGTCTGCAGGCCCCGGGTCAGGAAGATGTCCTTCAGGCCGATGGGCACACCGTCCACGGGCCCCAGCGTCGCGCCGGCGGCCCGGCGCCGGTCGCTGGCGCGGGCGGCAGCCAGGGCGCCGTCGACATCGATGCGAACGAAGGCGTTCAGACGCTCGTTGCGGGCCTCGATGCGGTCCAGGCAGCCGGCGGCGAGCTGCTCGGAGGTCGTGTCGCCGGCGGCCAACGCACGGGCGGCGTCGATCACCCGATCACCTTGGGCACCACGAGCTGGCCGTCGTCGGCTTCCGGTGCGAGCTCGACGAGCTGGTCGTTGGTCAGGCCGGGCGTCGGCTCATCGGGCCGCAGCGGCATCGTGGTGTCGAACGGGTAGGGCGCGGCCGCGACCCCCTCAACGTCCACCTCGTTCAGGCGCTGCATGTAGCCGAGCACCTGTTCGAGCTCCGAGCGGCACTGGCTGATCTCGATGTCCGACAACGCCAACCTGGCGAGCTCGGCGACCCGCCGGACGTCGTCGTCGGTCAGGGGCATGGGCTGGCTCCGCGCTACCGCGACAGCGAAGCGATGGCGCTCGTTGCGATGTTGGCGCTGGGACCCTTGGGGTGCAGCTCCAGGTACTTGCCGTACGCCCGCTTGGCGTCCGCCGGCTTGCCCATCATCCGGAACGCCTTGCCGAGGCCGATGTAGGCGTCGCCGTAGCGGGCGTTGCGGGACAGGGCCTGGCGGAATTTCACGACGCCGACGTGGGGCTCGCGCAGGTTGACGTACGCCCAGCCCATGCCTGTGAGGGCCTCGACCGAGCCTGGCTTCTTCTTGTGCGCCGACTCGTAGGCCGCCATGGCCTGCGAGGCGCGTCCCTTCAGCAGGTGCTGACGCCCCCGGGTGATCAAGGAGTCGTAGCTGGCCGCGGCCGGCTTGGCGGGCGGCGCGGGCTTGGCGACGGCGGGCGTGGCAGGGACGACTGGCTTGGCCGCCGCGGGCGCTGGGGTCGGCACCGGGGTCGCGACAGCGACCGGGGGCGCAGAAGGAGGCGCCGTCGGGGTCGGCGAGGGCGACGGCGCAGGCGCGGGCTTGTCCGGCGGCACAGCGGCGACCGCTGGCGGTGGAGCCGCGGCAGCCGCAGGGCTGGCCGCGGGCGCCGGGGCCGCTCCGGCCATGGCGGCGGGCGCAGGTGTCGTCGGGGCAGGGGCAGGGGCGATGGGGGCCAGGGCCGGGACCACCGCCACCTTGGGGGCGCCGCCGAGCACGCGATCCACGCTGGGGCGCTGGAAGAGCACGAAGTACAGGACGCCGACCAGCAGGAGCAGGGCGACCAGCGCGAGCGCGGCCCAGCCGGCGCTCTCCTCATCGCGTCGGACCGGGCTGGGCAGCAGGCTGGCCGCCTCGAAGTCGCCGAACCCGTCCGACATGGTGCGCGGGGTGTCGATCCGGCCGTCGCCCAGCGTCCAGGTGCCGGACTCGGTGCGCGCCTCGGGGCCTTGCAGCCGGGCCACGAGCCCGTGGACCAGCGGCGAGGACTCGCGGGCGACCTTCTCGAGCTCGGGCTGATCCATGTAGGTGCCGCCGCAGTGGAAGCATCGCTCCATCTGAAGCCCCGCGTACATCACGGTCTCCATCTGCATGCCGCACTTGGCGCATCGCAGCCAATGAAGCTCCCTCAGGCGCTCCCGTTCGCTGTCTCCGATGCGCTGGCCCTGCTCCAGGGCCAGCTTGCGTAGCCGCTCGATCTCGCCTTCGAAGAAGGCCTCGTCGGTGGTACCCGCCATCCGTGTTCGTCCTCGTTGTCCGTGTCCCGGCGCAGGGGGGGTCGAGGGCTAGGGTTTTAGCGATCGAATCGCGTTGCGCGCAATGCTGGCGCTCGGACCGGCCGGATGCAACTCCAGATAGCGCTCGTAGGCGCGCAGGGCCTCGCGGGTCTTTCCCATCATCCGGTAGGTGCGGTTGTCAACCACCTACCGGCGAGAAACCCCGGACACGTTGGGGTCGGCTCGGTGGCGTGAGGTGTGAGGCCACCGCCAGCGGGCTGACACCTGGCGGTGGGCTCCGAGGGGCCGGGACGGCGCGACCGGGGCTCGGG
>PVBE012014454.1_pt1 | contig 14675 bp, 11 predicted proteins | sample 1631181 | NCBI WGS metagenome assembly PVBE01 (sample SAMN08397723, study PRJNA350692) | Marine metagenome, whole genome shotgun sequencing project. | isolation source: water | place: Pacific Ocean | collected 2012-04
GACAATGTGGAGCAGCAGGCGCAGCTCGACACTGAGCAGCTCGACATTGAGCAGCTCGACATTGAGCGGGTGCAGCTAGACTCTGCGCGGGCGGAGCTAGACACTGCGCGGGTGCAGCTAGACTCTGCGCGGGCGGAGCTAGACTCTGCGCGGGCGGAGCTCGACACTGCGCAGCTCGACACTGCGCAGGCGCTATTGGAGACCATCAATGGGCAACAACATGTAGAGGCTTCGGATACGGCGACCGGTACCACTGTTGAACAGGAACAATGGTATCTGGTGGGTAACCCGAGGTACGGTCTTGCGCACCTTGGCACCCTAGCGATGCGCTCACAGAAGTGGGCTCGTGGCATCACCTATCTGCTGGAGAGGCCGTTGTTTGGTTTCGGGTTCGGCACCGAAAGCCAGTTGTTTTCTTTTCACGGATTGAATAAAGTCGAATGGATCTATACAGGCGGTTATATGCACAATTCCTACTTGGGTTTGGCGCTCCAGGTAGGAATCCCGGGCGCGCTTCTTTTTTTTCTTCCGTTGGCACTCCTCATCATCCGGGAGGTTCGTCAGGAGGTATTGCTGAGTCATACAGGTGTGCGCGTTGCGGTATTGGGTTTCGTGCTGGCTGGAATGACGTCTGCGATCGCCTCCAGCTGGATTTATTCAATGGGAAATCCGAACGGCCTGCAATTTTGGGTGTGTGTGATGTTGCTGGTGCGTTTCCGCGTGCAGGTGGACGCAGAGGTCGACGGTGTCCGGAATGTGGCCAATTAGACTCGAATGGCTGAGATCCTGCGACGGATGAGAATATTGTTGAAGGACCGCCGCATTGCGGTCGTGAGCGTAATTGTGATTGCGTTTGGCCTGCGGTTGAGCGCTAAAGTTGTTTTTGTTGGGGAAGGCAGATTCTGGATTGATACCTATCGCGAATATTACAATATTTCTTACAACCTGAATAATGGTAAGGGTTTCTGTGCCTCGCTAAATAACAATGCTCTTCTGCACGCGGGCATTGATCAATCTATTCTTGGGCGCGGCTGTGCCCATTTGCCACCCGGATATCCGGTTATTCTTTCTCTGGTCACCACAATGGACCACGATTATGTGGATTGTTTTCAATTCAATCATCGCTGTCGGTCTGACTATTGGCGCATCATTCTTGCTCAAGCACTGATGAGTACGGGCACGGTGATTTGCACGTTTTTTCTCGGCAGTCACCTGTTCGGCAGATCGACTGGTCTGTTGGCTAGCCTTTTTGCCGCCGTGTATCCGTACTATGTCTGGCACGACACAAGCTTCCAGGAGACGGGCGTGTTCACCTTTTTTACCATACTTTCAGTGCTATTTCTTTACAAAGCGTCCAGGTTACGGCGGAAGATTCTCTGGATATCGACTGGCGTAGCATGTGGAGCGACGGTTTTGACTCGGGCTAATTTGGCGCCATTTGTAGGCTTGGCCGCACTCTGGCTATATAGACAAAATTTCAGCAGCACTTTGCGGGAGAGATTAAGGTCTGTATTGATATTTGCAGTTGCGTTTGTCATTGTTCTCATCCCTTGGTTGGTACGGAATTCCCTGGTTCTTGGTGCGCCGGTTATTACAACACAGACTGGTCGGTTCATGTGGATTGGGAACAACGCCAACACTTTCTCTCATTATCCCGCAACGTATATTGACCTCAGTGAGGCTGAGGCGTGGCAGTCCTTTACCGTATCAGAGCTGGAGATAATCCGTTCTCTGTCAACTGATGAGATTAGTCAGAGCCGTTGGTTCTTCAACCGCGGCTTAGGATTTATCGTACAGAATCCCCGACTCACAGTGCTACGAGCGTTAAGAAAAGTGTGGACAGGGTTTTCATGGAACTTCAGCCCGGTGAAAGAAAGACTGGAGCAGTGGGTGTACTTCATCTCTTACTTTCCGATATTAGTGCTGGGAGTTACGGGAATGTGGCTCACAAGGCTAAGATGGAGAGAACTTGGTCTGATTTATCTCCTGTTCTTGACCTTCGTGGTTAGCACGGCGGTTTTTTGGGCGCACACCAGCCATCGCACCTATCTCGACGTCTACTTGATGGTGTTCGCGGCCCATGTATGCCGAGTGGTTTGTCGGAAAAGGCAGCTATGGTTTGGGCAGATTCTAAGTTGATTAACGCCATGTTGGACACACCCTAGTACATGCGTATTCTCTTCGTCACACAATACGATCTGTTAAACCCAGCTGCCGGCGGCCCTGTTTACAAGGTGCGTGCTCTTAGTAAGCATTTGGCTCGGCGCGGCCATTCGGTGACCATTATCACGGCAAAAGCGAACACTGAATTTGCTGATCAGGACAAGCTGCAATTTGGGGAATGGGAGGAACGGATACGTATCATCCGCCTGAGTACGCTCCTCAGATATCGCGCCGTTACGGTCAATCCAGGCGCTTGGCTAGCGGCACGGCGGGAGATACCGCGCGTGGATGTGATTCATCTCTTTGGTTTCTACGATCTCTTGGGTCCGGTTGTAGCGCACGCAGCAAAAGCCAATGACGTCCCGTATGTTCTGGAGCCAATCGGAATGTTGATCCCCATTGTCCGCAGCTTGAGAAAAAAACGACTATATCATCGTTGGTTTGGACGTAGACTTGTGGAAGATGCCGTGCGGGTGGTGGCAACCTCGTCACAAGAGAAGAATGAGCTTGTCCAGGCTGGAATTCCTGTTGAAAGAATCGTACAGCGCCGCAACGGGATTGACCTTACAGAGTTCTCGGACTTGCCTGAGCGTGGTCGTCTACGCCGTAAGCTTGGGATTACGTCTGAGGAGCGTGTGTTGCTTTATCTGAGTCGTTTATCCGCAAAGAAGAATCCTGACATGTTGCTGCGTGCGTTCGCGGAATTGGACTTACCCGACACGCGCTTGCTGATGGTAGGCCCACATGAAAATGGCTATCTCAAGCAGCTTCAGAGATTAGGGGAAACTCTGGGCCTGGACCGCAAGGTGGTGTTCACCGGACCGCTTTATGGGCAGGAAAAATTATCGGCGTTGGTGGATGCTGATCTTTTTATACTTCCTTCTCAAAACGAGAATTTTGGGAACGTCATCGCCGAGGCAATCGCCACTAGCACACCAGTAGTCATTACGGATCAGTGCGGGATTGCTGAACACATTCGTGACAGGGCTGGATTGGTTGTGGCGGTTGAGAAGACCGCCGTGCGGGATGCGATCGCCAGACTGCTGCTAGACGCGGCGCTGTACGCAACTCTCACTGACGAATGCCAGGACGTGGCTAGAGAGTTGTCGTGGGAGCAGCCGGTGAGGCAGATGGAATCGGTTTACATGGAGGCGTCGGCTGGTATTCTTTGATGAGAGCAAAGCGCGGGTGAGGCATAGCTCCTGTACCTGTCACTGGTTGCTGTCTGCGCGAGGTTGTAAACAGGGGTTGTAATCTGGACCACATCGGCATCTTGCCAGGATTTCCGCTGGTGCGTAATAAGTTGGCTGCGTGAAGATACCCGTCCACTGACTCTCCAATGACTAAGAAGACACGTGTCGCATGGGTTCTTATTCCGTTGGGTGTAGGTGGTGGCGCTTTTACTCATCTTCAAACCTGGGCCGCGAACATGGATCTGGGGCGCTTCGAGCCTTCGGCGATTGTAGGCGTTGATGCTGGCTCCAAAACCATGCGAACGCTTAGCTTGGCGCCCCTCTCAATATATACGGTGCCAACTCTAGCGTCCAAACGCGGGTGGCTGCTGCCGGCTCTAATTTCTATGATTCGAATATTTAGGGCAGAGAAATTTGACATTGTCCACACAATGCTTATTCAGAGTGATTTTCTTGGAACCATTGCCGCGAAGATAGTTGGCTCGAGCGTCGTGATTTCTTCAGTGGTAAGTTATCCTTATCGGGCCAAAACTCCGCGAGTAAAGAAATGGATATATCGTTGCCTCTATCGGATCGTTCATCCATTTCTGGATCGTATAGTTGCGGTCTCGCACAAGACGCGCGCAGACTTGATTAGCGATTTTGGGGTAGCACCGGATAAGGTCGATGTGGTGCATCTAGGGTTAGACCAGAGTTTCTTGAAGCGCTGTACGCAGGTGCCGCCGCCTGATTTCAATAAGTTTGTGGTTGGTACTATGGCGGAGCTCATTCCGGAAAAAGGAGTGGGCGATTTTGTTGACGCAGCAAGGCTAATTTTGAGACATGTCCCTAAAGGTAGATTTGTGATTGCGGGTGATGGGCCTGAGCGGGCGGATTTGACTCGAAAGGTGGAGGCTTATGGTCTTGCTGACGCGGTGCAATTTCAGGGATGGGTTACATCGTGTGTCGATTGGCTTAGAAATGTTACCTTGTTCGTGTTGCCCAGCTATGAGGAGGGTCTACCATGGACTGTGTTAGAGGCGATGGCATGCTGTCGACCTACAATAGCTACCGCCGTGGGGGGTATTCCAGAGATTATTTCGCATGGTCAGACAGGATTATTAGTGGCATCAGGGCAGCCCGAATCAATCGCCAATGCTGTACTCAGTATGGTGCGTGACCCCGAGTGGGCGCTGCAGATCGGGAAGCGAGGTAGGAGTGAGGTGGCGTCTCGCTTTACCTCTAGCCGGGAGGTCGATAGCATACAGGCACTGTATGATGAGGCCAAAGTCTGATTCTATGGTGCAGCGTCTACTGGCGACAAGAAAAGATATATCTCCCGATTACAATAAAGATTTTTTTAAAAAACTTTGGTGGATATTACACAATTCTATCTAAGGAAAATACAACAAATTCATAACGGAATATATACCTTATGGAGTCTATTCAAGTTGGGTAAAAGATATCTGACTGCAGCGTGGCTGGGGATATCGCTAGCTGTATTATTCTTTTATCCATTGACTATGTCTCTTACCGGTAATGGAGAATACTATATGAGTTGGCAACTCATAAATACTGTCGAGTTGGCTGCAACTTTTTTACTATTTTCTGCAATATTCGCGACACTAATTTTCTATATGGATACTATGAAAAGTGGGTTTTTACGTACTGCTTTACTTTTCTGCCTGACAATCATACCGTTTTCATTTTTCCTTATTCATCTAATTCGTCAGTTTATAGGCGCAGATAGAGTTGAATCGATCATTGAAAAACTAGTCTCTACTAATATATTGGGACTAAATTTGACAGTATTATTGTGTGTGGTTATGTTGCTGTTTGTTGCTTTCCTGAGAAAAACTTTGTTTAGTCGATCATACGAAAACCTTATTTCTATAATAATTGTATTATCACCTTTGTCGATTCTTACTTTTTTAATAATTATTCTGCATGGATTCAATGGATTTTCAAACAGTATTGGAGCTTTAAATGAATTATCAAATCATACAAATGTATTGTCTGAAAAGAAGAATAGTATATATGTGTTTTTGTTTGATGAACTAGATTACACAATGCTTTACAAAGACGGAAAATTAGATAGTGATTATCCTAATTTACGTCATTTTTCTGAGCAGTCAGAAAATTATCATAATGCAAGATCTCCTGGTAATGAAACACTTACTTCCATACCTCGGTTATTATTGAATGATGCAAGTAAGAATATACATGTTTGCGGTAATGTATTGTGTGCAAATGATGTGGGTGAAAAGGATCGCATTTTAAACATGGATGACAATGTGTTTAAACTTGCCAGATCTTTCGACTTTAAAACTGCAACTGTGGGTTGGGCACATCCATATTGCGAACAATATGCCGATGATCTTGATTACTGCCGTTCTCATAGTATTTATAATCATTCAATACTTAATCCTACATTTTCATTACTTAGCCCAATCAATACTAATATTATAATGTTGCCACATCAGTTGCCATTTGGTTTCTTAAAAAATCCAGTATACTCTGAATTTCATCACCAAAATGTTTCACAGACACATCAGCTTGCTTTGAAAATAATAGAACAAGGTGATAATTTGTTTTCTTTTTTTCATTACCCTATACCGCATATCCCATTTGTTTATGATGGTGATCAATATGTACAAAACGCACGCCCATTTCTTGAAAATAGAGATAATTACAAAAAACAGTTACGCTACGTTGATAAATTATTTGGTGAATTGATTACGGGCTTGAAGGATGCTGGTAAATTAGATTTATCAACTATTGTTGTGTTTTCAGATCATGGATTTAGAAAAATATTACCAAGTAATGAAGACAATCATGTACCTATGATGATCTATAGAGGAGAAAAGCCGTATTATTCTAATGTAACAGAACGTGTGCCAACTGAGGAAAAATTGTTTGCATTGCTGACTGAGATTGGTCTTTCTAACTCATACTGATTCATGAAGTATAGCCTACTCTTGGGCTCAAATTTGAATTTAACTGATGACCATAACTCATGTACAGACATAGATTGCTGATCTGATGGGTCAGTACATGTTGAAAATGGAAAAATCGAGAGTGTTGTTTAGTAAAAAACTTAGATTTAATGCCCTTTGAAATCAGTTAAAGCAAAAATTTTTTAGCTATGATCTGCCAATTTTTTACTTCCACCACTGGCGATGTACGTAGCCTGGGTCGTTTCAAGGGCATTGCGGTCGGGAAAATCGAAACCCCTCACTGTTGGTCTCGTTGCTAGTTACGTGGTCATGTATCTTGACTTCGGGCTGTTTACGAGCGCTTATTATTCTGCCGAGGGGTATGCTGCCGCAGACGTGGCCGAATACATCAACACAAACAACCTGAGCATTTCGGCAAGCACGCATAGTCCGGTGTTAACGAATTCATCCTATTTGATGGATGAAGCGCGCTTCGCAGAATCCAGCGAATCGCCAATTTACGAAACCGTCACCGTGAATAGGAACGTGCCTGTTGAGAACGCCCTATTTGTCCGCGATGTCAGATTGCTCGGCATCCTGTCCAAACGCTACGCCATTGTAGAATCCTAGCCAGTCTCAGACCAACATCATGTACATCCTCGGCATAAACGCATACCACGGAGGCGCGTCGGCCTGCATCATCGAAGATGGGCAGCTAATCGCGGCCGTCGAAGAAGAGCGCTTCACGCGCATAAAGTACTGGGCCGGCTTCCCGGTACACTCCATCCGTTTCTGCCTGAGTGAGGCCGGAATCAGCGTTCATGACATCGACCATATCGGCATCTCGCGTGATCCAAATGCCAATCTTTTCGCCAAGGCCAGGTTTGCACTCCGGCAGTTGCCACGCCCGCATTTTATATTGGACCGCATCATGAATCTTCGCAGGGTGGGCAGTCTAGAGCGCGTTTTTTGCAAGCTTATGCGCGTGGCCCCATCCAACCTTCAGGCTGAGTTCTACAATGTGGAGCATCACCGCGCCCATCTTGCCAGCGCCTTCTTTGTTTCTCCGTTCGAGCGAGCCGCTGTTCTCTCGGTGGATGGCATGGGAGATTTCAACAGCACGATGTGGGGAGTGGGCAGCGGGTCCGATTTGGAGGTGCAGGGCTCTATCGGCTTCCCGCACTCAATTGGAATAGTTTACACGGCTGTCGCGCAGTGGATGGGTTTTTACGATTATGGTGATGAAGGTAAGGTGATGGGGTTGGCGCCTTACGGCAGACCACTTTATGTGGAGAAAATGCGCAAAATAGTGTGCATGCAGAGCGATGCTACTTTTAGAATTGACCAGAGCTTCTTGCGCTATCAGGCGGAGGGCGGCACCATGACCTGGACGGGCGGTAAACCCCATCTTGGTCGGTTGTTCTCGCACAGGTTTATATCCTTGTTTGGCCAGCCGCGCGAGCCGCGTGCTGAAATCACCCGCTATCATCAGGATGTGGCTGCCTCGCTGCAGGCGGTCATCGAGGAGGCTGAGTTTGCGCTGGTGCGCAGGTTACGGCGGGAAACCGGGTTGGATGCCCTGTGCATGGCGGGCGGCGTGGCATTGAACAGCGTATTCAACGGCAAAGTGCTGCCCGAGACCGACTTCACCGACATCTTCATCCAGCCCGCGGCTTCCGATGCGGGCACCGCTCTGGGTGTGTGTTACTACATCTACCATCAAATCCTGGGTCAGCCGCGCAGCTACGAAATGAGCGACGCCTATACTGGGCCACGGTTCGCGAACGGCCGAGTGCAGGCGGCCCTGGAAAAAAGGAACCTCCACTACGAGACTTTAGACTCCACCGCTATCGGACGCAAAGCGGCAGAACTGGTAGCGGACGGGAAAGTGGTCGGATGGTTTCAGGGACGCATGGAATGGGGCCCGCGCGCATTGGGCCACCGCAGTATCATCGCCGACCCACGCCGCACCGACATGAAGGATGTTCTGAACGCGCGCATCAAACATCGCGAGAGTTTTCGTCCCTTCGCGCCGTCAGTACTCGAGGAGGCCACCAGCCAGTACTTTGACCAGACTTATCCTGACCCCTTCATGCTGAAGGTCTACAACGTGTTGCCGGAGAAGCGTGCCGACATCCCCGCCGTGACGCACGTGGACGGAACCGGCCGGTTGCAAACCGTGCACAGGGATATCTCGCCGCAATACTGGGAACTAATCAACGCGTTCCGCGAACGCACCGGCGTGCCGGTGGTATTGAACACCAGTTTCAACGAGAAAGAACCTATTGTCTGCACTCCCGAGGAAGCACTTTCGTGCTTTTTGCGCACAAAAATGGACGCGCTCGCCATTGGCAATTACCTGGTGAAAAAATGAGAGTGTTGGTTACCGGCAGTTCGGGGTTCATTGGAAGTCACCTAGTGCGCGAGCTGGCAGCCATGGGCCACTCGCTACTCGGCGTGGATGTCAGGCGTCCAAAGTTTCAGTTGGAAGGGTTTCATTTTCAGGAATGCGATATTCTCGACGCTGCCAGGCTGCGAGAAGTTCTGTCGCAGTTTTCGCCGCAGGCGGTTGTGCATCTGGCTGCGCGAACCGATATTGATGAGAAAGCAGACCTGCGCGAGGGCTATGCCGCCAACATCAGCGGGGTTGAGAATCTGGTGGCCGCTATCCACGAGACCGAGGGTGTGCAGCGCTGCATTTACACATCTACCCAGCTAGTGTGTCCGGTGGGGTATACGCCAGAGAGCGATCTCGATTACCGACCGCACACCCTGTATGGTGAGAGCAAAGTGCTGAGCGAGAAGATAGTTCGGGAACGCGAAGGCGGTGGCGTGACGTGGTGCATCGTGCGCCCAACCACGGTGTGGGGCCCTGGAATGAATCCGCATTATCAGCGCTTTTTCCGGATGGTCGCGGACGGGCGCTATTTCCATGTGGGCCGTGGGCAGTTGCGCAAGTCTTACGGATACATTGGGAATGTTGTGCATCAATTCACTCAGTTCTTACAGGCTGATGCCGAGGCCATTGATGGTAAGGTGTTTTACCTTGCCGATTACAAGCCGCTATCATTACGTGAGTGGGCGAACATGCTCAGCCACGCACTCGGTTCCGCTCCCATCAAGACCGTCCCGGAAGGTGTGGCCCGCGTGGCAGCCCGTTGTGGTGACGTAATAAACGCCTGCGGGTACCGGAGTTTCCCTTTCAATTCGTTTCGCCTGAAGAACGTGCTCACAGAGTACCGGCTCGACCTCGCGGAAACTGAGGAAGTTTGCGGCCCGCTGCCGTACACGCTACAGCAAGGTGTACAAGAAACCGCTCGGTGGCACCGGAACACTAACCACCAATAGAATGTTCACTGGGTGAGATTGCATGTATCAATCGGGTTTGCATAACCATGGCCGAAGCCATGCTAGCACCGAATCTGTGCAGTGCGACCTAACTCGTGTAAAGAGGGGAAGATAAAGGATAGAACATGAACTGGAAAGATGGCAAAGTACTCGTCACTGGCGGCGCGTCGTTCATCGGCTCGCATCTGACGGATGTGCTGGTGGAGCGCGGGGCAAGCGTGCGCGTGGTCGACAATCTGAGTAGCGGCCGACTGGCGAACATCCAGGGTCACGTGGACTCGGGGAAGGTCGACTTCATTCAGGCAGACCTGACCGAACCCGGCGTCGCGCAGCAGGCGGCCGCGGGAGTGCAGGTGGTCTTCCATCTGGCGGCCGACCATGGCGGGCGCGGTTATGTTGATCTGCATCAGGCGGCCTGCGCCACCAATCTGGCTCTCGATGGCATGCTGTTTCGCGCCTGTCATCAGGCCGGAGTGGAGAAAGTGGTCTATGCGTCCTCGGGCTGTGTCTATCCAAACCACCTGCAAACTGACCCGGGGCAGGTATTGTATTTGACGGAGGGCATGGTTGGGCCGCCCTGTGATGCTGACAATATGTATGGCTGGGCGAAGTTGATGGGCGAGCTGACCCTGCGGGCGTTTTATAAAGACTGGGGAATGAAGTCAGCCAGCTGCCGCTACTTCACCGTTTATGGGGAGCGCGGGCACGAGAACCATGCGGTGATAGCTATGATTGCGCGTGCCTTTATCGGCCAGAATCCTTACGTGGTCTGGGGTAACGGAGAACAAATCCGCAACTGGACGCATGTGGACGACATCGTGGCCGGGACGATTCTTGCGGCCGAGAAGATTGATGACGGCACTGCGATTAACCTTGGCACGATGGAGCGCACGCGCGTAATTGATGCCGTGCACGAGGTGATGCGTTGTAGTGGGCACGAGGCGGAGATCGAGCTGCATCCCGAAATGCCGACCGGCCCGATGAACCGCGTGGCCGACAACTCGCTCGGGAAGCAGCTGCTGGGATGGGAACCGGAAGTGCGTTTCATGGACGGTCTGCGCCGCACGATTGACTGGTACTTCTCCGCAAAAGATAGAGAGAGAGTGAGCGCCGTGCTCGAGGAGCGCCTGACCGAGCGCTGAACTGATGGCGCGAGTGTTAATGTTGACGCTGGTCTACGGGCCGGACACGGTCTCCACGGCCAACATGATGACCGACATCGCGCAGGGGCTGCAAGCCGCCGGGCACGAAGTCACCGTGTTGACTTCGGTTCCGCACTACAATCCCTCCGCGCAGGTACGTGCCGACGCGAGGTTCACCGCCAGCTGGTGGCGGCCCGTCACCGAATCGCGGGAGTACGGGGTGCGCGTGCTGCGCGTGTTCATGCCCCTGAAGCGTCACAAAGTGTGGGCGCGCGGGTTTGACTATCTGTTGTTTCAATTCCTGACCACCTGGCTGGGGCTTTTTCTTGTTAAGCGGCCCGATGTCGTGTTCGTTACCTCTCCACCAATTACACTGGGGTTGAGCGGCATCCTTCTGTCGCGGCTGCGCGGGGGCGCGTTCATCTACGACGTGCGCGAGCTCTGGCCGGACGTGCCGGTGCGCATGGGCCTGTTTCGGAACCCGCTGCTGGTGCGCTTTGTGTACGCGCTCGAGGCTTTCGTCTATCGGCAGGCGGCGGCGATATCCATGATCGCGCGTAGTTTTCAGGATACTCTCGTGAAGAGGGGAGTGCCGCGCGACAAGCTGCACTTCACGCCCAACTTCGTGGACGTTGACTTTATCCACCCAACGCGCAGGGAGAACGATTTCTCGCGCGAGCACGGTCTGAATGGCGCGTTCGTGGTGCTGTACGCCGGCAACGTCGGCCTGACGCAGGGGCTTGAGATTCTGATTGACGTGGCCGCAGACCTCTCGCCGGACGAACGGGTTCAATTCCTCGTGGTCGGCGATGGCGCCGGCAGGGCCGGATTGGAACGCGCGGTCGCCCGCTCCGGGTTGGCCAATTTCAGGATGCTGCCTTTTCAGTCGCCTCTCAGGGTCAATGAGATGTATGCTGCGGCGGATGTGTGCGTCGCCCCGCTGCTGCGGGGATTCTCGTACGATACGGTGCCCTCGAAGATTTACACCGCGATGGCTGCCGGCCGCGCCGTGGTGGCTTGCGCCGAGACCGATACAGAAACCGCCGCGCTGCTGTGTGAAGCTGCCGCTGGAACCTGTGTGACGCCCGAGTCGCGGCCTGCTCTGACCGAAGCCATCCGCGCGCTGCGGGTCGACCCTGAGACTGCGACCGAACTGGGCGCGGCTGGCAGAAAATGGATTGAGAACCACTATTCTCGCGCAGTGGTGGTGAGGGCTTATGACTGCATGGTACGAGATGTGTGCACTGCCCGGAATTGATCTTTTCCATATAGGCTGTGGTGAGATCTATGAGTTCAACCGATAAGATTGTCGGCCCTTTCAAACCTCACTGTGCAAACATGACGCAATTGCGACCCATTGCTGCGGACAGAATTTTCGCCATGGGGATAGTGATGGTCGGGTTTTATTTTCGGTTCGCAAATATCTTCGATCAGGCCCCTGTTTCTATCGATGACCACTATTACATCATTTGGCCAAAAGAGATGCTAACGGGGTCGGGATTTCCGGGCATAATGAAACCACTTTGGGTCACTATGATAGCAATGGGGAATCTGGTGATGGGCTATCGGACGTATGTGGCTTCGTTGCTGTCCGCCTTTTCTGGAACGTTGACAGTGGCCGTCACGTACAGGTTGACAAGCCGATTTCTCGGGCGATCGGCTGGACTTTATGCTGGGGTTCTGTCCGCTTCTCTTCTCCCTGACATTCACCTCTCGCGCTGGTCTCAGGGTCACATGACGTCGATGTTGTTAACTCTATCCGCGGCTCTTTTGTATGAAGAGGGGGCCCGGAGCCCGTCTCGTAGGGCCATTTGCCTAGGACTTTCTGGCATGTTGGCCGGAGCTAGCTTATATGTCCACGCTATCTTTATGAGTATGGTCTCCTTGCTGCTCTTGTGGGCAATTGGGCATGCAGTCGCAAACCTAATGGAGCATCGTGATTTCAAAGAGGCGATGGTCGGGCCTATATGCCTTATCACTGGAATGGCACTTTCAATTATTACTCCAGAGGTGGTTGTTCGTGTCGTTAGAATTGGTGGCGTTCCCGCAGATTCGTGGTGGGGGGGGTTGTATGAAACCATCTTTAGGTTCCCGTCTTTGCGAGCTACCGGAAGCAGTTTCGACCCTCAAGCACTACTGGCATACTTGCACGTCTTCTCGGACAATGAAGGGAATATCATGGCGTTTGCGGTTGCAATTGGAACCGGTGTACTGGCTTTGCAGGTGTGGAGATCTCGGTCCGGTTCAGTGCTTCGGGGACTGAGCATATTAGTGATAACTTTCGGCTTTGTGGAATTGTCCACAGTCTTCAAAGGTGTTCAAATGGCCAAGTTTGTTGCGGGGTTCCTTCCGGGCATACCCCTTGTGTTAGGCTATCTTCTTATTAGGGTCGAGCGCGTAATCTTTTCTCTCCAGCCCACTAGATGGCCCGTGGGGCGCTCAGCGATGATCCGCGTGGCAGTAATTTGCGCGCTGGTTGCGGGATGGGGATACTGGCATGCTGAATCGAGAATCAAGTGGACAACCGGCCATAACGATGCGTACGTGCTTGTGCAGCGACTCCGTCCAGAACGCATCTTCTACTCAGGCGCCATATGGGATCTCCATTTCGGCGGCATGGTCAATGCGTTCCCGATTGTATCGGACGGATTTGAGATTCAAGAAAGTGCCTCTGGACGAGATATTCTAGTGGTCGAGGGAACATGTGAAGACAACCAACCGTCGACAGATAAGATAGCCGTGTTTCTGTCTAGGCGACTGCGCCTCTTCGCGGAGGTACCAGCCTTTGACTATACGGGGGATCACGACATTGATCCAACACGGGCAGAGTTGGGCGCGGGTGTTTGCCACAGAATTTATTCTTTTTAGAAACCACTGCCGCGTGGAGATGTCGGGGCTGGCACGCGAATTGAGTGTTCAATTGTGTGAACTCTCAATAGTGATTCCGGCACGCAACGCAGCTGGCAGCTTGTCACGTTTCCTTCCAGATGTGCTCTAGGTCGTTGAAACCTTGGGCTGCGATTCTGAAATTGTTGTCATGGATGATGGCTCAAGTGACGACACAGCCTATGTTACCGAGGGTATCGGGGCGAGACATCGTAGTCGTGACCCGCTCTGGGGCTTGTGAGAATAACCAACATCCGTCACATGATCTAGTCGGGTTCCAGTCAAGCGGACTACACCTGATAGCTTCCTTACCAGCTTTCGATGATACGGTGCGCCACGATATTGAGCCAACACGGGCAGAGTTAAGCAAAAGTATTTGCCACGCGGTATATTCTTTTTAGGTAGTCGAGCCGACTGGCTGTGGTTATGCGAATGAAATGCCACTGCTTCTTGAACCTTTTTGGGCTGGAGGATTGCCGGGTCACATCCACCATTTGCTTCGCTTCAATCCGTTGCTCCATTTCTCTCTAGAAGTGAACTGGCATGTGTTTGAACGGGACCTTCTCTGTTTTTCAAAGGACGAGTATCTGTGCCTAGGCACAGACTGCCCTAAACCAGTGAACCAAACATACGAGATTGTCATCCATGCGCAGATTTTCACTGCGACATTCGTAAATGCGGAAATTGGCCGGTTCCGCTGTTCTAGGGACAAATGATGTGGACTCATGCTAGAATTGCCAATCGATAATAAAGGCGGATCGCCAGGGCAAGAATAGTGAACCAGAAGAATGAGCAGGTAAAAGAGCGGTTTACGCTCTTGTCTAACCGTGCTATAGATGAGCAGCCCCCACAAGTTGTCACTGTTGGAACCTTAAACATTGGCCCTCGAGAAAAACAGTTGGTTCTAGAAGCTCTGGACAACAACCGTCTGTCCTATGGGCCGATGTCACAACGTTTTGAGGCTGAATTTGCCAATGCACACAATTGTCGCTTTGGAGTGATAAGTAATAGCGGCACTAGTGCACTGC